>Ga0256833_1003767_pt1 | contig 10288 bp, 8 predicted proteins | sample 356284metaG_FD_190535 | JGI IMG/M metagenome (GOLD analysis project Ga0256833, IMG submission 190535) | Hydrothermal vent microbial communities from Mid Atlantic Ridge, Atlantic Ocean - 356-284 | ecosystem: Environmental > Aquatic > Marine > Hydrothermal vents | place: Atlantic Ocean: Mid...
TGATCGACTACGGCGAGCGGAAGATTTTTTACATCCACCGTAATAGCGAAACCAAGCAGTAACAATTGCACAAAAGGCATTACAAAAATCAAACCGAAATAAGCGCGCACTCTCCTTATTTGGCGAAACTCTTTTTGAATTAAATAAAATAAACGCTGCATAATTTTCTCTAAATATTTTATCGTAAATTAAAACTCTATTACGGCAAATGCCGAATATAACATTGCTATTGCGATCTCCTTCTCAATGCCATGTTTCGATAAACGCTATGCAAGGAATCATTAAACTGTTATGGCGGCATTATTTTATTATTTTAAAGCCAGACTTTTTTTAAATTTTATAATGCTCAAACCTAATAAAAATATCGTTATTCCGGCAAGGATCAGAGTTTGCCGATATAACTCAGCCATACCGCCGCCTTTTAAAATTATCCCGCGTATAATTTCCAGGAAATAAGTAGCCGGAAGAATATACGATACGTATTGTAAAATTTCGGGCATACTCTTGATTGGAAAAATAAATCCGCTTAGTAATACCGTTGGCAAAATGGTCAACATCAGCGTGGTCATTAAAGCAATCTGTTGCGATTCGGTTGTTGTCGATATAAGCAGACCGAAACTCATTCCCGTAAGCACATAAATCAACATTATCACACCGATCAAAATGATTGAACCGTTAATATGCACATTAAAAATCAAGCTGCCCAGCATCAAAATCATCACGCCGTTAATATATCCAAGAAACGTATAGGGCAAAACTTTACCGATAATTATTTGATGGGCGCACACCGGGCTGACCATCAGCTGCTCCATAGTACCGTTTTCTTTCTCTCGTACAACAGCTATACTTGTAAGCAGCGCGCTGACTAAAATCAAAATAATGGCAATTAAACCCGGCACAAAGAAATTAGCCGAACGCATATCTGGATTATACAAAATGCGCGGTTCAACGCTAAAAAGATTAACCTTGCGGCGATTAATATCCAGTGTTTCACTAAAAGCAACGGTAGAAAAATAGTTATTGATATAATTGGCCGCATTGGGATCGCTTGCATCGATTAACAGCTGCAACCTGACTTTATGTTTTAATGCCAGTTTGCGGGCATAATCTTGCGGAATAACGATCAACGCCCGAACTTTACGAAACTTAAACAACTCTTCATAATTTTTATACGCCGGATTAATAACCGTTATATTAAAAAAATTTGTGGAAGCCAGTCTTTCAATAATTTTACGACTTTGCGGCGTCGCCGAAAGATCGCTAATGCCTACATCAATTTGCTTCATCTCCATATTTATGGCAAATCCGTATAAAAACAGCATCATTACGGGCATAATAATGGCAATAACCAAGGTTTGCACGTCACGCGTAATGTGTATAAACTCCTTACGCACAATACTTAATAAGATACGGTTCATTTCTTCTCTCCGCTAACCACATTTAGAAACACCTGCTGCATCGTATCGGCCTTATAATGTGCTTTTAAACCTTTCGGCGAATCGATTTCCGCAATCTTCCCTTCTCTCATAATGCTTACGCGATCGCAATATTCCGCTTCATCCATATAATGGGTAGTAACAAATACCGTTTTACCATCTTCGGCCATTTGATAAATCAATTTCCAAAAATTACGCCGGGAAACCGGGTCAACGCCGCTGGTCGGCTCATCAAGAAATATAATTTTCGGTTCGTGCAGCAAGGCAACACTAAGCGCCATACGCTGTTTCCACCCAAGCGGTAAAGCGGCGGTCAATTGATCGGCCTGCTTCCAAAGATTGAGATAATGCAACAAGGCTTCCGTTTTTTCGGCGATCACCTTGCGGGATAAGCCGTAAACGCCCCCGTAAAACTGTATATTCTCCCGCACGGTCAAATCTTCATACAAGCTGAATTTCTGACTCATATATCCGATATTTTCTTTTATTTTCTCCGGCTGTTTATAAACGTCAAATCCGGCGACTGCGGCCTCTCCGGAGGTGGGCATTAACAGGCCGCATAACATACGAATCGCCGTTGTTTTTCCGGCGCCGTTTGCTCCGAGAAAACCGAAAATCTCCCCTGCTTTTACTGAAAAAGAGATGTTATCCACGGCTCTGAATTTGCCGAAATCCTTTGTAAGGTTGTTTACCGTTACCGCGAATGCTTCTGTTGTCATTTTTGTTTTAATTTTCCTTTTTTACGCATATTAATTTGACGTTCACTCTTATCCCTTATTAAAAACGAAAGATTTTATACCGTAATGGTCATCTCCTTTTCATCAATTTTAGAAAAAGGTCTTCAAGAGACGGATTTATTTTGTGTAAGGCGCTATCATCAACTCCTGATCTTTTAAGCGCCTCTTTAATAGCAATTTCTCCAAATCCACTATCGCTGATATGAATCCCGCCGCCGAAAATGTGAGCGTTTTTTTCCAAAATGGTTCCGCCGAGTTTTTCAAGAATTTTATAGGGTTGAACGTTTTCGATAAAATAGAGCGGTTCGTCAAACTGCTCTAACAATTTTTTAGGGGTATCCACGGCGAGCAGTCTACCGCTAAAAATAAGGCCAACCCGGTCGCATAGATCGGCTTCATCCATATAGGCCGTGGTTACCAAAATCGTTGTCCCTCTTTTTGACAGTGATTTTAAGATTTCCCAAAATTCAGCGCGTGAAACAGGATCGACGCCGAAAGTCGGCTCGTCTAATATAACCACGCTCGGTTCATGCATCAGCATACAGGAAAGCGCCAATTTTTGTTTCATCCCACCGGAAAGATTTCCGGCTCTTCTTTTTCTAAAAGGCTCCAGACGTGAGAAGGCATACAATTTTTTCATTCGATCCTCTTGCGTCTGCCTGCTTATGGAAAATAGATCGCCGAAAAAGCGCATATTTTCTTCAACCGTTAAATCCTGATAAAGGCTGAATCGCTGTGGCATATAACCCGCCGAAGAGCGTACAAAAGAAATATTTTCCTCTACTTTTTTCCCTTGAAAAAATATCTCTCCTCGATCCGCCCTCAACAAGGAAACCAGCATACGGATAATAGTCGTCTTGCCGGCGCCGTCGGGGCCGATTAAACCGAAAATTTCATTCTCACGGACATAAAACGACACATCGTCTACTGCGGAAACTTTGCCGTATGATTTACTAATCTGATGTATTTCGATCGGATTCATATATTCATTTCAAATATGTTTTTTTATGCATAATATTATAACATCAACGTTAAAGCTACTCATAAAAGGAAATTGAGTTCGAAATCCGTATAAATCAATTTAGATCGTAAAGTACACTCATAAATATTTACGTATACCTCTTTGCTATAAAAAGTAGTATTCGCACGCAGGGATAAGCATAGTTCAAGGCGAAACCCTTATCACCGATAACATTTGCGACATGTGGAAAGGATAGAAAAAATATGGTATAACCAAACCACCCGCTATATCGTCGCGCGGTTTTTGTGAATAAAGGCGCACCGTAAAAAAAGTATCGTTACGATTATGAATTTCAAATTCCTTATCTTCAGTTCATTTTGTTGTATGGAATACTAAAAGAATTACCAATTTTGAATATCTTCAATATTTTTTGTAGGCGCACAATTTTAGATTCCTTTATTTACAAGAATGACACTTTGACGATTCTACCCGTACTTTTTATTCGTTAATCACTTTGCGAAGTTATGTTCAATGAAATATCATAATGTTACTCAATTTCTACTTCCACCGGCATACCGATTTTTAATAATCCATTATCGTTATCGGCTTCCACTTTAACGGCATAAACCAATGTCGTGCGCGTTTCTTTGGTTAAAATCGTTTTGGGCGTAAATTCGGATTGGCTGGCCACCCAAGTGATTGTCCCCTTAAAAGGCTCCACAATTCCATCAGCATATATTTTAGCCATTTGTCCGATCTTTATTCTGTTTACCGATTTCAGCGGTAAATAGATTCGGGTTTTCATTTTTTTGAGATCAGCAATTTCCAATAAAGGCGTTCCCGGCGCGACAAACTCTCCTTGGTAATGGAATTTATTCAATACGGTTCCACCAATCGGCGCCGTAATATGCGCTTCATTTATAGCAATCTGCGTTGCGCGTATAAGCGCGTTAAGCTGATTGCGTTTGCTGCTAATCAAACGATAGTTGGATTTTAGCGTTTCGCGCTGTGCTTTTAAAATATTAACTTTTGTTTGCAACTCATCGCGTTGGTGAGCTGTGGCAGCGCCGTTTTTAAACATAGTTTCGGTCTTCTTTAGCGTCTTTTCATTAAAATCGAGTTGCACTTGCAACTGTTTTATCTGCGAGCGCAATGAAAGAATATTGACGTCTAATTCTTGCAGCTGCGCCCTTTGCCTTTGCAACTGAGCTTGCAGTTTATCGGTATTGATTACAATTAACGGCTGGTTTTTTTTGACCATTTCGCCTTCATCGATGTTCAGCGAGTCAATGACTCCGGCGGTTTGTGCCGAGAGCTGTAAAATATCGGCGTCCATGCGGCCGTCATAACGATAATTGTCCTCTCCGCCGGAACAACCCCATATTATCATCGCACCGATTAAAATAGAATAATATTTCCTCATTGGTCTAATCTCCATTGTTGTATGGGTTTACCGCTTTTATAATCCAATTCGTTTACCTTCAGCGCTACAGCCGCTGTAAACTGTTTATATTTCAATTCGGTTTCAGCCATTTTCAAATTAGCGTCGTTAAAATCCGTTGCCGAAGCCATCCCTTGGCGATAGCGATTGTCCACTAATCGTAATTTCTCTTTGGCTACCCTGAGCGCCGCCGTTAGCACTTTTAGTTGTTCTTTTAAAGATTGCAATTCCCTTTTGCTTTTATCAAAATCCGTTTTAATATTATCGTTCAATTTCCGATATTGATGATGCAGTCCTCTTATTTGGGCTTCATTAGCCTGCGTTGTTTTTTTATCGGCGCCCCAATGGAACAGGTTCCAGTGAATACCTACGCCCCAAACCCCATAATTCATCCATTCCCTTTTGATAATATCGGCGCCTGGATTGCCATATTTATACGCAGCATTAAGCGCAACTACCGGATAGTAAGATGATTTACTCAGGGCATCATTAAAATGTAAAATATTTTCCTGTATTTTCAGCGATTTTAAACGCTCGTCCGATTCGGCACAATAGGTCTCGTCTTCGACAGGCTCTATAAATTGCGGTAAAGGTTGAACATTGATCGTTTGCCCGGCAAGATTATTCAAATATTCTTGTTCGCTTTGCAATTCAGATTTTACGGCAATAATTTTTTGAACATAAGTCAGCTTTGCCAAAGTTAATTCCAGCGTATCAAGAGCCAAAGCCATACCTTGCGATACAACGATCTTTACGCGGCGCAATTGCAATTCGGTGCGTTTCCTGGCGGAATCGAGAGCCGAAATCTCAAAATATTGGCTTTGTACTCTGCGGTAAGCTGCGACAGCCTGAAAAGCCGCCTCTTTTTTAATCTTTTGCAATTGATTCTCGCTTAATTTCTGTTTCTCTTTTTTAATGGCAATACTGTTTTTATGAGCAAATCCTGTGAAAAGTAAGTACTTAGCCGATATACCGAGGTCGTAACTGTCATAATTGCCAAGCTGAAAAGTGGGAAAACCGCCTTGTAAGGCCGGCGGCAAACTTTCTGCAACATCCATAACGGCCACATGGGTGATATGCTTGTAACTCCCGTCAAAATCAATCGTTGGCAGTGTTTTGGCTTTTGCCGCTTCCGCTTGTTTTTGCGCCGCAATCACTGCTTGCATCTCAGCCTGAATAGTCGAATTATTTTTCAACACAATGTCAACCGTTTTGGATAAAGACTGCCCCATTAAATTAACAGATAAAAAAATCATCAATGCAAAAATAATGCGCTTAATTCGCATTGGCATCTCCTCTCGGAATTATTCCCATAGTAATTGTTTCATAAATCGCCTGCTGACGTTCTTTAATGAATTGTTCCCGATCAAATTCCTCGCCGCGAACAATAATCGCTCTAAAAATAGGTTCGGCAATGAAGAAAAAAAGACAGGAACCGATTATTGTGGCTATAAGCTGTCTGGGGTCAAGGGGAACAATTTCGCCGTTTTTAATAGCTTTGCGGATAATAGAATCAAATTGTTTTTGGTCTAACTCTTTTTCTTCCACAATCCTTTTCAGAACATTACGCACTGTTTCACCCCCTTCGCTTAATTCTTTCATAATGAAAAGAGGAATTTTCGGGTTTTTATTCAGCAGATTCATATAAGTCGGAATAAAAGAGCGCAGAATTTCCAAAAAAGGTTTATCGTCATCTATAAGCTTAATAAACTCCGAAAAAAAACGCTTATAAACGAGCCTAAAAATTTTAGCATAAAGCTTCTCTTTACTGCGGTAATAATAGTGCAACAATGCTTTGTTCACACCGGCCCGATCGGCTATATTCTGCATTTTAGCGCCATGCCGCCCTTTACCAATAAACTCTTCCATGGCGGCATTTAGAATTATTTCTTCCGTCTCTTTCGTTTTTTCCATATTTAACCGTTTAATTTAACCGAATGGTTAAATATATGAGGATAAAATAGTATTTGCAAGAAAAATATTCCGATTTAAATATTGCAATTAGCAAAATTAATTATTAGACTGTATTATATTATCGTTACAATCCGGGTATAAAATAATTACTCTCGCCATGGTAAAAGTAAATATTGGTACATTTCATTATGATCAGAAGGCTTTTTTCACTATCCGTTGTCTCTTGTTTGAATCGTGGACTTTGCACGGCAAAAACTAGTTTTCAAAAACTTTCTGGCTATACCCGCCCAAGATTTTCTCGGAAGCGCTTGATATCAATCTCCCGTATTATTTCCGCTAAAATATTAGTTGACCGAAATTCGGGTTTATCAAGCGCAATAATTTTTTATCGATACTTTCAATAAATCGGAGTTAATATGAACCCCGTTTACTTATTTATTCCACTATTTTTTCTCTTCTCCTGTAACCAACTGCCGCAGGAAATACGCGTTTCTCATGATAATTCAAAAAATTTTGATCTCGACGGCCGGCACAATTTTTCACCGGACGATCATTGGTTGGTTTATGATACCCGGCCGGCCGAAGGGGGAATCGCCGCCTGCCGGGCTATTGAAAAAATCAACATTGAAACAGGTGAAGTAAGAGTCCTGTATCGAGTAAATAATCCTCATGTTTACGGACCGGGAGCGGGAGCGGCCAGTTATCATCCTTTTGAAAACAAGGTTGTTTTTATTCACGGATTGGATAATTGCAGCGCACAGCGGCCTTATGCTTTTTGGCGGCGCAGCGGTTTGATCGTTGACGAAAACCGGCCGCATAAAACAATTTTTATGGATGCGCGCGATATTACGCCTCCTTTTACGCCCGGCGCTTTACGCGGCGGTACACACGACCACGAATGGAGCGGCGATGGGGAGTTAATTGCTTTTACCTATAATGATGAGATCATGAAGATTCTCGAGGATAAAACCGGCGAACCGTGGAACAGGCGCACCATCGGCGTTGCCAAAAGGATCAAAGCGGTTACGGTTGATCATAGCGCCGAGATTGACGAAAATATTGACGGCCAATGGTTTTCCGTTTTGATTGTACGCGTTGTTCCACATCCGCAGCCCGCTTCAGACGAGATCAATTATGCGGCGGGCGACGGCTGGATCGGCAAAAAAGGATATAAAAATAAAAGTGGCATTTGGCAGCACGCCCGAGCCTTTCTCGGGCGAGTGAAAAGCAGCGAAGGCAAAGCTGTGGATGAAGTTTTCGTTGTCGATATTCCTAAGGATATTACCATTACCGGAAAATACGGCCCGCTTGAGGGAACGGAAACATCCTTCCCCATGCCGCCTAAAGGAACCGTACAGCGTCGTCTGACCTTTACGGCAGAAACCAAATACCCGGGCTGCGCCGGTCCTTTGCATTGTTCATACGACGGAACGCGCATTGCTTTCCGGCAACGTGATAAAAACGGTATTTTACAGATTTATTTCATTTCACCGGTAGAAGGAGAGCCCTTGCAAATTACACATCATAAATCGGATGTGCAAAGTTCCGTACGCTGGTCGCCCGTCGGCAGAAAAATTTATTATGTATGGGATAACAGCATCATTGCCTGTAATGTCCAACCCGGTTCGTCATTCGGTTCATATAAAAGATTGACCAAAAAAACGGCGCAGCCGCCTTTAAATATTGTCCTTTCGCACAGCGGTAAGATAATCGCTTTTAATAGAGAGACGAATGCATTAAAGGAACTCTATACTATTCAAATAGAATAATTCTACCCATAATAAAAAGAGAATTGAACCGTTCTTCCCGTTCGGAATATCCGGATAATAAAATTTTCATTAATTTAGAATTATAAATTAAAGAGGAATACAAAATAATGATCAAACAGATTTTAACTTCACTTTTCATGGTGTTTTTATTTGCCTCTCATCTGAACGCCCAAGCCAAAACGGAAAAGTTGTTGACTTTCCCTTTACAGTGGCAATTCGAGCTGCCGAAACAGACCATCATTTTAACCAGCGATCAACAATTAGAAGATTTAACGGATCCGGATAAGAAGATTAACACGAGTCTCGGTCTGCAGCAACGCTATGAAAGTTTACGGGAAATCAGAGAAAAAGCCAAAAGCCGCGGCTGCCGTACCATTAACTTTGCTTTCGATAATTTTTTTCGCCAATACCGCAAGGATACGGGCGACGAACGCAAGCTCTATCCCGATATGGATGAATATATTGGGAAACTTCAGGTCATCAGCGATTTTATGCGTGAATACGATATCGGGCTTGAACTCAGCCTGCTGAGTCCCTTGGAATTGGGACCTGCTTTTATCCGCTATGGCGGCGAAGCGGGCCGTTGGGTTCATTATAAAACCGGATTGCGCGACCCCAAGAGCGGCGCTTTTAGTCTGGAAATATGGCAGCAGCTTGCCTGGAGCAATAACAAGGGGAAAATAAATCTGCAGCGCAGCGGTATCCGCGCTTTTGCCTTCAAAGAAAAACGGCTGCCCGGCGGCTCTTATTATGCCGTTAATCCCGATGATATTATCGAAATCACTCAGGGAATTGAAATTGAAGAATTTTCCGGTACGGAAAGTCCGCAAAAGGCCGGTTTTCGCAAAAAACGTATTCGTATTTATCATAAAGGCGACGGGCGGCTAAAAGGATATGATCGCGTTTTTGTAATCCTTAGCTACCGAACGCCGGAAATGGACTATTTCAGTTCGAAAGCGCTGCCGTTTTTAAAACAACTGTTGCAAAAATATTATGACGCCAAAATTAATTTAAACGGCTTATACTCGGACGAGATGCATATTCAACAGGACTGGAGCTACTTTTCTCATCACGATAACGGGCAGTTTGCTCTGCGCTATCTTACTAAAAATATGGCGCGGGAATATGCCCGGCGTTACGGCGCGCAATACCGGGATATGGATAAATATATGCTCTATTTTGTCTACGGCCCCAAACCGTATCTTAACAGCACACGCGCCTGCCTTAACAGTCAGATTGTCATGGGCGATACGCCTCAGGCTGTTCACCGCACCTTTTTGTTTCGCGACCGCTACTATAAGCTCCTTAATAACAGTGTGGTTGATTTATTTGTTGCCGCCAAACAGTATGCCGAAACACTGTATAAAAAAGGCCTCTTAAGCCGCGCGCACGCCACCTGGGCCCAAAGTCCCACCATCGACGACTGGGCTGTGGGTTTGGAAAACGGAAATCGTTATAAATACGAATATACGCCGAATTTTGTCTGGTCCAATACCGTGCAACAAGCCGCGGCGGCTTGTTACGATTATTTTAAATGGGGCGAATATCTGACCGGAAACGGCACCGATCACCCCGAAGGAGGCTTTTCCGACCGTAATTATTATGGTTCCGCTTTAGCCTGCTCCTTCGGCATTATTAATAAATATCCCAATGCTTATAACGGCTTTTGGGGAATGCCCGCCCCCGTCAGAGAGCGGATTTACGCCATTGTCAGCGCATTCGGCGCCAACGCTTCTCCTACCATTAAAGCCGTAACCGACTATGTGCACCGCGATGTTGACGTACTGATGCTCTATCCGATGAATCTGGTTGCCACGGAAGAGCGTTTCGGCAGCTGGCTGACTCAATACGGTTATACCAATTACATAACCGCTGAAAAGTTATTAGAATTAGGCGCTATAACCAACGACGGAAAAATAGCCTTAGCCGGCCGTACTTTTTCAACGTTAATCGCTCAATTCGAAATACTTCCCAAGCCGGAACTCCTTAAAATGATGCGCCTTCTGGCGGAAAAAGGAGGAACGGTTATC
>Ga0256833_1003768_pt1 | contig 10286 bp, 8 predicted proteins | sample 356284metaG_FD_190535 | JGI IMG/M metagenome (GOLD analysis project Ga0256833, IMG submission 190535) | Hydrothermal vent microbial communities from Mid Atlantic Ridge, Atlantic Ocean - 356-284 | ecosystem: Environmental > Aquatic > Marine > Hydrothermal vents | place: Atlantic Ocean: Mid...
ATCTACTGCATCGAGTAGAGTCTTCGCTTCGGTTTTAAGCACCTCTTTTGCAGCCTTCACCGCTTCGTCGGTGAACCTCTCTTCCTTCATAATCTCCTCTTTCGCGACTCTCTCAAACGACATAGATAGTAGGCACTATAAGCGGATAGCGCTTCATCTTTCTGAGAACATGCTTTCTAACTGCCTGCCTTATGTCGTTCTCTATGGTTCTGGTATCGAGACTTTGGACATCTTTTTGGTGGGCCATATAGGTCTCTATGATGGCTTCGATCTCTTTTGCGAACTTCCTGTCATCTTTATCGGGCACTATTCCGAAGCTGCTGACACGCGGATGGCCTATGAGTTTGTGTGTATTCTGGTCTATCTGTGCGACTATCATGATGATACCCTCGGTGGCCAGCTTCTGCCTGTCGAGCACTATATCGTTCTCTATCTGGGTATTTGCCTGGTTGTCTATGTAGGTTTTGCCGGTCTTTATAGTCTTGACCTTCTTTAGGTACTTTGGAGTAAGCTCCACCTGGTCGCCGTCACTCATCAAGAGAATGTTTCGCTCATCCACTCCGCACGCTACGGCCGTTTTGGCGTGGCGGGCTATGTGGTTGTACTCGCCGTGCACAGGCAGGAAAAACTTGGGCTGAGTGAGCCTTAGCATAAGTTTTTGCTCCTCCTGGGCGGCGTGACCTGAGACGTGTATCTCGCTGAAATCCTGATAAGCCACCGTAGCTCCCGCTTTTATCAGGTGGTTCATGATGCGCGAAACGCTCGCTTCGTTGCCTGGAATCGCCTTTGCCGATATTATGATGGTATCGGAAGGCTTTATCTTGATATGCCTGTGTTCGTCGGTAGCCATCCTAAATAGTGCGCTCATAGTTTCGCCCTGGCTTCCGGTCGTGACTATAAGAACTTCGCTGTCGTTGTACTTGGTGACCTCATGGGCATCTATGAATATATCTTCGGGTATATCTATATAACCAAGCTGCCTTGCGGTTTCAAGGTTTCTCTCCATCGACCTTCCGATAACCGCTACCTTTCTGTTGTACTTGATGCCGTGCTCTATGGCCTGATAGACCCTGTGAACGTTTGAGGAGAAAGTCGACATAATGACTCTCCCTTTGGCTTTGGCGAAGAGGTGGTCAAAAGTCGGCCCCACCGTCTTTTCGCTTCTGGTAATGCCGGGCTTATGGGAGTTTGTGCTGTCTGAAAGAAGACACAAAACACCCTTTTCGCCATAGTATGCCAGCCTCTGCAGGTCTGCAGGGTAGTTGTCTACGGGAGTATGGTCTATCTTGAAATCCCCGGTATGTATGATGATGCCGGCGGGTGTGTTTATGGCCAAAGAGGAGGCATCTATGATGGAGTGGGTCATGTGAATCCACTCGACTTCGAAATCCCCTATCTTTATAGGCTTTCTCTTCTCGATATACCTGAAGTAACTCTTGTCGTTTTTCAAGCCATGCTCGTCGAATTTGTTGGCAATCATACCCAAGGGCAGGGGAGTTCCGTATATGGGGAACTTCAACTCTTTGAAAAGGTAGGGCACCGCACCTATATGGTCTTCGTGGGCATGAGTTATGACAATCCCGGCGATTTTGTCTTTAATGGCGTGAAGATAGCTGAAGTCCGGAACGAGTATGTCTACTCCATGCATATCTTCGGTTGGGAAGCTCATCCCCACATCTATGACTATGGCGCTATTTTCAGTCTCCAAAACCGCAATGTTCCCGCCTATTTCGCCAAGACCGCCTAAAGGGGTGAAACGAACACGAGCTTTGTTGCTCGTATCGATCTTAGCTGCAGTCTCCAGGCGCTCTCTATGCACCTCTTTGTTGGCTGCGATAGCCTGGTTTATATCGGTATATACTCCATCGGCACTTCTTTTTACATTTGCGGGAGTCTTGTAGTGAGACTCCGGGTTTCTACCGTTTCCTCTGCCTCTACCTCTTTGGCCGCCGCGTCCTCGCTGCCCGCCTCTTTGCCTGTTCTGTCCGCCCTGTTGCGGCTGCCTCTGACCGCTTTTTTGACCGCCGTTTTGAGGCCTTCTCGGTCTGCGGTTGCCGCTCTTTTGGCTACCGTTCCCTTCGCTGTTTCTGGGTTGATTTCCCTGGTTCTCGCTCTTTTTTTCTTCCATCAATATCACCTTGCAATATATTATTTAGGTGGTGATAGAGGGATGTTTCCACTTCATGAGGTCTTACAGAAGAGGCCAGGCCCAGTGTGGAGAGCGCCTTCTCTACATCTTTTTTGTCAAAAGCGGCGGAAAGATTTTTCGCCAGCCTCTTTCGCGGCTGCGTAAAAGCCACTCTCAAAAAATCTTCAAACCCGGGATCGTCAAGCGAATCCCACTTTTGAATCTGAAGCACCGACGACATCACTTTGGGGGCCGGAACGAAAGCTTCAGGAGGCACATCGAAGCAGATATGCACCTCCGCGCAGCTTTGAGCCAGAACCGAAAGGGCGCAAAACTGCTTCTCTTTCGGTTTCGCGCTGAACTTTTCGGCCACCTCTTTCTGCACCATGACAAGCATGCTTTTGCAGTTTGGGTCCTTCAGCGCCCTCAAAATAATATTCGTAGCGATGTAGTAGGGCAGGTTGGCGACGAGGTGATACCCCCCGTCCGCCAGACTCTCCCGCTTCCAGTGGTCCAGAACATCACCGCAATGCAGCTTCAGCTTCCCGTTTTCTAAAGAAGCTGCAAACTTTTTACGAAGATGCTCGCAAAGCTCTCTGTCCACCTCATAAGCGGTGACATCCTTAATCTCGACCAGATGTCTGGTCAAATCACCTAATCCAGGCCCAATCTCCACGACCGGGAGCTCATCTTTGGGCATCGATTCGATGATTTTGTAGAGTACACTCTCATCTTTCAAAAAGTTTTGGCCAAATCTCTTTTTGGCTATTTTTTCACTACTCTTATGAGAATTGGATTTAATCATACTGAAACTTTTCTTAAAAAGAGATTACATTTTTAAAGAATGCTTAAATATTTTACTATAACGGATCCTATTGCGCTATAATTTCGACAAGCATTATACCAGTTTGGCTTGAAATGACAACCGGAGCTTTTTTGGGCACCGGCTGTAAGATGAGTTATACATTTTTATCACCGCACCAAGAAGCACTGTTTGGTCGGTGACTTTTTACAAACATCTAAAGAGAGAAAGAGTTGGAAACATTTGCAAAACGCATAATCCCGTGCCTTGACGTCAAAGATGGAAGAGTTGTCAAAGGTGTCAACTTTGTAGGGCTTAAAGATGCCGGAGACCCGGTAGAGGTAGCGAAGCGCTACAATGAAGAGGGGGCCGACGAAGTTACATTTCTCGACATAACGGCTAGTCATGAAAACAGAGACACTATCGTTCATATAGTGGAAGAGGTGGCAAAAGAGGTTTTCATTCCGTTGACGGTTGGGGGCGGAATACGCAAACTTGAAGATATATACGCTCTTCTGAATGTCGGGTGCGACAAGGTAAGTGTCAACTCGGCTGCCATAAAACGGCCTGAATTCATCGACGAGGGGGCAAAGCGCTTCGGCTCCCAATGTATCGTAGTGGCGATAGATGCAAAACGTGTTGCCCCGGGAAAATGGAACGTCTTCATCAACGGAGGGCGCATTGACACGGGCATTGACGTTTTGGAGTGGGCTAAAGAGGTAGTCGACAGGGGTGCAGGCGAAATACTTCTCACTTCAATGGACGCCGACGGCACCAAAGAGGGTTACGACAACGAGCTAAACAGTGCCGTAGGCAGATCTGTGCATGTACCCGTCATCGCCAGCGGAGGCGCAGGTACTATGGAGCATATAAAGGAGGCTTTCGAAGCTGGAGCCGACGCAGCGCTCGCAGCCTCCATCTTCCACTTCAAAGAGATCGACATAATGGACCTCAAGCGCTACCTCAAAAGTCACAATATACCGGTAAGATTATGATAGTGTCGGCAGGCAACATGGAGACCTTTCCATTCGCCGTACCCATAGGGATTGGCCTTTGTGAAAGCGCTGTAAACCTTACCCGCCTTGCTCTTATGCAGCCGCCGGAATTTATCCTTTTTGTCGGAAGCGCCGGAACATATGGAAGACATGAGATTTTCGAGATAGTTGAGTCCAAAGCGGCCTGTCAGATTGAGCTCTCCTATCTTCAAAAACAGAGCTACACACCGCTTGAAAACAATTTGATAGTCTCAGATGAAAATGTTTCACGTGAAACACCCATCTCATCTCTCTCTTCAGGAAGCAAACCTTCCATTGTCAACTCGAGCAACTACATATCGACAGATATTAAAACCGCTTCCAAGTTGAATAGACTTGGAATAGGACTTGAGAATATGGAGTTCTATTCGGTGATGACTGTAGCCAAAATGTTCGAGATTCCATGTGGAGGAATCTTCGTAATAACCAACAGATGCGATGAGAATGCTCATAAGGATTTTTTGATAAACCATGAAAAAGCGATGTACGCGCTTGTAAAACATCTACAAAAAAGGGTGCCTAACCTTGACAAATTCAATACTTGACTTTACGCAAGAGGAGCTTGAAAAGCTATTTCCTCCAAAATTCAGGGCCAAACAGATTTACAACTGGATCTATCAACAACATGTTGACACTTTTGACGAGATGGAAAACATTCCAAAAAAGATGCGCAGTGAACTCGCCGAAAAGTTTTCTATTTCACCTCTTGAAAAGGTACAGAAGCAGATAAGCAGCGACGGAAGTATCAAATATCTTTTTCGACTGCAAGACGGACACACTATAGAATCGGTTCTTTTGAAGATGAAAGATGCTGAGTACGATGAAAAAGGTGAGCTGCTACACCACGCAAAATATACCGTCTGCGTCTCGAGTCAGGTGGGTTGCAAAGTAGGGTGTGCATTTTGTCTTACCGCAAAAGGTGGATTTATCCGAAATCTTACACCAGGTGAAATCGTAGGACAAGTTCTCGAGATCAAAAAAGATAACGATATAGCAAGCAACAGGCGTGTCAATATTGTCTATATGGGTATGGGAGAGCCCCTTGACAACCTCGACAATCTTGCCAAGGCTATCAAGATATTCTCAAACGAAAATGGACTCAGTATTTCACCGAAGCGTCAAACGGTGTCAACGAGTGGCATTAGTACGAAGATCAAAAAACTCGGCAATATGGAGCTCGGAGTTCAGTTGGCAATCAGTCTACATGCCGTTGACGATGAGTTAAGAGAAGAGTTGATACCTATGAACAAAGCCTACAATATCGCTTCCATAATAGAAGCCGTAAAAGAGTTTCCTGTCAATACCAGAAAACGCGTGATGTTCGAATATCTTGTCATCAAGGATGTCAATGATGACATAGTTAGCGCCAAGAAACTCATCAAACTTCTTGAAGGGATTAAATCTAAAGTCAACCTCATTTACTTCAATCCATACCCGGGCACAACTTTTAAGCGTCCTGAACCGGAAAAAATGAGGAGATTTCAGGAGTACCTTTTGAGTAAAGGGGTTCTTTGTACTATCAGAGAATCGAAAGGTATAGATATTAGCGCTGCCTGTGGGCAGCTTAGAGAGCAGGAGCTGTCAAGATGAGTTATACCGATTATGGACTTATACTATTTTTGATTCTAGTGGTCATTGTGGGAGTAGGTGGCTTCATCATGGCTAACAGAGAGGATTGACTCTTATCTCTGGTGGCGAAATTCTCTCTTTCTCTTTTTCAAAATCTATCCGAGACACCACTCTGTAGAACACATCCCTATAGCTGAACGAGAGCTCTTGTGCATGCAGCATAAGTCGTGAAGCTCCCATATATCTCATTCGTTCATCCACATCCAAAACTCTGTCGAGATACTTTATGGCAACCTCCGTCGGAACTCCGTATATAGGATCACCAAGTATCGGATGTTTCACGTGAAACAGATGGACTCGTATCTGGTGTTGCCTTCCTGTATATGGAACTACTTTTAGAAGAGTCGCATCCAGCTCTTGATCATATTTGAGCGGTTTGAAATGGGTCAAAGAGGGCTTTCCTGAAGGGTCGACGACCATTTTCAGCTTTATTGTGGAAAAATCTTCATTTCTGGAGAGGGGAACGTCAACCTTGAAAGGGCTATCTATACGGCCACGAACCCATGCAAGATAACTCTTTTTTACCCCTCTTGACTCGAACATCATCTTCAGCTCTCTTTCGGAGGTTTTACCTCTCGAAGCAAGAACCAGACCGCTTGTCTCCATATCTATGCGATGAATATTGTTGGCGTTTTTACCATAGTAGTGCCTGATGTCATCGAGTAGAGAGTAGGGTGTTTTATGGGTCTTCGGATGGACAAGCAGACCACTCGGTTTGTCAAAAAGTCCGAAATCTGGTGTGGTGAAGATGGGAGATACACCCTGAGACTGCGGAATGAACTCTTGAACAACTATATCTCCGCAAATTTTTTTGCCGCTATGAAGACACGTCTCTCCATTTACGATAAGTCGTCTCATTGCGACAATTTTTTGCGCTTGGCCCTGAGTTACACCAAGTTTTCTCATCAGAAAAAGAAAGGCAGGCATCGGAGTATCGAGTCTATACTCGACGTTTTGAAAGGCCATATTTTTTTACCTCTTTTTAACACAATATTCACTAAAATCTTGATTACTTCAAAATCGAATTATACTCCAAAAGGATAGTGATGGTAGAACGGTATGCCCGTGAAGAGATGAAATCGAAATGGACAATGCAAGCCAAATATCAGGCGTGGCTTGACGTCGAGATAGCTGCGGTGAAAGCCTGGAACAGACTAGGGCTCATACCGGATGAGGATGCAAAAAAGATAGAAGAGAATGCATCTTTCAGCGTTGAGAGAATCGACGAGATAGAGAAAGAGACAAGACACGACGTCATAGCCTTTTTGACGTCGGTAGCAGAGAGCCTTGGTGAAGAGAGCAGGTGGGTCCACTACGGGATGACAAGCTCCGACACGATAGATACGGCCGTTGCACTGCAGATGCGCGACAGCCTCAAACTCATCATAGAAGATGTAAAAAAAGTTATGGAGACGATAAAGCGGCGGGCCATGGAGCACAAGATGACTCTTATGGTAGGAAGAAGCCACGGTATCCATGGGGAACCTATAACCTTCGGCCTTGTGCTTGCCATCTGGTACGACGAGATGAAAAGACATCTTAAAAATCTCGAAGAGACATATGAGGTTATAAATGTCGGCAAAGTGAGCGGCGCTATGGGCAACTTCGCTCATGCACCTATGGAGCTCGAGGAGTATGTGTGCGAAGAGTTGGGCCTGAAACCGGCTCCTGTCTCCAACCAGGTCGTTCAACGCGACAGATACGCAAGACTCATGAGCTCTTTGGCACTGCTCGCATCGACGGTGGAGAAGATCGCGGTAAATATAAGACACTTCCAGAGAACGGAAGTTTACGAGTGCGAAGAGTATTTTCACAAAGGTCAAAAGGGGAGTTCGGCTATGCCACACAAAAGAAACCCTGTTTTGAGCGAAAACCTTACAGGCCTTGCGCGAATGGTCAGAAGCTACTGCATACCTGCCATGGAGAATGTAGCGCTTTGGCACGAAAGAGACATCAGCCACAGTTCGGTAGAGCGATTCATACTGCCCGACGGCTTCATAACCGCAGACTTCATGCTGATGCGCCTTGACGGACTCCTTGACAAACTTGTCGTATATCCTGAAAACATGATGAAAAATCTGAACCTTACAGGCGGGCTGGTATTTTCACAAAGAGTCCTGCTTGAGTTGCCCAAAAAGGGTGTTACAAGAGAGGATGCCTACAAGATAGTTCAACGCAACGCTATGAAAGTGTGGGAAGACCTGCAGAAAGGCAAGCCTGCACTGAATGAAAAAGGAGAGAGCCTCTACCTGCAGTATCTGCTCGCAGACGATGAACTGAGAGCCAAGCTGAGCGAAGAGGAGATAAGAGAGTGTTTCGACTACTCGTACTACACAAAAAACGTTGACAAGATATTCGCAAGAGTATTTGACAAATAAAGAGAAGGGGAGGGTGCCAGTATGCCGATGGGAGTGATGACGGTCATAAAGCGAAACGGCAGAGCCGAGCCGCTTGACATTACCAAAATTCAAAAATACACCTCAGCCGCCGTAGAGGGGCTGGAGGGCGTAAGCCAGAGTGAACTGGAAGTTGACGCCAAGATTCAGTTTCGCGACAAGATTACGACGGAAGAGATCCAGCTTACGCTGATCAAAACGGCCGTTGACAAGATTGACATAGATAGACCGAACTGGACATTCGTCGCAGCGAGGCTCTTTCTCTACGACCTCTACCATAAAGTTAACGGCTTTACTGGGTATTGTCATCTTAGAGACTATTTCGAGAAGGGTGAAGCTGAAGGGCGCTTGGTACTTGGGCTAAAAGAGAAGTATGACCTCGACGATTTGAACAGTTACATAAAGCCGGAGCGCGATCTTCAGTTTACATACCTCGGCATAAGAACACTTTACGACAGGTATCTGCTCAAAGATAGAGAGAACAACCCGATAGAGCTGCCCCAGCACCTTTTCATGGCAGTGGCTATGTTTTTGGCGCAAAACGAGCTAAATTGCCAGGAGTGGGCGAAGAAGTTCTACGACGTCATCAGCAAATTCGAAGTGATGGTCGCCACCCCTACGCTCTCCAATGCCAGGACCCCGAGGCATCAGCTCTCTTCATGCTACATAGGAAGTACACCGGACAAAATAGAGGGGATTTTCGACGCATACAAAGAGATGGCACTGCTTAGCAAGTTCGGCGGTGGAATAGGCTGGGACTGGAGCAAAGTGCGCGGCATGGGAAGCTACATAGATAGCCACAAAAACGCCGCAGGGGGAATAGTCCCGTTTCTGAAGATAACCAACGATATTGCGATAGCCGTCGATCAGCTTGGAACAAGAAAGGGTGCTATAGCGGTATACATAGAGCCGTGGCATATCGACATCTGGGATTTCATAGACCTCAAAAAGAACTCAGGAGAGGAGCGCAGACGGGCGCACGACCTCTTTCCCGCCCTCTGGATAAACGATCTTTTCATGAAGAGAGTCGCCGAAGACGGGGTTTGGACACTCTTCGACCCGTACGAGACGGCGGACTTGACCGACCTCTACGGGGAGGAGTTCGAAAAGAGGTACGAAGAGTACGAAAGAGACCCCGACATCTTGAAAGAGAGGGTGAAAGCCAAAGAGTTGTGGCGAAAGATCCTGATGAGCTACTTCGAAGTGGGCAACCCCTTCCTATGTTTCAAAGATACGGCCAACCGCATAAACCCCAACGACCATGTAGGGATCATCAGAAGCTCCAACCTCTGCACCGAAATATTTCAAAACACCGAACCTAACCACTACAAAGTGCAGGTGAAGTTTACGGATGGCACCATAGCTCACTATGAAGAGGAGGAGGATGTCACCGTTGACAGCGGTATTACGAAAAAGGCAAAAAAGATAACCGCTCTCGACTCGATAGGCGGCAAAGATATATACATAGTGGAGAAGGTAGGAGAAGATGGAAAGACGGCAGTCTGCAACCTCGCCAGCATCAACCTCTCCAAAATAAACACGAAAGAGGATATAGAGAGGGTCGTTCCCATTGCGGTACGAATGCTCGACAATGTCATAGATCTGAACTTCTACCCGCTCGAGAAGGTTAAAAAGACCAACGAGCGCTCCAGAGCCATAGGGCTCGGAGTGATGGGAGAGGCGCAGATGGTAGCGGAGAAGAGGCTGAAGTGGGGAAGCAGCGAACACCTTAACACGATAGATGAAGTTATGGAGATGATAAGCTACAACGCCATAAGAGCCTCATCCAACCTCGCCATAGAAAAGGGGGCGTATCCAGACTTCGAAGGCTCGAAATGGAGCAGAGGGATTTTGCCCATAGACAACGCCAATCCCAACGCTTTGGCACTTACGGACAGAGGCGGCCTTTTCGGCTACACGTACGACTGGGAGGAGCTTCGCAAAAAGGTGAAAGAGGACGGCATGAGAAACGGCTACTTGATGGCTATAGCGCCGACAAGCTCCATCTCCATACTGGTAGGCACGACACAGACGATAGAACCGGTTTACAAAAGAAAATGGTTCGAGGAGAACTTAAGCGGCCTCATACCGGTCGTAGTTCCTAACCTGAGCCCCGATACCTGGGAGTACTACACGCCCGCTTTCGAGCTTGACCAGAAGGTTTTGGTAAGAGCCGCGGCGGTGCGACAGAAGTGGATAGACCAGGGGCAGAGCCTGAATATATTTATGTCACTGGACAAAGCGAGCGGACGCTACCTCCACGAAATATATACGGAGGCGTGGAAACTTGGCATAAA
>Ga0256833_1003769_pt1 | contig 10285 bp, 12 predicted proteins | sample 356284metaG_FD_190535 | JGI IMG/M metagenome (GOLD analysis project Ga0256833, IMG submission 190535) | Hydrothermal vent microbial communities from Mid Atlantic Ridge, Atlantic Ocean - 356-284 | ecosystem: Environmental > Aquatic > Marine > Hydrothermal vents | place: Atlantic Ocean: Mid...
GAGCGCATTGAAATGATCAGACTCTCATTTCTCGATGAAGGAATACCCCTCGATAAATTGATAACTGCCACCATACAAACGCTTGAGACCAACTTCGGCTGTGTTCACTACGTATTAAGCTATGTACCCAGGATCGATTTCATACTAGCACGCAACCCTATCATAGTTAAAATATTCCGCGATGCCGGGTTAAACGTTGTCAAACCACCGCTCTTCAACCGCGACGAGTGGAGGGGTGATAGGATTAGAGCGCTCATGGCGAGACGCGATCCCAGGTGGCGTAGCGCCGTCACACCGTCAACCGGGGAGTTTATTGAAAGCATCGGCGGTGTTGAGAGGGTAGCCGAGCTCTACAGCAGTGACTAGCCTCTCCCACAAAGTCCTCCAGCGTCGAGGACTAGCGTATCTTGTATCTCAGAATGCCCGCTACTCCGTTAAACGTGTTTTTGAACCACTCCGCCTCCGGCAGGCTTGAGGGTATAACTATGGGGGTAGCCCCCCTGGTTTCACCCAAATTCCTCCACTCCTCCAGATCGGGTCTCAACTCGTGTATCAGGAGTGTCTTAACCATACCCATTTCAAGGGCCTCTTTAACGTCCCTCTCACCGTAGACGACGAGGCCTGTGCCCTTAGCTAGGTGTCTCTTAAACTCTTCAAGCGCGTTAACCGCGTCCCTGTAGAGCTGTGTCTGTACAACAGTTTCAGCCCTTAGCACTGCCTCCCTTAGCCCGGCCTCGCCTTGATAGGCTACATCTACGAGCTGCTTGGCCACCAAGCGTTGCAGCCTGTAATCAAGGTATTTGCCCTCTAAGAAGTCCTTTTTAGCGTAGCCGGGCCCCGCGACGATGATTCCTTTAAGCTTGCCCTTCTCTAGATACGGGAGTAGCAGCCTGTTAGCGTGCTCGCCCAGTCTCTTAAAGAAGTTTTCAACCATCTGCTCTATTATCCTGTCAAACCTGCGCTGGCTCTGGCCCCCCATCTTATGCTTCCCTGGCACGTAGTCGCTTAGCTCCTCGAGAACCTCGAGTTTCGTCCCCTTCAAGACTCCTATAGTGGCCTGGTCCCTCTCCACAATTATGATTCCGACCACATCCCTCTCTTCAACCATCTCCTCCAGGAACTCGGTGTGGAACTTCTTATCGGTCCTATAATAGAAGATCTTTATGGGCTCCGGCGGCGAGAATACGTAGCAGATGAAGTCGCCTGTATCCATGTCCTCGCCGCAGAAGAGGACGAGCCCGTTAGGGGGGATCTTCGCTATCATGGAGAGCCTATCCATAGCAGCGGATAGCGCCCTTTGAACGGCTTGTCTAGTCTTCTTGAGTTTAATGTTATCGGAAATAGAGTATTCCTGCCTAAGTAGGTTCATTACATCGCTTACCGGCCTCCCCGGTGGTATGTAGAGTGATAGAAGCACTGTTGCAGGAGCTGACCACTTCTTCAGCTCCTGTAGTATAGCGGCTAACTGTCTCCTATCGACAGTTAGCCTCTCCTCCAGTCTCGTCTCTCCCATGAAGTCACCCCACTCAATTTCTCCCGCCACACATTATATCCCTAGCCCACATTGCCCTCGGGGGTCTGCGCTGTGAAGGCCTCGGTCTACACGGTAAACCCGGAATGCCCCAGCCAGGAGGCCGTTAGGGCCGCCGTCGACGCGCTGAGGGAGGGGGGGCTAGTCGTATACCCAACCGACACGTTATACGGCCTCGGAGCCGACCCCTGGAACCCCCATGCTGTAGAGAAGGTTTTCAAGGCCAAAGAGAGAAAGCGCGATAAGCCCCTACCCTTAATAATCGCTGAGGCCCACTACGCACTGAGACTCGTAAAGCCTAGCAGCTCGTTCTGGAGGTTAGCCCTAGCATTCTGGCCAGGCCCCCTCACAATAGTTGCCGAGGCTTCAGACGAGGCGCCCCACTATCTCGCGTGGGAGGGCATGATCGGAGTTAGGCTCCCTGACAGCATTGTAGCCCGGCTCCTAGCAAGAGCTATAGGAGGCGTGATCATCGCTACCAGCGCGAACAAATCGGGTATGCCTCCGCCTCGCACTGCCCAGGACGCCATGAGCATGCTTGGGGAGAGCGTCTCCGTGTACCTCGATGGAGGACCGACACCCCTAGGAGTGCCTTCAACAGTTGTAATTATAAGGAATGATAGTGTAGAGATCCTAAGAGAGGGAGCAATCCCTGCCCGCGACGTAGCGCGTGCGCTCAGAGGGTAGCTATACCGTATCACCGATTCGCCCCCCTTAACCTGCCTATACACGATCAACCCGCTGGGGGAGGCTATGCTACGGATTGTAGTCTACGGGGGCCTCGACACTGAGAGCAGGATAGCGCTTGAGAGGGCTCGACTCGCATCCATACTATTGTCGTCCAACTATTCCATACCATCAACTACCGAGGAGGTGATTCTACCCGTGGGAAGCGATGAGAGCCGCTACCAGGGGCTGCCAGAGGTTTGGGTCGAGGAAGGCGAAGAGCGTCACCCGATAGCTATGGGGCGTCCCCCCACCACATCAGAGGTGTTGGAAGCGGCGTTTAGGCTATTAGAAAATATCTACGGTTCCCCCTTCACGCCGCTAAAGCCTTTAGGGGACGACGAGGCTGAGGAGGGCCTTCTCGGTGTGTAACCTGTTCTCCGCTTGATCCCAGACAACGCTCCAAGGACCATCCATTACTTCATCTGTGACCTCCTCGCCTCTATGGGCTGGCAGACAGTGCATGAATATTGCATTGTTGGAAGCTCTCTCCATTAATTTCCTATTAACCTGGTACGGCTTCAGTATGCTCCTCCTCCACTCGGCCTCGCTCTCCTGGCCCATGCTAACCCATACATCCGTGTAGACGACATCGGCGCCTTCAACTGCCTTAAGTGGGTCCTCCTCGAACTCTATTGTAGCCCCACTCAGTTCTGCCTCCCTCAGCGCCGCATCGAGTATTTGCTTAGCCGGCCTTAGCTGGGGGGGACTAGCAACTACTATATGCATACCAAACATGCTACCCGCAATGAGCAGGCTGTGGAGTACATTATCGGATCCATCGCCTACGAACACGAGTTTGACCCCCCTTAACCCGCCCTTGTACTCCATTATAGTCAATATGTCGGCTAGCGCCTGCATGGGGTGGGAGAGGTCGCTGAGGGCGTTCAGAACCGGTACCTTAGAGCTCCTGGCAAGCTCTAGGAGCGTTTCATGATTCCTAACACGCGCCACTATAGCGTCTACGTACCTCGAGAGAACCCTCGCCGTGTCAGCTACCGTCTCGCCCCTAGCCAGTTGTAGCTGCTCCCAGAAGAGGTAGAGGGGATAGGCGCCTAGCTGGTTAGCTGCGACCTCGAGGCTAACCCTGGTTCTGGTGCTATGCTTCTCGAAGAGCAGCGCTATACTCCTACCCTTGAGGAGAGGTATCACTCTCTCCCCCTGATAGTACCTAGCCTTAAGCTCCCTAGCAACGTCTAGAATAACCTCTACTTCACGTCTATCCCAGTCAGCTAGGCAGAGGAAATCCCTGCCCCTGAGATCACGTATACTCACCACGGCACCCTCGCCCCAGCCGCAGCGGTGTAGAGCCACGCGTTATAATTGGCTTTTAAGGCGCCTTAATGTAGTCCGCAGTAATCCGCTATTAACTCAACGAGTGCCGCGCCAGCCTTCGTGCCGCATGTAGCGGGGGCTACTACAACAGTTGATATGTTATCTATACTCGAGGCGCAGGGGGAGCCCTTAATAATCCTAATTATGGACTCGGATAGAGCCCTCTCAACATCTATTGGGACGCCTGGGAACCTAAAGATGTCAGGGGGCCAGTAAGCCCCTATTACCGCTGGTTTGCAGGAGCGAGCGACGAGGTAGTCCCTGATCCTGTGAACATCGACGATATCCGTTGGGGGTTCCACTATAGTAGCGAAAACTACTATCACCTTGGATAGCTCTCCATCGAGGCCGGTATCGCCGGGACCGGCGAGACAGAGGCCTTGGAGCGAGTCGGCTATGGCCGCTCCCCTGTCTGTAGTGCAATGGGCGGCGCCGCACCTACTGATTAACCCGGCTTCCCTCAAGCTCCTTAACATAGTCTTAGCCGAGGCCTCCCCCACTCCTACTAGCCTCTCCAAGGTGGGCCTGCCCATCGGTCCTCTGCTCATATACTTAAGCGCTAGAAGTACTTGGTATTCGTCGAACCCCTTTCTGCTGGAGCCCCTACCGGTTATCCTTACTATCTCCGATGCCGCCTCGCATGCGGACAGTCGGTCGGGCATCCCACGCGCCCTCATCAGGTACTACCCCGTTTTCAATCATAAACACCGCTAGGTCTTGTGCACTAACGTCGGGGCTCCTCAAGACCGCCCTTTTAACCACATTCCAATCCCTGCGAACACGCAAGCCGAAGTCCTCCCAAAGCCACTCCACCATCATTCGAATATCTATTTTACCCGAATTCATTATCTGTGACAGCAACGCCTCCTTCACGGCGCGGTCTCGTAACCCCCTCAACGGATACCCCCCGGTTAACACCCATTATTTACAAGTGCCCCTCAACAGGCCGCATTATTAAAGATTAAAGACTGATTCCCCCACCCCCATGCCATGCCATACTATACAACAACCCCTACTCGACTAGGGACTGGAGCCTGCATCGACGGCCTCTCGGCGGATTCTCGCGGGAGGTACTATCACCTGTCAATAGCCAAACCTTATCTATATATTGTGCCACCCTATTAGCCACATCTGCCCTAATTACGCGATAGTACCGCCCCTGTATAGTGGATCTATTACTCACAGTAAGCCATAGTCTCCCTTAGAGCTCTAGAGAGCCCCACTCTTACGCCTAGTCTGGGATCCGCGTAGATGTAAATGAGGTTCTTCGCTTGGAGGCTTCTCAGCTTTGAAAACAGCCACCTCTGATCAGCCTTGAGCTTCTCTTGGAGCTGGTCGGCGTAGAGGTACGTGCTACCCCATCTAGCATAATGGGAGAGTATAGCGCTGAGAACCTCGAATTCCTCCTCGTTAAGCTTATCCCTTAGAAGACGGAGCACGCACGTGACCTGATTAACCCTATCACCCCCTAAATGTTCATTGCCCGCTTTACTCGTATTCCCGGCAATAAACGACTGTGGAGGCGCCCGGGAGGCCTGCCTGCGGGCGTTCTTTTTGTCTTTTCTTGTCGGCATAACCGATTCTGTTGACAATAAAATGCTGCGGGCGAGCCTGGTATACTCATCTTCGAGGCTGCGCCGCATCCTTTCGATTACGTCGTGTGCATAGTCCTCGCCTAGGGGGGTCAGATACCAGAAGCCCCTATCGTAGTCAACGTAGCCCCTTGTTTTCCAGTAGCTTAGGTAGCTACTCACGTACTTTGATTCGACCCCGAGCACTTCAGCTATCTCGGAGGCCCTCATAGGTTTGGAGAGGAGGAGAACCATTATTGCATCTACTATCCTACTCCTAGGCCCCCCTCTTGCTGTTCTACGTGCCTGCGACTGCCGGGCTAGAGCCTCCGCTAGGAGCTTATAGTCTGGCTCCTTCAATGGGACCCCCAGACTGCTAGTGGCGAAGCTGCTTGAACCCCGTTAGCGAGTATAATACTGGAGTCTTACGCCCACGCCTATAGGGTGGCTATTTCTCTCGCTCTGGGGCACCCCCAGAATTTTTCAGGCGAGCTCCGGCCAGAACTCCGTTAGCCTCCTTTGTCTAACGCCTCTCAGGAGGGGGCTGGCTTTAATCGCGGCTTGGGGTGCCGAGATCCTCGATAGGACGTGTGATAGGGCATCGTCGAGGTCATCGAACCTTCTAGGCGTGCCCTCTAGTGCTCTCCGGAGCGTCTCTCTAATGTGCCAGTTTCCGACGGGGGCGTAGTATAGTGGGGTTATCTCTCTCACTATGAGTACGTCGGCCCTCCTCCCTCTCCTATAGAGGTGTTCTAGCACTGCAAGCCGGGCAGCTGAGAAGCCGCCGTCGACTTCACTAGTCCTTCCTCGGGGATCCTCGGTCACCCTCCAGGTTACGGGCTCGCGGGCGCCTTTCGTCCAGAGGCCTGTGGGATGCCATATCTCGATCCATTCGAACCACCCGCTACCGGGGTAAAGTACTACTAGGAACCTGTTTCCCAGATACTCCGCCTCATATACTTCGATGCTAGGCACTTCAAGCTTATCCCTGAGTGATGAGCGCAGCCACCCACTGATAACGTCGTCTACAGCCGTTATAGCCCAGCGCGTCGGGACGAGCCTCCGGTTCCTCGTCCTCCCCAGGGCTCCCAGGCTAAGGGCCCTCTGGATAGTGTAGACGGATACGCCTGCCCTGTAAAGCTCTACTATAGCGTCTATAGCTTTCACGTCGTCCCACATTAGTGATTCTAGCTTCGAGTCCAGACGGGGGTTGTCGACGATTTTGAGTTCCCGCGCAGGACTCGAGGGGCCCACGGGTTTTGATACACCGTCAAAGATTAACCGGGGGGTTGGGGGCTTCTCGAGCACTACCTCGGAGTCTACAGGTCTGCGGCTAAGGGCGGCGTGTACCACCTCCTTGTCGTATAGAGTCTCCGGCCTCCGCGCGTCGACCCTGAGGGATGCCGCCACCATGCTGCTTCTCAGCGCTATAATCCTGTGGAGTGGCTCCCTCCTGGCGCTCCAGAGCTCGGGTGCCTCGTGATAAGAGGCTGCGCGTTCATCCTCTCCAGGTGGCACCATGTAGTATACTCTCAGGAGAGGGTAGCCCGCCTCTCCCACCACGCTAGAGGGGGGCGTATAGCCCTCCAGCTCGGTACCCCTGGTCGCTAGAGAGGCTGAGAGTTGGCCTCTGAACCTCTCGAGGATGGGGCATCTGGGTAGGCCGCAGAGCCTCTTATAGCCCTTGCAACGCGCGCATAGCTCGGGCGATATGCGGGGCACGCCCCTCTCCCGTCACTTCTCGGGTGAGCCGGGCAGTATAACCCGGAATCCCCGTTCCTCTAGGCTTTTGAGTACGTCTACAGCCGAGCCCTGGTAATATTTAACTATTATGACGTCGCCAGCGTTGAGCCTATACGCTCTCGGCACGGGGAGTATTAGTGTGGAGCCCGTTCTTATCGCTACCGGGAGTATCCCCTTATCCTCTAGGCGTAGCTCGCCTATGCTCCTCCCCGCGAGATCCTCGGTGACCAGTAACTTGACATAGGCCTCCTCCGCCTCTTCAACGGTCTCTATTAGCAGCTCCGATACCATATCGTTAGTTACCAAGCCTGCTATGAGTGTTGCAGCATCGGCTAGAGACTCCATAGACTTCATGAAAACCGCTATCGAGACCATCTCGTCCGAGGCCGAGGGATTGCCTGCGGCGAAGGCCGCGGAGAGCCCCCTAATGTAGAGTTCGTCTGCCTCGTCCTCCAGCCTTAGCACCTCCCTAGCCGTCGACTTATCAGAGTATAGCAGGCTATGAAACGCTAAGTCAAGCATGAGCCTCGCAAGGCTTTTCAGTTGCAGTATAGCGGATGAGAGCTCGTCACCCGCTATAGCCGAGACCAGAGCCGAGGTTCCCTTGCTTAGCTGTGGGTAGATAGAGTCCCCCAGAGTCCTCGCTAGCTCCTCCACCTCCTCGAGGGGGCCTCGAACCACCAACACGTCGGAGTCCACGGCTTTATCGAGTTCCGGTGCGAGGATGTACTCGCTCCCCTTCCTAGCGAGTAGTACGTCGACGGCGCTTCTTATAGTCTCGGGCTTCCTTCTAACCCTCACCAGAGCAACGATCTCATCGCAGCACACGCTGGCGGCAGCTACGAACTTGTGTATGCCCAATCCGCGTAGGGTGAGGCCCGCCAGGTCGGCTGCGGCATCACTTATCTTATCGAGCGCCTCGGCGAGGGTGACCGCTCCTATAGCTAGTCCCGCCTGGCTGGGACCTCTAACGGCTAGGGAGATGCCGGCTATTATCTCGGATAGATAGTCATCTATCGTTCTCTCTATCATCAAAACCTCGCGTGCGGCCTCTACATCGTTTGAGGCGAGGGTATATAGTGCTAGATCCACCGCTACACTCGAGTAGTGTGTAACATCGGAGAGGAGATTAAACACCGGCTTCTCTACTAGTCTTTTCACCTCCGCCCACGCTCCTAGTGAGCGAGTAAAGCACTAGCGAGGCTTCGGCGTTCGGGCCCATTCTACCCTCAGTGCCCCGAGGGTAAATGGGTTTACCGAGCGAAGACTCCTCCGGTGTGAAGTCGGGCTCTCCCCCGTTGAACGCGACGAGTACCCTACCCCTCACCGTGGGAGGGTTTAGGGGGTCGAAGCTGGAGGGGTTATTCGATTTCGTCACTATGAACGTAATATCGGGTTTGAGTAGTTCTACCGCGTCACTTAGATCGGATAGTATCAAGAGGCTTACCCCGCTCTTGTATAGAATCCTGCCTAGATCCCCCAGCCCATGTTGGGCAGCTGCGCCATAGACCTTCGTTAGCACGAGGCGTTTGAGCCTGAGCGACACTACTAGCCGTGCGAAGTCCAGCATTCTCTGTATACTACTAGTATTATGTAGCAAGGGTATAATCTCTACTTCCACGCTCAATCCCGGCCACCGAGGAGCTTTAAGAGGTAGAGGGCTATAGCTTTAGCAAGGGGCGGCGGCACGGCTTCGCCGACCTGGTTGTATTGAGCGTCTCTGCTGCCGAGGAATACATGGTAGTCTGGAAACCCCATTAAGCGGGCCTGCTCCCTGACAGTGAGCAACCTATTCTCGTAGGGGTGGATGAACCTGCTAGTCCCCATAACCGTTGGGGCGTGCTCGTAGGGGTGGAGTCTAATATAGTTGGGTAACTTACGCCCGTTAGCTCCACTATAATAGATGAGTGCCTCGCCCCACCTAAGCCTGGGTAGCCTCCTCTCATGCCTTCTACCGGGGGAGGGCGGGGGCTCGTGGTTGGGCGGCCAGGGGGCGCCGGGCTCTGGCAGTCCCTTAAGCGCCTCTAGAACAGTGGGCCCCCTCCTCCGGGGCGGGTTTATCCTAGTATTCGAGACGAAGACTCTAGTCCTCCTGCTCGGTGTTCCATGCTCCTCAGCCCTCAGGACATTGAAGTGCACGCGTTTGTAGCCTACGCGGCTGAATTCCCTCCTGATGGCATCCCTTATGGGAGCCTCCATGATTGCCGGCACATTCTCTATCACAAAATATGCCGGTTTTAACTCTCCTATGAGCCGTATGGCGTGTAGAAATAACTGACCCGCAGGATCGGCGTAGAGCCTATCCAAGGGGTCAGGGCGTCTCCTAGGATTTGCACCTGTGAAGGGCTCGCAGGGGGGACTTGCTATTACAACGTCAACCTCTCCTCTCCCGAGTCCGGCCAAGCTGAGTATTTCCTCGCCACTTAGATCCTTAATGTCATCAGCTACTACCATGGCATGGGGGAAGTTTGCCTTGTATGTCTTGGCTGCAGGTGGATAGTTATCCACAGCTAGACTTACCTGGAATCCTGCCTCCTCAAAGCCCCTCCCGAAGCCTCCTCCACCGCTGAAGAGATCTATTACTATGGGTCTACCTGCCAATACTCATCTCATCCCTCTTAATGGATTCACGTAGTCTCTCTATTATCACTCTTAGCGCCTTTTTGATGTCGTCTCGGGAGTCCTCCTCTAATATGCTACCACACTTTGGGCACTGGAAGTTGTACTCATATGCTTCTTCGAATGTATATCTTGTACCGTCGAGTGGGCAGTAGTAGAATACATTGCTCTCCTCATACTGGAGTTTTAGCTCTAGATTCCGCAGGACTGCTTTCTTCCTACTCAGCAATACATTATTGATGGTGTGCACGTTGAGCCTCCAGTAGTACCTGGTGGCACCTGTCTCGGGGTGTTTCCCTCTTCTATACGATGCGAGTCTAAGCTCGTATAGCAGCCTTAGTATCCTCCGTATCTCACCCTGCTTTATGTTAGTTAGAGTCTCTAGGTCTTCGTCGCTCAAGCCCTTTCCATTCTTTTCAGATAGGAGCTGTCTAAGTACTATGGCTGCGTGTTCCGCGTCTATGTTTGACATAGATGCAATCGCTCTCACGAAACCCTCTAGTACCTCGGCGTCATTCGAGGCCACCCTTGACCACCCTCTTTCCACGTATGCTTGGGCGTACCTCTAGCCTAGCCCGTGGATATCTAATATACAGCTCCCAGCCCCTATATAGTCTATCTAGGAAGACCGCTAGGGCAGCTACCTCGGAGTGGGGCTGGTTGCCCACGGACACGTTCCAGTCAGCTATACTATAGTAGTACCTTTCAACCTTTTCAGCGCCCACGATTATGAGTTTCGGGCTTGGATCCTGGGCTATCT
>Ga0256833_1003770_pt1 | contig 10285 bp, 9 predicted proteins | sample 356284metaG_FD_190535 | JGI IMG/M metagenome (GOLD analysis project Ga0256833, IMG submission 190535) | Hydrothermal vent microbial communities from Mid Atlantic Ridge, Atlantic Ocean - 356-284 | ecosystem: Environmental > Aquatic > Marine > Hydrothermal vents | place: Atlantic Ocean: Mid...
AAAAATCATTTATGTGAACAAAAGTGATCTCCCCGATGTAACATCAGATACAGTCAAAAAAAATGGAAGCTCCTACGAGTACAGGGTGACATTCAAAGATTTACTGGAGATCACAGATACCACAAACATTTCCTTTATTTTCTCAAATTACTGGTACTATGTGGGAAGTCATGTATCCACACCCAGTGAGTGTACAAGTGAGAATAAATTTGAGTGTTACTATTTATATGCCATGAGGCATGTGGTGAGTGGTACAGATGATTACTATGTGGTTGAAGCGAAAGTGAGTCTCCACTCATGGACAGCTGAGGACACCGCCATTTACAATCCAAGACTTCAGTTCACCTCATCAGAGGGGATGATAGTTATGAGCAGCCTTGACAGGATAGAAGATGGTAAAACGGTGAGGCATTTCACACTCCAGAGAATCAACAATGGTGAAATTTCAGATATTCTGACACTTAACTCTTCACAGTTATCAGATGTGGGAGAGCTTGATCCAGGTAATTTTAAAGTAATAACCGGTGGCATTTATCAGGGGAACCTTTATTATGCTGTAAAAGGAAGATTCAATGTTGAGTATGATGGTGACCCAAAACCTTATCCATCCCACTTCAACTTCGTACCTTATGCACATGTTGTGGAACGTGGAAATGTGAATTATGAAGGAGAAAATGAATACTGCGAAGGCGACTATACTATTTACTCAGATAATACAACCTCAATTACAGGCGTTGAATGCTATTTTGATGAAAACCATAACGGAATTTTTGACGACACAGGTGATATTGAATGTACCGATGACGACAATAATGGTCAGTTTGATGCAGGAGAATGTGATTTCGTAAACAGCGGAAGATTTTATAAAACTTATCTCTGTTCAACTCCCCTGGATTCATCTGAGAATGGAATCTGTACGAATTCTATTTTTGAATTCATAGATAATTCCAGCAGAAGCATAGGATTTATCAACAACTACATCTATGTGGAAGGGGATTCATGGTTTGGTACTCCGTTTCTCTATGATATCAAAAGCGGAGAGCAGTCAAAAACGGGATTGGGAATCTTTGATCTGGATTATTTCCCCTATGGAAGTTCAGACGGCATGCCTGCAGGATGGTTTATAACCTACGATTCCAGAGGTATTGCATTTTATGATGACGAAAATAACAAATCCCTCTTTGATATCACAGCCATTGAGCCTGATGTTAATGAAAAGGTAAGGGCATATTTTGCAGCATACAATGGAACCATTGGAATACTTATTCACAGTTACCCATCAGAAAAAGAATATCCCTACGAGACAACCTACACTGAGGAATACTCATTCTACACACTTCACCCCGATACGATGAAAGAAGAGTTCAGCAAAACTTCCATTTCAAACGGTCACAGCAAAGCGATTGAGATAGAACTTCTTGAATCAGGATTCTTTGAATAAGAAAAGAGGCAGGTTCCCCTGCCTCTTTTTTTCTAATTTTTTCACTATCGTTACAACCCTACTTCAGCTCCCCTACTACCTTAACTGAATAATTGCCATTATTTTCTTCTATCCTGAGTACACCATATCTGAATCTTATTACCAATAAGAATACGCACGGTTTTATTTCCACTTTCTCCTTTGCCTTATCTGAATTCACATCACGTGCTACTATCCAGATGTGTCCATTACCATCTACCCATACCCCGGTATCGCCTCCGTCACAAACCCACGGTGATGGCAATTCAAGTATCTCTGTCTTCAAAGAGGCAAGATCTAAAATTGCGATTCTCTTTCCCAGTACAGAGATCACCCTTCTATTTTTCCTATCAAAAGCGACAGAATGAAATGGTTCCGACTCGGGGTGAATAAGCAAAGGAATGTGAAAATAAGATTCCGATGAGTATGTATTGTAAGAAATTTCTTTTGAGAACAGGGTCTTCAAATTTTCAGGATCCAGAACCATAACTTTATCTCTTACCGGTGCTTCGGAAAGAATATCTTTAGTAAACTCTCTCGTATAAACAACCAGGCCCGTACCTTTAAAATAATCCATACCAATAATTGTCGTGAAGGTTTCCGGGTTTTCAAATCGTTTGTATCTGACATCAGTAACATTCATTGAATATTTATCAAATTCAACATTTCCAACGAAAAGATAGGAATCAATATTCCTGGCCAGAGAGGGGTAACGATAAAGATAATCAGGATTAAATGAATCACTTCCCTGAAAATAAATCATGTTTGAATCCTTAATAATTTCTCCCCCCTCAAATATAAAAAGTCTGGACAAATCAAGATCTTTATCTCTCAAAAAAATTCTGGGATAATAAACAGAGGTATAAGGATAAGCTTCAAAAAACCCGGGTAATCTACCATTTGAAACCTCAATACTATAACTGTCTCTTCCATACTTAATCCAACCATATCTGTTAAGTGGAGCCCAGTAAAAAAGGGATACTATGGAAAAATAGTATCCTTCATCAAATCTGAAAACAGAGTTGAAAATACCGCCTTTAACTTTTATAAACTTGCCATTCTCATTTAAGAAATAAAAAGTTTCACCGTTCGTAATACTTTCAGAAAAAAATCTGGCCATAAAAAGAAAGGCATTGGCTGTACCCTCAACAGGATAAATACACAGGCCAGAAAAAGAATCATATACATCTGTAAATGTGGAGGGATACAGCGAGTAACTTTTTTCAACATGCATCTGTGAAGAATCTACGCTATAAAACCTTAATTCAGCTCTTTCTGTTACAACATCTGAACCCCTATAAATATCTTTCACATAAAGAGTTGTAAGTGACAATCCCTCTCTTTCTGGAGAAACAATTATATCCTTTACACCATCAACTAACAAGCCTTCAGGGTGGCATCGCCCGCCGCCAAAATCAGGATGGCATGAAAGCAAAATCAACAGCAACAACCACAGAAGAAAAACCTCTGTTTTCCCCTTAAAATTCATTTTGAACACCTCTCATATTCCCTCACCCTTCCATATGCTAACCAAATGAAATAGTTCCTTGTTTCATCATCTATAATTATCATACCGCGAATCAACAGTGTCAAGCACAGAAACTTTTTCCTCCACAATTACACAGTAGAAGGATTTTAGATTAAATCTGAAACTGACTGAAAGAATAAAAATGGAAAAGAACTTTTTCTAATTTTTCTGAATAAAATTTACATCACAATTAAAAAGGTTTACTTCCCCCCTTCACTCCCCGATTATCTTTATTAACACTCTCTTCCTTCTCCTGCCATCAAATTCACCATAGAAAATCTGCTCCCATGGTCCAAAATCAAGTTTACCATCAGTTATGGCAACAACGACTTCTCTCCCCATAATCTGCCTCTTTATGTGGGCATCACCATTATCTTCACCTGTGAGATTGTGTCTGTACCTGCTGATGGGTTCGTGAGGGGCAAGCCTTTCAAGAAACTCCTTAAAATCTTCGTGAAGGCCCGGTTCATCATCGTTGATGAAAACCGATGCGGTGATATGCATGGCATTCACAAGAACGAGACCCTCTTTGATCCCGCTCTCCCTTACCGCTTCCTCCACCTCTTTCGTAATATTGACAAACCCAACCCTTGTGGGTAGATTAAACCAAAGTTCCTTTCTGTAACTCTTCATCTTCCCTCTCCTCCTTCAGGAAACAGGAAATTTGTTAAAAATAGATCAAGAAGTTTGTTCAATTCTTCAAATTTTGCAGATTTTCTCATTTCCTCAGGTGTCTGCACATAGAGATCAGGGGGATCAAGATCCTCTGATGAATACTTGATGAGATTCTCCATCAGTTCAGGTGTAGTTTCCAGATGGAACTGGAGAGCCACCACCTGATTTCTGCATGTAAAGGCCTGATTATAACACGCCTCACTTTTTGCAAGATGAATAGAGCCATGGGGCAGTTCAAAGGTGTCACCATGCCAGTGAAATGCAGTAAATCTCTGTGGGAAACCCTTTAAAAGGGGAGAATGCCTGCCTTCAGGAGTTAGAGTTACATCAAACCAGCCTATTTCCCTGTAACGGTTTCTGTATATCTTTGAGCCAAAAACATCTGCTATCAACTGGGCACCAAGGCAGATTCCAAGAACCTTTTTCTCCTTTTTAATGGATTTCTCAATAAATTTTTTCTCCTCCTTCAGCCATGGATACTTCTCATATTCATATATGTTCATCGGCCCACCCATAACCACCAGAAGATCAAAATCCTTTGAATCTGGTGGAAGTGCATTGCGCTCAAATATCTTCCACTCCTCAAAATCAAATCCCCTCTTCTTCATCCAGGTCAGGATAGCTCCCGGTTTTTCAAAGGGAACATGCTCCAGAAAAAGTGCCTTCATACTCCAGACTCCGTTTTAAAATTATGTTAGATTTTACCCATTGTGGGAGAATGAATCAAGGATTTTTAAAAGCAGTCATGGAAATTTTGTGATAAAATATTATTGAATTGAAAGTCGTAACCCGGCAAATGTGAAGTCAACCATCTAAGGAGGTACAGGATGGAACACACGAAAGAGGAACTTAAAGAATTTATGATAAAGGAAATAGAAATCATTCAGGATATAATAAAAAGAATGGCCTTCAACTCCTTCATGATAAAAGGATGGGCCGTAACCCTTGTCGCAGTAACACTCCTTTTGAGAGGTACCAGGTATCAGGTTCTCATAGCTTTTATCCCATTGATAGTATTCTGGCATCTTGATGCATATTTCCTCTGGCAGGAGAGACTTTACAGGAGACTCTATAACTGGGTGGTAAGCAACAGATTAAAAACAGAAGATTTTCTCTTTGATATGAATGCTTACAGATTCAAAGATGAGGAACAATCAAAATTGAGGATAATGTTTTCCACCACCCTTTTCTGGTTCTACGGTTCAATTTTCCTGCTAACACTCATTTATGCCGTCATTGTACTGATCCTGTAAGAATTTCACTTTTCCTGGTTACTCTATCTCCACTTTCATAAGGTTTCTGGCATAGAGAAAGAAATCTATCTATAATATTTCCCAGGAGGTGAGGAGATGAAGAAATATTTCTTGCTCATTCTGGTTGCTCTTATCACAACAGGCGGCTGTAAAAAACATTCAGGTAAAAAAGTTGTTGTGGTTTATACATCCACAGATCAGGTCTTCTCTGAGCCAGTACTGAAAGCCTTTGAGAAGAAAACGGGTATTGAGGTAAAGATGGTTTTTGATACTGAAGAATCAAAATCCACAGGCCTTGTTAACAGATTAATTGCAGAGAAAAACTCACCCCAGTGCGATGTATTCTGGTCAAATGACCCGCTGAGAGTGGAGATTTTGAAGCAAAAGGGGATTCTCCAGCCATACCACTCTCCATCAGCTGAGGGTATCCCTGAGAAATTTCATGACCCACAGTGGTACTGGACAGGTTTTTCGGGGAGGATAAGAGTTATTCTTGTCAACACCTCCCTTGTTAAAAACAATTACCCTGAAAGTGTCACTGAATTAATTGATAGAAAATGGTATGGGCAATTTTCCATTGCAAATCCTCTATTCGGCACAACTTCCTTCCATATTGCTTCACTTTTCGTACTCTGGGGTGACACAAGGGCAAAGGAGTTTTTAGAAGAGATGAAGAAAAATGGTCTTAAAATGGCCTCTTCAAATGGCGAAGTTGCAAAATGGGTGGCGATGGGAAAAGTAAGATGGGGATTTGTAGACAGCGACGATGCCTTTTCAATGATAAGAGAAGGATACAGTGTAAAAATGATCATCCCTGATCAAAAAGGAATGGGAACCCTCTTAATGCCAAATGCAGTTGCCATGATTAAGAACTGCCCCCATCCAGAAACTGCCAGAAAATTGATAGACTTTCTCCTTTCAGAAGAGGCAGAAAAGATGTTAGCCTACGAAACATGTCACCAGATTCCGCTTCACTCAGGTCTTACTCTACCTCAAGGTGTCCCTGACATTTCAAAAATAAAAACTATGGATGTCAGTTACCCTGCAGTTGGGAAAAAGATGCTTGAGATCTTACCATATCTCAAAAAATGGGTTTCACATTGATAATCCTGAGGATCCTGATATGGCTTTTTTTCATTTTAATCTTCCTCCTCCCACTTATCCCTCTCTTCCTCTCTTTTTCCTCATCATCTCTGATAGAAATAGTGAGAGAGAAAAGTTTCCTAAATGCGTTTCTCAATAGCCTTTTCATATCCACTTTCTCCACTATAATCTCCCTAATACTGGGTTCACTTACAGGCTTTCTGATCTCAAAGGTTGATTTACCAGGGAGAAAAATCTTCACCATTCTCCTTATGATACCCCTTCTCGTTGTCCCATATCAGTTTGCTCTATCATGGTCACTGATACTTCCACCTTCATTAACAAAGTTGCTCTTCACAAAGTGGGGAGTGGTTTTTATCCTTGCTGAAAGCTACTATCCGGTGATTCTTCTCCTCACCATAGCAGGATTGAATTCCATCTCGAGGGAAGAAGAGGAAAGCGCGCTCATACTTTCAAAACCTTCCAAAATATTCACCGGGATCTACCTCCGCAGAGTTCTTCCATTTCTTATTGCAGGCTCCCTGATAGTTTTCCTCTTCTCCTTTTCAGAGGTGGGAGTCGCTACATACCTTGGTGTGGATGTTATCCCTTACGAAATCCTGGTGAAATTTTCTGCCTTTTACGACCTGAAGGGTGCCACCATTTATGCTGTACCCATGGGAGTTATGGGATTGCTGCTTTTTATCTTTGAGTATTTTCTCTTCTCAAAATCTATTTCATTCACATGGAGAGGAGGAGCAGGAGGAGAGGTTGTATATAAAAGCAGGATTCTCAAATATACAGGGTTCTTTTTAACGACAACATTAATCATCATTCTGGTAATAATGCCTCTCTCAGGTATGATCATGGGAAGTGTGAGGAGTGAAAATATATTCAGAACTATAGTAACAGGTACAGAGAGCCTTCTCAGAAGCCTCTTCTTCTCTCTAATTGCCGCATTTTCAGGAATGATATGGGGTTTTCTGGCAATTTACCTCTGCAAAAGATTTTCAAAATCAATTTTTGGAGCAGTAACTCTTTTGACATTTTTTATTTCTCCACCTGTCATAGCAACCGGTATCCTCTACTCATGGGGAAAATTCCTTCCATTCCTCTATGGTACAGCCTTAACCCTCATCGCAGGATGGCTTGCCCGTTTTTCCTTTCCCGGGATCAAGATTCTTGAATCAGCCTTTGAGAATTTAGACAGAGCATCAGAGGAAGCAGCCATCATAGCTGGAGCGGGAGAAATAAGAAGAGGAGTAAAAATCATATTCCCGCAGGTGAGAAACTGGTTTTATGCCGGTGTAATTTTGATTTTTGTTTTTTCAATGAATGAACTATCTGCCAGCACAATGCTCTATCCACCCGGTGGAGAGACTTTAGTGGTCAGACTTTATACACTTACAGTTAACAACTCTCCCGAAGTTCTCTCGGTGCTCTCCCTTCTCAATCTGACAGGAACACTTCTTTTCTCCACTCTTTTTATGCTGTATGGAGTGAAAAGGAGAAACAAATGATCCCTGTTGAGCTGGTAGAAGTATGGAAGAATTTTCAGGGAGAGGATGTCCTGAGAGGTATTAATCTAAAAGTGGAAAATGGTGAGATTCTGGCAATAATAGGTATATCCGGTGCGGGTAAAACAACCATTTTGCGAATAATAGCGGGGCTGGAAACTCCAGACAGAGGAGAGGTCCTGATAGAAGGCAAGACGGCTTCAAAAGATGGCAGGATTATAACACCTCCATATCAGAGAAAGGTGGGGTTCATCTTTCAGAATCTGGGATTATGGGAACATATGAGCGTGGAAAATCATCTCAGATTTGTATGCAAGAACAAGGAAAAGATTGAAAAAACACTCGATTTCTTTGCTCTAAAGGATCACAGAAAGAAAAAGCCCTACCAGTTATCGGGGGGACAGAAACAGAGACTTGCAATTGCAAGGACCTTTATAACTGAGCCAGATATCATTCTCCTTGACGAACCATTTGCCAACCTTGACCTCCCTGCCAAAAGGAAACTGAGGGAGGAGATTTTAAAAATAAAAAGGGAGAGAAACACAACATTTATCTATGTAACCCATGATCCCACAGATCTGAAACTGATGGCTGACAGAATCGCGGTGTTAGTTGATGGAAGAATTATTCAGATAGGGAGTTACAAAGAAATCCTTGAGAAACCTGTGGATAAAAAGGTTACGGAACTTCTTGTAATTGAATAAAATTTCAAAAAGCAAAAATTCCCCTTGAAAATTATAATTCCACGCTTAGAATAGCAATCTCATGCTGTTGCTATTCCTTATCTCACTATTTGCCGCATTTATCTTTTCCCTCGGTGGTGTGGGTGCCGCCATTGTTCTAATACCCATAATGGTTTCAATGGGAATCCCTGTGAACATTGCAAAACCTGTGGGACTTTTTTACAACACAATCAGTCTTTCAGGAGCTACATATAGCAATATCAAAAATAAAAGGCTGGATGTCAGGCTGGGAATACCCATAATCGTTTCCTCATTCTTCTTTGCAGTTATTGGTGCATACATTTCAAAATTCATACCTGCTAAAGTGATCCTGATTCTCTTCATTATTTTTCTCATCTTCTCAAGTTTTATCTTTTTTATCAGCAAAAAGGGTAAGGATAGGTACAGAGAGGATGTGCCATATCTTGCATTGGGCGGAGTTGGAGCACTTGCAGGTCTCCTCTCCGGACTCCTCGGCATAGGCGGGGGAGGAATAATCTCTCCACTTATGCTTATGCTCGGTTTCAATCCCAAGAAAATAACAACTGTAACTGCCTTTGCTGTCCCCTTCTCCTCTTTCTCAGGCTTCCTCACCTACTGGGCAATGGGGAGTGTAAACTGGAAGTTGATGCTGATTGTCTCACTGGGCGGCCTGATAGGTGCCTCAATCGGAACAAATCTCATGCATGAAAGATTCCATCCCCAGACAGTCAAAAAAGTCCTCGCAGTAATTCTGCTCATCCTGGCAGTAAAGCTGATGTTTAAGGTGTAGTGCAAGGCACGGGGTTGAGTCAGGGGGAGAGTTGGGGTATAATGGGGGAAGGGGGAAAGTTAAATGTTTGGTAGTGAAAGATTAAAATATGAGAAAGAGGGAAATGAATTTTTATTATTCATCAGAGAAGACACACAGAGAATAAGAGTTATCAAAGGAGATAAAAACAAAGTTGTCGTTTTTATACCCTATGATCCAGGCTTAATAGATAAGATTAAAACAATTAATGGCAGGAGGTGGAATCCAGAGAAAAAATACTGGGAGTTACCATTCAGAGAAGACTTAATATCAAAACTTAAAATCCTTTTTCCAGAAAACCTTTCTATTGATCCAGAGCTATATCTTTTTCCTTTGGAAAAAGAGCTTACAATTAGAAAATACTCAAAGAGAACAGTCAGATCCTATGTTAGTATAAATAGAAACTTCCTCAACTGGATTGGTAAGGAACCTGAAAATGTGAATAATCAGGATATAAAAAAGTACCTGTATTACTTAGTAGAACAAAAGGAAAGGTCAACCTCAACAATTAATATTGTAATAAACGCTTTAAAATTCTATTATGGAGAAATTCTAAAGAAAAAGTTTATTTATGATATCAGGCGACCCAAAAAAGATAAAAAGTTGCCTGTCGTTTTGAGTAGAGAAGAAGTTTTAAAAATTATTTCTGCCATAAACAACATAAAACACAAGGCAATTATATCACTCGTTTATTCCTCTGGATTGAGAGTGGGAGAAGTTGTTAAACTAACAATAGAGGACATAGATACTGAAAGTAAACTCATTCATATTAAAGAAAGTAAGGGAAGGAAAGATAGGTACACCCTGCTTTCAGAACATGCTCTGCAAATCTTGAAAGATTACCTTAAAAAATACAGACCTTCAAAGTGGTTATTTGAAGGATCTCAAAAGGGAAACCATATATCCACCAGAACAGTTCAGGCAATTTTCAAACAGGCATGTGAAAAAGCGGGAATTAAAAAGCCTGTAAGTGTCCATTCCTTGAGACACAGCTTTGCCACTCATCTATTAGAAAGTGGAGTGGATCTGAGGTATATTCAGGAGATCCTGGGGCATAAGAGCAGCAAAACAACGGAAATTTATACCCATGTGAGTAAGGCGAACATTGCTAAAATTAAAAGTCCGTTTGATGGAATTATGGAGGAGCAAAAGGAATGAATACTGTTTCGAAAGTAAGGCATATCCGCAATACTGCGTATACACTTCTATATTGGGAAAATATACGCAATGCGGGTATAACTGAGTTGTGCGCAATCAG
>Ga0256833_1003771_pt1 | contig 10285 bp, 11 predicted proteins | sample 356284metaG_FD_190535 | JGI IMG/M metagenome (GOLD analysis project Ga0256833, IMG submission 190535) | Hydrothermal vent microbial communities from Mid Atlantic Ridge, Atlantic Ocean - 356-284 | ecosystem: Environmental > Aquatic > Marine > Hydrothermal vents | place: Atlantic Ocean: Mid...
TGAACATATGAAGTGTTTTAATATGGATTACATATTCTTTGGAACAGGCAGATGGTTCTATAAATTGGATGAACCGGGACAAAACTCCAATGACAAAGAGGCTGTGTACGGCGTCAGAATAGATGGATGTTTAACAGGAAACAGCTGTAACATAAACTCTGCCCATAGCGTCAATGACACGTGTAGCGAGCTTGATAAAGGAACAAAAACAGTAGCATGGATGCTGAGTGAAGACTTAGAGCCAAGAACAACAAAATATTACAAAGAAAGAATGATAACAGACCCAACACCTATCAAAGGAGAAAACCTGATTCTGTTTACCACTATGCAACCTACAGGAGACATATGTGGATTTGGTGGAAGAACAAGAGTGTGGATGCTAAACTGTGCTACTGGAGCAATACCTGGAGAGGCATGTCCAGGTGGAGGTTACGCAACTACCATTCCTGCAGGTACAATATATCTACAGGCTTCAGGTGCAAACATCGTTCAGATTAAAGGACTAAAAGGTGCAAGTAAGTGGATACAGTACACACCACCAGAATCAGCTACACAGTATGTCCCACCAACAGGATACGGTAAAGGAGAACTGCTGCTGTGGATAGAAAAATAAAAGGCTTTACTGTTATTGAGCTTCTTATAGTGATTGCTATTATTGCCATAATATCAGCAGTTATATACAAGCCTATCTCTATAAAAATACAGCAGCATAAAGTAAACAGTGAAATCAAAAAAGTTTACGGTCTTCTGCAGGAAGCCAGAATGTTAGCATTTTCCCGTAAAAAAAGTCTGCAGTTTTCCTTTTCTGGTAGTAATGCCTGTATATACGACCTGTCAACATCTCCTCCAACCCAGATAAAATGCATATCTCTTGAACTGCCTATAAGTTTTTCTTCTGGAGGGAATCTGAAAATAACAGATAGAGGAACTTTTTCAAATCAGGGAACAATCAGATACACTGGAAGCACAACTACCCCTACAGTAAACTGTATAGTAGTCAGCACAACAAGAGTAAAAATGGGAGTATGGGATGGTTCAAACTGCAAAGTCAAATAAAGGTTTTACATTAATTGAAACTTTAATAGCAATGTTTCTGTTTTCATTAATTCTGATATTTATGCTTCAGGGTTTTCTACTTGCTTACAGAATAAATTATGAAAAACTGCTCAAAGATGAAGCTATAAAAATAGCTCAGGAAGAACTTGAAAGATTGAGAAATTTAGGATACTCAAACATCTCCCCCTCATGTGGAAACGTATGCAATAACTTTAATCCCACCACTGCACCACCTTCCTGTAAAATATCAAGGCAGGTAAGAAACAAAAATGTTTCCTTTGGTAGAGAGATAAGAGTTGTTGAAAATGAACCATACAAAACTGTAACCATAATAGTGTGCTCACAGCATAAAGACTTCCAGAAAAGACCTATCTCTTATTCACTAACAACAGTAATATCAGATAAAGGGTTTTAAGATGAGAAAAAACGGATTTTCTATACTTGAATTGCTGATAACCCTGGTTATCGTCAGCCTAATAATGAGCGCTGCATATTATACATACACAGAAATTTTCAGGGGAATGAAAGAAGAGTCTGAATCTGTTGAACTTCAAATGGAAAAAGTAATAGGAACAGAGCTGCTTAGACTTGACGCTGAGCATTTAGGATACGGCGTAGGATACGACTCTACTGACAAAATTGTTGAATGGAACGGCTCTGAACTAACAATAAGGTCTACACTGAACAACACCAGACAGGAGACCTTTGGATGGGTTTTATGTGCTGACGGAACAATGATTGCAGATGAGAGAAAAGACCCTACAAATAACAATATCGTATATATAAGCACAATAACTGGCACATATTCTTCAGTTGTTAATGACGGCTCATGCCCAGCAACAGGAGTTCATGTGGGATTTCCTTTTGTTACAGAGGCAACTGCCTGCAGTGTTGGAGGAACAAACACATGTAATACAATAAAATACAGGCTGTCAGGCTCAGACTTACCTGCTCACTGCAACCCCAATACAAAAAATCTACTGAGAGTGGTAAATAACGATTCTGGAGACCCTTTAATTTCCTGTGTTGCTGATTTTAAAGTAAGCTTTGAACTTGATACAGATAAAGACGGACAGATTGACTGTGTTACAACAAGTTCCTCCTGCAGCCTGCCAACGAGCAACTCAGAGCTCTCAAAACAGGTAAAAAGAGTTAATCTGTACATTCTTATGCAGGAAGGAGGCCTGAACAAAAATTACACCTATCCCGGAAGTAATCCAACAATAGACGGAATAACTCTTAATTTACCTGCCAATTACTTGCACTACAGATGGAAAGTAATAAAAATATCAGTAAAACCGATGGGACTGTTTGGAGGAGTGGAATTTACATTAGGAAAATAGAATCTAAGAAACAAGAGGTTAACAATGAAAGATAACAGAGGAGCAGCTTTACTGACAACACTGATACTGGGATTTATAGCACTCGCAGTGATAGGAGCTCTACTTACTTTTATGATTTATGGTAAAAAAACATCTGTTGTTGAAAGGAAATATACCTCTGCATTAGAAGCAGCAAAAGGAGCTTCTGACTACATAATGTCATCTTTATTTAGAGCATCCTTAATCTGTCAGGATGCCAGTGGCAGTATAACCTGCAACTGTGATGAACTCCTGCCGTACCCTCTGCTGAAGTGTCCTTCCTGCTCTGGAACTTCCTGTAATCAGGCAAACAGGGTAAGTTTAGGGTCTTATTCAACAATAGGAGATTACAACATTTCTGCACAGATAATCTCAAAAGTAGAAACACCTAACGAGGTTATCTACGGAATAAGAGTAACAGCCCAAAAGGCAGACTCACAGGAGAAAGCAGTTATAGAGTTTGTCTTCAAATTAGAGTAACTATCTGGAAACTGAGCATTTTATCCCTTCAGAATTTATCACACATACTGCTGAAAAACTGCTGATATCTGAAAGAGAAGCATTAACCGTTCCAGATGAAACCTCTCCATCTGGTTCGCACACAAAACTACCAGAAATGTCTAAATCTGTATTATACAGAGAAAGGCTTTTATCCTGACAGTCTTTCAAACTCAAAGCAGATAGATTAAAAGAGGTAGAACTGGAAGGTTTAAGATTGATACAGTAATTAATAATCTCTCTTGAACACTCCTCTGCATAAGGCAGAGCAACAGAGGTAACTTTTGCCTTCTGCCTGTAAGACAGATAAATAGGCAGAGCAATAGAGGAAAGAATAGCAAGTATAGCAATAACAATAAGAAGTTCTACGAGGGTAAAACCCTTGTTCATATCCACTTCTCCCCAAATTTTTATCTTTTATTATGAAAAATTGATGCCAGTTATTAATAATATCGGCTTTTAATTTTTAACATATACAGATAAATTGCAAGAAAGGTCAGATTAATGCAGAAAATGTAAAGAAAAAACTGACCTACAGATTCAATTGGCAACAAAACGAATCCAACAAAATAAATAAAAATATGTATATATACTACCCATATAATCTTTTCAAGAGCTATCACAACATTAAATATTCCAATAATAAGCACTACAGGTAATATAGAAAAAAGATAATAAGGCAGATAATCAAATCCTCTTATAAACTGTTCTCCAAACAGTAAATAAAATATTTCCCTACCTACAATCAAAATTCCCAGTTCTGAAATAATAAAAACAGCTATAACAAACAGCAAATATTTTATGTAGAGATTTTTTATCTCTTTACTTCTACTGATAAACTCTGGCAGAAAAACAGACAAAACAGCAACAAAAAAACCTATAAAAGCCTTTCCTATTATAGTTGCAGAAGCCAGCAATCCAGCTGTATGGGGATCAAACAGCCTTCTTAAAAAAAGGTCATCCATATATACAAATGCTCCAGAAGGAGAGGCATATATACCGAGCCTGAAAAGTTTTTTAACAGGAATTTTTTTTATATCTCCAAGAAAATTTTTATTAACTCTTAGTAGAAAAAAAGATGTTACAATAATAGACAAAAGCATCCCCAATAAAACACCACCAACATAAAATCCTGTGTAAAGCAGGATTACAGAAAATAAAAGCTTTAAAGAAACCTCTATCGCTGTTGCAAAAGAAAACAGATCAAATCTTTTTGTTGCCTGTAGATAGGACTTCTCAACTACCGCTAAAAAAAGAAAAATCCAGCTGAAAGACACCATCCATAGGTAAGGAAGATAGGTTATGTTTAAAAAGTCTTTGATAATACTTGAAAAAACAAAAAAAACAGCAAACATAATTGTTCCTACAATTACCGATAGAATTCTGAAATATCTCAGCACACAAATACTTTCAGATACATTTTCCATGTAAGATTTTAAAGCAACTATTCCAAGTATGTTTGAAACATTTCCGACAACAAGTAAAAGAGAGTTTAAAACAATAAACTCTCCATAACCTACAGGACTGAGTTTCCTACTTATGAAAAAGTGAAATAGATAACCTACAACATAAACAAAAATAAAACTTAAGGATACATAGGAGATATTTCTCAGCATTAAATATCTATCTCCCGTAATCGTCTTCAAAGCGGATTATATCGTTTTCATCAATATACTCACCCACCTGAACTTCTATTATTTCAAGGGGTATTTTACCGGGATTTACAAGCCTGTGTTTTGTAGTTTTTGGAATAAAAAAACTTTCATTTTCGTGTATAAATTTCTCTTTAATCTCTCCATCCTCTTCAAAAATAACTTTTGCTGTTCCCTTTACTACTATCCAGTGTTCGCTTCTATGGTAGTGCATCTGAAGACTTAAACTTTCTCCTGGGTTTACCACAATCCTTTTTATCTTGTAACGGAAACCTTCTTCTAATGTTATATATTTTCCCCATGGACGGAAAACCTCTTTATGCTCTTCAGTTAGCCTTGAAAACTCTTTATTCTTCTTTAATTTACTTACTATATTTTTAACTGACTGAGATTTTCCTCTTTTTATAACTAAGACAACGTCATCACTATTTATGACAAAAATATCCTCAAGACCTTCTCCTATCACCAGCTTATCCTCGGATATTGCCATAGAATTTTTACAATCAAAAAACATTACCTCTCCTTTCTTTACATTTCCTCCTCTATCTTTGTTAGAGATTTCATACACACTGTCCCATGAACCAACATCAGACCATTTTATATCAGCAGGAACACATACAGCTTTATCAGTTTTTTCCATTACTGCATAGTCTATAGAAATATCCGGCAAACTACCAAAGTCATTTATAATCTGCTCAAGATTTCTATTTGAAAAGAAATCATACACGTCTTTTCTATATTTTTTTAATTCCCTAAAAAATGTTTCTACAGAAAACATAAAAACTCCCATATTCCAGAAAAAGTTATCCTTACTAACATAAACTGTAGCAGTATCTAAATCTGGTTTTTCATGAAATTTTCTAACTGTATACCCTTCTTCGTAGGGTTTATTTGTATCAACCTCTATATAGCCATAGCCTGTTTCAGGTTTATCAGGAGTTATTCCAAAAGTGACAATAAATCCTTTCTGTGCTATTTTTTCCCCTTCCTTAAGATAATTAACAAATTTTTCTTCATTTTTTATCAGATGGTCAGAAGGAAAAACAGTAATAATTTTCTTTAGAGTAAAATCTTTGATGCCTTCAAGATGTTTTATTCCATACAAAATTGCTGGAGCCGTATTTTTTCCAACAGGTTCTAATATAATATTCTCCGGATTAATACTTTCTCCTATCTCTTTCAGTTGGTGAAGAATATGAAATTTATAATCCTTGTTAGTTATAACAAAAATATTGTCTACATCTGTTAAAGATAACGCTCTGATAAATGTCTTTTGAAAAAAAGATTTATCATTTCCAAATTTAATAAACTGTTTAGGATAGTCCTCTCTTGAAAAAGGAAACAGTCTTGTTCCCTTTCCACCAGCTAATATGAATATATACATATCAACACCTTCAGGTATTTAGTATACTCAGCAGATATTCTTCGTATTTATTAGCAATATTATCCCATACAAAATTTCTTGCAAAAGTTTTTCCTCTTCTACCCATTTCATTTATCAAATCTGGATTATTCCATAGATATTTGATTTTATCACTCAAATCCTTAACATTATCTTTATGAAAAGATAGACCAAAACCGTTTTCCACAACATATTTAAGCCCCTGAATATCCGAAACTATAACAGGTTTTCCTAAAGCTGCAGCTTCTAATGCAACAATACCCTGACCTTCAAAACGAGAAGGCATAATCAAAAATTTGGAATTTAAAATATATTCTATTTTATTTTCTTCGTTTACATAACCAACAAATTTAATGTTTTTCCTACTTTTTATTCTATTTAAGACTTCTTCTTCATCTTTTCCTTTACCTGCTATTACTAAGGGATAATTTTCCACTGCATCTATCAGTATATCTAAGCCTTTGTTGTATATATCTAATCTTCCTACATAAAGAATGTATTCTCCCATATTAATTTCATATTTTAATAAGTCATCATTTATACCATTTCCAATTATAATACCTTCTAATCCAAAAGCATTTTTACAGGATTGGGAAGCAAAAATTATATTTTTAAATTTTTTAGGATAATATCTTTCTATCAGATAAAACGGATATCCTGCTATAGTATACCTTTTCAAGATTTCTTTTTCTTCTTTATGATGAAGCTGAAGAACAACTTTTTCTACACTCTTATATCTGTATGAAAAAACTGGATTCCACGGAGCAAAATCTTCAACAACAATATCGTAATCCTTCGCTTTTTCTCTTAAAAATTTTTGTGCCTTATATGCATAAGAAAAAACACTGACTACATAGTTCCTGTAGTTTCCTACAAACTTAAACTCTAAATTTCCTTCCCTGTAATCCTGTGCACCAGGAAACAGACCAGACACCACAGTTATAGTATGTCCTTTTTGGGACAATCTTTTATAAATTTCGTATGCTCTTACAGCTCCTCCACCACCGACCCATGGGTTTTTTATGTGGTCATATATTAAGTGTAGAACCTTCATCCTGTTTTATCTGGCAAGATATCTATGTCTTTTTTGTAAGCTGTTCCAAACGAAGATGAGAATCTTAATCTAAACGGCAAGAACATCGCTTCAATAACTATTTTTTTACTCATCTTTGAACCGCCGTTTTCTCTTTCGTAAAAAATTATAGGTATCTCCCCTACCTTGAAGCCTAATTTATATGCCTTATACACCATCTCAATCTGAAATGCATATCCATTGGATTTTATTGAATCTAAATCAATACTTTCTAAAACTACTCTCCTGAAACATCTATACCCACTTGTTACATCTGTAAACTGTTTTATGCCCAGCAGTGTTGTGGCATACCAGTTTCCAAATTTAGATAGAAGAAGTCTTTTAAAATCCCAGCCAACAACATTTATTTTTCCGCCTATATAACGGGAACCTACTACTAAATCGTATCCTTTTTTACATTTTTTTATGAACTCTGGTATCACTGATGGGTCGTGGGAAAGGTCAGCATCTATCTCAAAAAAGTAAGAGTAATTTCTCTCTAATCCCCACTTAAAACCTCTTACATACGCTGTTCCAAGACCTAATTTACCTTCTCTTTCTATCAGATGAACCCTGTCTGTCTTTCTCATCCACCTTTTTACTTTATCTGCTGTTCCATCTGACGAGTTATCATCAACAACAAGGACATCTAAAAAGTTATACCTCAGGAGCTCTGTCAGTATCTTATCGATGTTTTCTGCTTCATTGTAAGTAGGCAGTATAGCAACCGCTTTCATATCAGTTCCCCCTTTTTATTGAAAAATTAAGCAAAACTTATACCAATCTCTGCTGCTTTACTAAGTCTTCAACTGCTTTTGCCACTTTTTCCACAGGAATATCCCTTATACATCTAAAATCACCATAAATCTTACAGTTTAGAGGTTTTGGGGAGTAATAAAAACAGGGAGAACAGTCTAAATCTAATTTTACTACTTTGTATTTATCACACCATGGCCTTGCAAAAACAGAACTGGTAGGCCCAAATATACCTACAACTGGAATACCACAGGCAGCAGACAGATGCATCAGCCCTGAATCGTTAGACACAAAAACATCTAAATGTGACATTATTCCCGCAACCTCTCTGATTGTTTTATTTTTTACAACTGTTATGTTTTTATTCTTCACACTCTCCTTTATAAGACGGTTCACATCCTCATCTTCCCTTCCCCCAAAAATAAAAAAATGATACGACCCAAAATAATTAATAAGTTCAGCAAACTTTTCCTTTGGCCATCTTTTATTTATGTGATTTTTAAACACACTTGAACCTGCGTGAATACCTATGTTTATCTCTGAAGAAGAATGCTTTTTAACAAAATGTCTACCTTTTATTTTTTCTTCCTCTGTTAGATATATCTTAACAGGTGGTATCTCTGATACATTTTCTACACCTAAAAATCTTAATAGCTTTATATTCTCTTCAACATTATGAAGATTATCATCTTCCAGGATAGTGTAATTCTTTAACCAGTTTAACTCTAAAAAGTCTCTACGAATGTATCTATGTCCGATTCTTATTTTGGATAGTGTAAGCATAGAAAACAGATTATAATCTTTCCTGTTAGAAGGATAGAAGGTCAGAGAAACATCAAATTTGTTAGAAACATTTTTAAGCATATAAAACAGACCTTTCCATTTTGGAACACTATTCAATGGATAATAGATTATTTCATCAATATAGGGATTATTCTGAAGAACCTGTTTTATACTTTCTTTTATAACAAAGTAAGTAAGATGTATGTCAGGTCTGTTTTTCTTTAATATCTCCACTGCAGGAGTGGTCATAATAACGTCACCTATGCCAAAGAGGGGAGTTATTAACACTTTCATTTTATGCCATGTATAAAGCGATTATCCATAAAACAAAAAAAGCAAAAGCTCCAATAAAATATTTTTTTCCAAACCATATACCTGCTATAGTAAAACTTATCCAGCCTAAAAGAGAAACAGGAACGATAAATCCCCAGAATTTGTTTGGTGAAAACTCCTTTGTAGTTATTTCTCTCATTGTATCTTTCAATTTTTCTATATCTTTTAAATTGCTAATCTTAAAATCCTCTGCGTATAAATTTGTTCTCAGCAGTATAATCTCTTCAGTTAATTTATTCTTTTCTTCTTCAAACGGTTGATAGAAAGACTGTATCTGAAATATGTCAGTTTTTAGAGTTTCAAGACAGTAAAGTTTTTCATAGCTATCAAGTCTTTTACATATCTTCATTATCTCATTAAAGGACTTTATGTTATACGGGGAAAAAGGAACATAGGCAAGCAATACCTTTTCAAAACTATCTATAGCCAGAATAAGCCTGTTTTCGTTTTTATAAACAACTCCTTTTTCATAGAATTCCCTTTGAATGTTTATATTTTTCCATATAAGAAACACTGTAGAAAATATTACCAAAACCAGTAAAACAAAAAAAAGCTCCTTTACAAAACTTATCTTACTCATCTTTTAAGTAAAAGTAATCCTCCGTATTATTAAAACCTTCGTTTGCCTTTATCCGCCATATATAAATAAAATTTTCGCTTCCTATTTTTATAGTAATCTTATTTTCATACAAAAAGTTTCCATAAAGTCTTTTAAAATCAAAAGTTATTTCATTCTCTGAAAAAATAGGTTCCCGCAGCTTAGCTAAGAGTGCATAATATTCAGAATTAAATCTACACAGTGCTTTAGTAAATGGCTCATCCACTCTATGGGAAACACAATCCATAAAACCTGAATAAACAAATTTTTCGTTGTTAAATAAAATTTCATTTTTATACTTCACAGCTGAAACAGGAATGTATTTCCTCACATACGAATACATTTCATCTTTGTAAAACTTTTCATAGGGGGAGTTTTTAAACACAGGGAGTATAGAATAAAGTCTGTTATTTTGGGAATAAAACATCAAATCTCCTTCTTCAAAAAAAGTCTTGAAAAGCTCTGAGTATAGTTTTTTTGGTCTGCATCCCTGAAGGGTAAAGGATATTCTGTTAACTTTATCCTGTTTTAACTGGCATATGTCGTTCCTGAAACCAGATATAGATTTTAAATACCATCCTCCAAAGGTATGATTGTCCCCAAAAGATATGTATATACTACCTACAGGTAGCGTTCCTAAAATTACTTTGGTATGTGAATATGGAACATATTCGGAAGAATAATTAGAGTCAAAAAGTCTGTCTGTTATATATATAAAGGGGAAAATACCTAAAACTGGCGGTATAAATGTATAAAGCATATTATATTTTTTAA
>Ga0256833_1003772_pt1 | contig 10285 bp, 7 predicted proteins | sample 356284metaG_FD_190535 | JGI IMG/M metagenome (GOLD analysis project Ga0256833, IMG submission 190535) | Hydrothermal vent microbial communities from Mid Atlantic Ridge, Atlantic Ocean - 356-284 | ecosystem: Environmental > Aquatic > Marine > Hydrothermal vents | place: Atlantic Ocean: Mid...
TTTGAAAACCCTTCAAGGAAAGTTCGAACACTTCATAACTTAATTTATCCTGCAAATCAAGTTTTTGGTAAAGATTGAAAAATTCGTGCGGCATTTTGTCAGCAAAGCCCGCTTGATTAAAATTTAATACAAAAGCAATTAATAAAAACCATCTATACAGCATACTACTTTCCCTTATCAAGAATATATTAAACAAATTCCGTTTAAGAGGCATAGACCAAACGAGATTAGGAATAAAATCGCCCATAATTGCCAGCTCGACTCCACAGCGGCGTAAGATAAGTCTTTAATCGAAAATATATCTTACCAGAAACAAATCTAAGCGAATCGAAAGGGTTATAAGCTTTGTGCGTTTAACTGCCCTAATGTTTTTAACAATTTTATTTATTCTTTAAACCATTAAACAGACAAAAAACTTAACTGACCGTTGAGTGCAAATTAATAAGTTATACCCGAAAACCCAATTTTTGTTCCTTTTATTTTCAGGAAAAAAATAAGTACGAAAAAATAATAAGTTTTAGATATTTTCAAAACAATTCATTGACATTTAACGCCCATTATTGTAAAATGAAGCCTTTATGGAAAACGTTTGTTCATATAAAAATACGAAAACTGTTAATTGATGAATAGGAATAATTTATTATGGGGGAAAAAATTAAATTCGGGATTCTCGGCGCAGCGGCCATCGCTCTCGAACATGTGATTCCGGCCATGCAAAAAGGACGTTACACTGAAATTACCGCCATTGCTTCACGTACTTTGAAAAAAGCTCAAAATGCAGCTGATCAACTAAAGATTGACAAAGCATACGGCTCTTATGAAGAGCTGTTGAACGATCCCGATATCGAAGCTGTATACAATCCGCTGCCCAATCATTTGCATGTGCCATTGTCTATTAAAGCTTTGGAATATGGGAAACATGTGTTATGCGAAAAGCCGATTGCTTTAAACGCCAAAGAGGCGCAAAGGCTGGTCGATGCATCCAAAAATTATCCACATCTGAAAATTACCGAGGCGTTTATGTATCGCTTTCATCCGCAATGGCACAAAACCAGGCAAATGGTTGACGACGGCGTAATAGGTAAACTACAAACAATTCAGACCATCTTCTCTTATTATGACGATAATCCGAAAAGCATCGTAAATATTAAAGAATACGGCGGCGGATCATTACCCGATATTGGCTGCTATCCCATCTCGTTATCCCGTTTTTTGTTCAGGGAAGAACCGCAAAAAGTTATCGGCCGTATTGAAAAAGACCTGCAGCTTGACGTGGAAACATCGACCTACGCCATTCTCGTTTTCAACAAAGGAACGTCAACGTTCACCTCTTCCACACGTCTCTATGACCGCCAAAGGGTTAATATTTTTGGTACGGAAGGAGAAATCCAATTGGAAATACCCTTCAATCCTCCGAACGACCGAGCGGCCGTCATTTATTTGAAGAAGGAAGGAAATGTTCAAAAAATAGAAATCGACGCTTGCGACCAATACGGTTTACAGGGCGATGCTTTTGCCAAGGCGATAATTGACGACACGCCCGTTGATTATCCGCTTGAAGACGCCGTGAAACAAATGAAAATAATCGACGCCGTTTACGAAAGCGCTTACAATGAAAAGTGGGTTACAATATAAAAAAATTATAAATATATCAAGGAGTCCTTAATTCGATATGAATCAAATATTAATTGACAATTGGAAAATACAATCTTCGAAGAAGATAACGGAAAGCGGCCGAACGCTTACTAACAAAAACTTCAATGATAAAGACTGGTACAAAGCCAAAGGGCCCGTTACGGTTTTGCAAGCATTGGTTGAAAACGGTATTTATACAGACCCTTATAAGGGCAAACGTCTGGAGAAAATTCCCGCCGAAGAGTTCAGCGTCCCCTGGTGGTACCGCAGCGAATTCGAATTAACAGCGGAAGAATCCCGACAAACGTCAATCCTTTTCATCGAGGGTATAAATTATCAGGCTAACATTTGGCTAAACGGCAATCTTATAGCCGATAATAAATTAATCTACGGCGCCTTTCGGCAATTTAAAATTGATATCGGCGATTTTCTTATAACGGGAAAAAATATTTTTGCTGTGGAGGTAATTCCTCCTAAACCGGGCGATTTCAGCATTGGTTTTGTGGACTGGAATCAAAAAGCGCCTGATCGCAATATGGGCATCTTCCGTAATTTTTCCCTTCATTTCAATGACGGCGTTTCCATCGCAAATCCCTTTGTGGAGACCAAGCTTGATTTGAAAGATTTTAGAGAAGCCCGTCTAAGCGTCAGCGCGGAACTCGAAAACCATCTCTCCGAAACGGTAGAGGGCGTATTAATCGGAAAGATAGAAGCTATTACCTTTGCTAAAAAAATACGTCTCGCTGCGAACGAAAAAAAAGAAATTCACTTTACGGTTGATGAATTTGATCAGCTGATAATCGACAATCCGCGCGTCTGGCAGCCTAATCTCGTCGGCGTTCCTCATCTTTATCCTTTAAAATTACAATTCACTATAAACGACGCCGTTTCCGACGAATGCGAAATCAAGTTCGGAATTCGCGAAGTGGAAGACTATATTACAGAAGAGGGACATCGCGGTTATATCATCAACGGGCGAAAACTACTTATTAAAGGCGCCGGCTGGACAGATGACTTGTTCCTCGGCGATACGCCCGAAAAAATAGAAGCGCAGGTAAAATACGCCAAAGATATGAACCTCAATTGCATTCGTCTCGAAGGCATTTGGGGAAAGGATCAAACGCTTTACGATCTGGCCGATCAATACGGAATGCTGTTAATAGTCGGCTGGAGCTGTCATTGGGAACACGAAATTCATCTCGGAGCGCCTGTGGACCACCGTTTCGGCGGCGTCAGTACGCCGGAAGCTATTGATCTGGTGGCTAAGTCATGGGAAGATCAGGTCGTTTGGCTGCGTCATCATCCCAGTATTTTCGTCTGGACGGTTGCCAGCGATATGGTGCCGCATCCCGATTTGGAGCGTCGCTATGTGAAAACTTTTGAAAAATACGACCGCACGCGTCCTTATTTGAATTCAACGGGAGGAATCGGCAGCGAACAAGGTATTATCACCGATACGGAAGTCATCAGCGATATCAGCGGTTCATCCTGCGTAAAAATGTTGGGGCCTTACGACCATACACCGCCGGTTTACTGGTACACCAATAAACATCTCGGCGGAGCTTACGGTTTTAACACCGAAACCTGCCCGGGCGGAGCGGTACCGCCGCTTGAAAGTATAAAAAAAATGCTGCCGGAAACGCATCTTTGGCCGCCGGACAGCCATTGGGATTATCACTGCGGTTTATATGAATTCGCCACTCTGGAACGCTTTAAAGAGGCCTTGGATAAACGATACGGAGAATCGGCAAATGTTGATGAATTTGCCCGAAAGGCGCAGGCTATGAATTATGAATTAATGAGACCTATGTTCGAAGCTTTTCAATGTCATAAAGGTAAAGCCACAGGGATTATACAATGGATGCTTAATTCGGCTTTGCCTAATATATATTGGCAGCTATATGACTGGTATCTTATGCCTACCGGCGCTTACTACGGAGCAAAAAAAGCTTGCGAACCGCTGCATTTACTATACAATTACGGCGATAACAGCGTCTATTTTATTAATGATCTGGAAACTCCGGTCAAACAGTTCAAGGCTTTGATCCGTATTTATGACATCAATTCCGTTGAGCTTCTGAATAAAACGAGGGATATCAATGCCGATGCGGATTCATCCATCCGTATTTTTGAGATTCCCGCCATCAACAATTTGAGCATGACCTATTTTCTCGATTTACGCTTATTAAATAATAACGGAGAGGAAATCGGCAATAATTTTTACTGGCTTTCCCGAAAAGAGGATGTCTTGGATTATGACGCTGTTCTCGGGGATTTCACATTTCATACACCGAGTAAAGAATTTGCCGATCTTAAGCAATTAAACGATTTGCCGAAAACCGAATTGGAAGTACGGGAAATGCAGACAAAAAATAATACGGAATTGATTTATACACTTGCGTTGCGGAACAAAAGCGATAAAATTTCGTTTTTAACGGAACTGCATCTCATCGATGCAAAAAGCGGCGAAAGCGTGTTACCGGTGATTTGGAGTGATAATTATATCAGCCTTCTTCCAGGGGAAAGTAGAAAAGTAAAGGCACATATAGAACTAAAATATCTTCCAAAAGACAACATACGCTTAAAGATAAACGGATTCAACGGATGATTATTTCATCCTTCTTTTCAAAAACGAAATAATACCGATAGTAAAAATAAATAAAAAACAATGTGAATATTTTTTGATGATAAACAGGAGAATTTAATTATGGGGAAACTGGCAATCAATGGCGGTCAGCCGCTTAGAGACATAAACATTAATCCGTGGCCTAAGTGGCCAGTTTGGGATGATAGCGAAGAGAAAGCCCTGCTTGAAGTATTAAGAAGCGGAGAATGGTCCTATAACGGGAAAAAGGAGCGCGAATTTAATCGCGAATGGGCAAAATTTATCGGCACAAAATATTCCGTACTGGCAGCAAACGGCACAATAACGCTGCAACTTGCCCTTGAATCGCTGGGTATCGGATTTGGCGATGAAGTAATTTTACCCGGACTTACCTGGCAGGCAACGGCAGCGACCATCGTGGACGTAAACGCCACGCCCGTTTTGGTTGATGTTTTTGAAGATACTTGGTGTATCGATCCCGCTAAGATAGAAGAAGCCATTACACCACGTACTAAAGCGATCGTTCCCGTGCACCTTTACGGCAGTTTTGCCGATATGGACGCTGTTATGGAAATTGCCAAAAAGCATAATTTAAGAGTTATAGAAGACTGCGCACACAAACACGGCGGCGAATGGAAGGGACAAAAAGCGGGCAGCATCGGCGATGTAGGAAGTTTTAGTTTTCAACTTTCCAAAATTATGACGGCCGGAGAAGGTGGTGCCTTAACTACCAGCGATCCCGAAGTGGCTGAAAAACTTGACGCTTTGCGCAACTGCGGCAGACGGCCGGAACCGGAAGAAGAAGACGCAAATAAAGGCGCCGGCGTTTACAGCGATGAAGGTAATTTTATTCAATCGGGAAATTATCGGATAACGGATTTTCAGGCGGCTATTCTTGTGGAGGGACTCAAAAGACTGCCGGAACAAAACCGCGTTCGTGATAGAAATGCCGTTTATCTTAACAAAAAATTAGCCGAACTGCCCGGTGTTCAACCTATGAGAAGGGACGAGCGCGAAACGCTTGAAGCCTATTTTAATTTTTCATTTCGTTACTACGCGGAAGAATTTAAGGGTTTAGCAGTCGATAAATTCCGCAAGGCTCTGGAAAAAGAGCTGGGCGTAGAGGTGGAACCAAGTTATGAACCTTTGAATAAATGCGCGCTTTACGTTCCCCTGACCAAACCGTCGCGCCATAAACTCAGCGAGGAATACTGGGAAGCCATTAATCCGGCACGGTTTAATTTACCTATTTGCGAAAAAGTTTATAAGGAACAATCGGTTTGCATGCATCATTCCATTTTGATGGGCGATAAAACGGATATGGATATTATTGTCGAAGCGATAAAAAAAATTTACGATAATGCGGATGAATTAAAATAGTTTTTTGAATAACGGATTAACCTAAATCATTAGAGGAAAGAAATTGATATGAAAAAACTAAATATTGCTTTAATCGGCGCCGGTTTTATTGCCGATTATCATGCACGTGGCTTATTACAACAAAAGAACGTATCCATCGCCGCCGTTGCCGCCATACCACTAAGCGTTGCGCAGGAATTTGCAAAGAAATATGATATTGAAAAGGCAACCGACGACGCCCTAAGCCTGACAAAAGACAAATCAATTGACGGCGTTATCCTTGCTCTGCCCAACAGATACCATGCGCCCTATGCCATCGAATTTCTAAAAAACGGCAAGGATGTTTTTGTAGAGAAACCTCTCGCAATGAATAACGAAGAAGCGGAAAAGGTTAAAGCCGAAGCGGAAAAACAGCATAAATCGGTTATGGTTGGTCATATGTGGCGATTCGATACCGATGTTAATTACATAAAAGGAATCATTGATTCCGAAGCGCTCGGAAAAATCATAAAGACCAAAGGATACGGTATACATACCAATTGGGGACCGGAAGGCTGGTTTACCAAAAAAGAGCTGGCCGGCGGTGGCGCGTTGGCCGATATGGGCGTACACGCCATCGATACGGTACGCTATTTGCTTGGCGATCCCCAGCCGAAGCAGGTATATGCAAAAATCAGTACTCAATTCGGCGATTATGATGTAGACGATACCGGCCTTATTATGATTACTTGGGATAACGGAACTGTTTCGATGATTGAGAGCGGTTGGTGGCATCCCTATGCGGACGGTCCCGAAGCGGCGACTCGGCTTTTCGGAAAAGAAGGGTACGCCAGTATCTTCCCCACAGAGTTGAAGTTAAAGATCAACAACAAAACAGGCGATTTTAAACCCGAGCTGCCTGAACGCGCCGAGCATTGCGATCAAATAATTTACACACGCCAGATGTGTCATTTCGTAGAATGTATGCGCAACCGTAAAACCCCTACTCCGGGTATTAAAGAGGGACAAATCGTTATGCAAATTGTTGACGCCGCCTATCGTTCCGCTCAAGAAAATAGGGCCGTCGACCTATAATGTCTATTATCGTTCAAAGCCTCGCTTTAATATAAAATCGGGGCTTTTTTCATTATGCTCCTCTTGAAATTATATAGGCGCTTAACCCGATATGGCTATTATTAAAACCCATACAGCCTCTTATAAACTCCGTTTAGCGAATCCGTTTCACTCTGAAAAACGAAAAAAATTATCCTAAATCACAATTTTTTCCGTTTTTTTTAATAGATTCGGGAACATTATCGATAGTTTAATAGTTTCTCTAACAACAGTTTGAGAGAGCTGGTATTTTGCAACAATTCCTAACTATCATTGTTGCCTCCATTTTTCCGGCTCTTTCTTTTTTATAAATGAAAAGGGCGCAATATTTACGCCCTTTTTTTTATTCTTCATTAAGCCGGATTATTAGAAAAGATTCTATCTCCTCTTCGGGAGGCACTTCAATTAAGCCGAGAGAACCATCGTTAAAGGCATTGGTTGCCGCGCTGACCGGTTCAATCGCCACGCCCTTTCTTGAAGGCGGAATATAAATTTGCGTGTATTTAAAAAAAGCCGCATCAAAAATCATATCGATATGAAGCTTACCGTCCGAAAGACGCATAAATCCATCATCCGGAGCCGTAAGGGCAATATCATATTCGTCCGCCCCAAAAGTTTTACCAGCGGAGAAATCAAAAATCGTCCCTTTTACGAACGGCCTATTGCCGGTCGGAATTAAATTCTCTGCGACTTCTATATATTTTTCACCTTTATGATAAAACGACCAGTTATCCGCCCTCCCGTCCAAAGCAAAATAGGGATGCCAGCCCATAGCTAATGGTGCTGTTTTTTTACCATTATTGCTAATTTTAAACTTTATAGAGAATCCCTTTTCATCGAGAATATAGGTCAAGAGAAGCAACATATTAAAAGGATAACCTTCGGGGAAATCACTTTCTTTTAATTCCGCTAAAAGCGTCAGTTTGGCTTTATCGGGGTCGCTTATTCTGTCTACTTCTTTTAACGCTCTGTTATAAATCAAGCCGTGGATAGAACCGTCGCCGCGGCGGCTGTTACAAGGCAGTTGATACGTTTTATCCTTATAAACATATTTTCCCTCCGGGATACGATCATTATAGGGGAATAAAATCCGACCCGCATAACCGCCGATTTCCGTTTTTATGGCTTTTGCCGTGTCCCCGTAAAGAACATTACGCACGGCGTCTTTGGGGCTACGCAGCACAATGGCCGCAACGGTACCCCCAAGAGCGGGAACAATATCCACATACGTTTCGCGTTGCGCATTCTGCAAACAAAGCACATCATAACCCTCAACCGTCTTTTTTACTATTTCATACATAAACAGCGCCTCCTATCTTAGTATGGAATAAGTTGGAAAGGAGCCGATAAGAGGTTTTAAATAATCAATGAACGCTTGTGTAACATCCGTTCCACATTCGGCAATATACTCCTCCGGCATGGGTTTGGCTTTTATAGCTACATCGGATAAGGAAGCCGTTTTATAAACAATCTTATACGGATCGTTTGATTCTCTTACCATAGACACCATAACGCCCGTTACGCCTTCGTCGGCAAGCTCAACCGCTTTAAGTCCGCATTGATAGGCTTCCTCCAAATCCACTTCGCTGGCTCGGTCAATGGCGCTCATCGGCAGAGATTCTGTAATCTGGAACTCGCCGCGATAACCGAACTCATTGCTGATTAACTGATGCAGATTAAGAGCCGCGCTGGATCCGCCCATGGCACCGAATTCTACATTGGAGAATTTATCTTTTGCCTGAGAAGCGGAAACGGGCGTGCCGTCTTCCCATGTAATACCTTCGCCGCAAACAATAGACGCCCAGCCGTATTTATCAATAACGGTTTTTACGTCATTTAATACGTTTTCTCTATTCAGCGGTCTTTCCGGCATATAAATCAAATGCGGCGCATCGCCTTCTCTTTTACGCGCCATAGCCGAAGAAGCGGCTAACCAGCCGGCGTCGCGGCCTACCGTTTGTTGAATAACAAACTTATCCACACGCTGCATATCGCTTGCTAATATGCCGCCCTGTTGCGTGGAGAGGGCCACATAGCGGGCGGCGGAAGCAAAACCGGGCGTATGATCGGTACCGAACAAATCGTTATCCACGGTTTTTGGAACCCCGACTCCGATTAAATTATAATTTTTTTCTTTACAATAAGCTTCTACTCTGTGAATCGTATCCATCGTATCGTTTCCACCGATTAAAAAGAAATAGCGGATATCATACTTTTTAAACAATTCCAAAATGACCGGTAGGTCTTCTTCTTGCAATTTATGCCGACAAGAGCCAAGCGCCGATCCGGGCGTATGTCGCAACCCTTCAATTACCTTAGCATCGACAGCGCTTAAATCGATAATTTCATTATTTAAAAACCCTTCTATGGCAAAACGCATACCGTAAATTTTATCGATATTTTTTGACTGCGCTGCTTTTTGAATCACGCCGCACAAGCTTGAATTTATAACCGAAGTAGGGCCGCCAGACTGCCCGATGATTGCGTTTCCATTCATAATAATAACTCCTGTTTTGTTATCCGATTAAATAAACTTATATTTTAAAGCTACGCTAAGCACCTCTTTTATCTGTGTATAAGGGGAAACATTAGCGTCAAGTATCATATAAACTTGTAAATTGACAATAACATATTTGGTAATGGAAGCCTCAAAATGCGTATCCCATGAAACATTGCCGTCTTCTATTTTATCAAATGAAGAGAATATTTGCAACCTCGATCTTATCATAAATCTTTTATTGAAACGCTTTTCCAAATAGCTACTCCATTGCATACCCGAATCAAACTTCATTTTACGGCCTTCGGCATAATTATGAAAATAGCGGGTGGCAATGGTGCGCATAGCTAAACCGAAACGCGTTCTAAACGTTTTCTGCGGATTATAACCAATACCGAGACCGTTTATAATATAAGCGGGATCGAAAAAACTGGATACCATAATCTTTCTTTCTCCGTTATAATCGTAAGAAGGCCCTGTTTGTGTCCTTAAATCCAATGAAAAATATGGATTTAAATATTTTTTATTTTTATAGGTAAGCACCGATTCCCACAAAATCTGGTCGCTTATTTTTCTTATTTCGTCGCTGCCTTGTTTGGAAAATCCGACTACAACGCTGGCGTCATTCGCCCAATTCCATAGCGTCGTATCGAAAATGAAACTTCCGTTACTTCTAAGATACCACACCAGCAAATCCGAACCACCTGATTGCCATTTGTGATAAGCCGTTTGGGTCAGATGTAGCGTGGCAATTAATTCATTATTCCAACCATGCTTAAGCTTGTCAATTTTTTTCTGTTTATTGAATATTTTCGATTGGTTTTTAAATAATTCTGCCTGCGCCATTACGGAAGTACTGTACAAGGTAATAAAAAAGGTTATGAATACTATTCTTTTCATAACATCCTTATAGATTTGCCAAATTTAATTTCAACACAATACGGCAAATTTAAACGGTATATAAAATTAAAAAATGATTTTCGACAAAAAACGACATCTAATCGTCTCCGAATTTCAAAAAATATTGCTATAAATATTAATCATTATCTTTGCCATTCCCGCTTAACAACGTTTTTGCACTTTTCCGATGATACAAA
>Ga0256833_1003773_pt1 | contig 10284 bp, 12 predicted proteins | sample 356284metaG_FD_190535 | JGI IMG/M metagenome (GOLD analysis project Ga0256833, IMG submission 190535) | Hydrothermal vent microbial communities from Mid Atlantic Ridge, Atlantic Ocean - 356-284 | ecosystem: Environmental > Aquatic > Marine > Hydrothermal vents | place: Atlantic Ocean: Mid...
AAGTATTTTCATCATCTATACCTTCACTTTGTTTAAGAAGTCTTAAACTTTCTTGTTCAGCTGAAAAAGCTTTTATTATAGATGCATCACTCTCAGGAGCTAAATCATCTGCAATTTCAAACTTATCGATACCTAATTCTACAATTTTTTTGAGTTTATTCTCATCTAGTTGAGTTACTGTATCAAAAAGAATTTCACCTGTTTCATTATCATATATAGGTTTAGCAAGATATCTTTCCATCAATACTTCTAATGGATACTCTAGATACTCTAATCCACTCTCTTGTAGTTGTTCAATTTTTTTCTTAGTAAATCTTTTACCAGCTGCTAATATTACATTACCATCTGCATCTTTAATATCAGTCTCTACCCTTCCTTTAAATCTAGATGGGTCAAACTTGACTAAAAATCTATTATCTTTTACTATTATATCTTGGGTTGGATAAAATAATTTTATAATATCTTCTTTTGTATATCCAATTGCTCTTAAGAATATTGTAATTGGTATTTTTCTTCTTTTATTAATTCTAACAAAAAGAATATCTTTTGCATCATATTCAAAATATAACCAACTACCTCTATTTGGAATTATTTGAGCTGAGTAAATCAGCTTGTTTGCAGCTGTATTTGACTCATCAACTTTAAATATAACACCAGGGCTTCTATGTAATTGATTTACAATAACTCTTTCTACACCATTTACAATAAATGATGTTCTATCTGTCATTAAAGGTATATCTCTTACAAAAATATTTTGTGTCTTTTCCTCTTTTATATCTAATTTTTCACCAGTTTTTTCATCTCTGTTCCAAATTATCAAGCTAATTTTTAATTTAAGTGAAACAGAGTATGTAATTCCTCTATCCATACACTCTCTAACAGTATATTTTGGTAATATTACCTCACTACCTTTATACTCAAGTGTAATTCTATTTTGTTGATCATGAATAGGGAATGCCGCTCTAAAAGTCTTTTCAATTATACTATTTGTCCTATCTTTTTCATTTGCCATCAAAAAGTTTTCATAACTACTTTGTTGCAATTGTAAAAGATTTGGTATTTCAATCTCTCTTGGCGTTTTTGAATAGTCAATTCTTAATCTATTTCCAGAATGTAGGGAGTTTAGCATTTTTCAACCTTATATAAAGTGTTTGTGCTCAAATTTGGGAGTATAGTAGCCTAGAGGGCTAAAAGTATACAATCTATTAAAATTATATAGTTTTAACCCTCTTTTTTATAATAATATTATAATTCTAATAAGCTATACTCCCCAGTAAAAGCTTTATCGCTAGTGATACACAAATAAGCTATTTAAAATAAATAACTTATTTGTAAATCTCTAATTAAAATGTATCTGTCAAGCTTATTTAAGCTCAACAGATGCACCAGCCTCTTCAAGTTGTTTTTTAAGTTCTTCTGCTTCTTCTTTAGATACACCCTCTTTAATAACAGAAGGAGTCTCTTCAACAGCAGCTTTTGCCTCTTTAAGACCAAGACCAGTAATTGCTCTAACCGCTTTAATAACATTGATTTTCTTAGCACCTGCATCAGTTAATACAACATTAAACTCTGTTTGCTCTTCTGCAGAACTACCAGCATCTGCTCCAGCAGCAGCAGCTACTACTGTAGCTTGTGCAGATACACCAAATTTCTCTTCAAACTCTTTAACAAGTTCAGAAAGTTCTAAAACACTCAAATTAGAGATATATTCTAATACATCTTCTTTAGTAATAGCCATTTTCAATCCTTATATTATAATATTTTAATTAAACTAGGCAAAAATATGCCAAACTTACAACTCTTAAGCCTCTTCTTCTTTTTTCTTTCTTAATGCATCAAGACCAATTGTGAAATTTCTAATTGGTGCTTGCCAAACATTAAGAAGCATACCGATAAGCTCATCACGGCTAGGTAACTTAGCCATAGCTTTAATTGTTGCTAAATCTACAGCTTTACCTTCTAGTGCGCCAGACTTCATCTCAAAACTCTTAAACTCAGTAGCTGCTTTATCAGCTACTTTACAAGTAGAGATTTGATCTTCGCCCCAAACTACAAGGTTGGTATCTTTTAAATCAAGATTATCGATACCAGCATTTTTCATAGCCAACATTGCTAGTTTGTTTTTTACAACTTTAACATGAGCATCATTTTGTGCCGCTAATTTACGAACACTTTCAAGCTCATGACAAGTCATACCTTTGTAATCACAAACTACAATGGCATTTGACTCTGAAAAAGCAGTAGTTAGTTCAGCAACAAGTTGCTCTTTCTGCTCTCTTGTCATTTTCTCTCCTTTCAGACCTCTCAAGAAGGGAAGCTAACAAAAGTTAGCTTGAGTTTACACTCAATTTAAGTCTTAAGACCCCCTCTATCTTCAGCCTAAGATTAAATTAAATTAATTTATTTTATCTCCATCAACTCATTAGTATCTAGATTCACAGATGGGCTCATTGTTAAAGATAAAGCACCATTTAAAATATATCTACCTTTTGCACTAGCTGGTTTAAGTTTATTAATTTTTTCAATAAAAGCTCTTAAATTCTCTTCAATTTGCTCTTGTGAAAAACTTGCCTTACCAATTCCAGCGTGTATATTTCCTTTTTTATCAGTTCTAAAGTTTACTTGACCACCTTTAGCATTTTTAACTGCTTCTGCTACATTAGGTGTTACAGTTCCAACTTTTGGGTTTGGCATAAGACCTTTTGGACCTAAAACTCTTGCTACCCTACCTAAAACACCCATCATATCAGGTGTTGCTATAACAACATCAAAATTGATATTACCCTCTTGAATTTGTTTTAATAGCTCATCATCACCGATAATATCAGCACCTGCTTCTTTAGCTTCATCTATTTTATCACCCTTTGCAAATACTGCAACTGTAACTTTCTTACCTGTTCCATGAGGTAATACAACTGATGATCTAATCATTTGATCTGCATGTCTTGGATCAACATTTAAATTCAATGCAACCTCTACAGTCTCATCAAAATTTGCAGATTTTAAATCTTTTACAGTTTTTACTGCTTCAGATATAGAATATTTTTTATCTTTATCAATCTTTTCTAATAGTTTCTGTTTTCTTTTACTTAATTTTTTTGCCATTCTTTTCTCCGCTATAAATTGCTTCCACTAAGTTTTATATCTATGTGGTAATAGATAGTTTATTCAACCTCGATACCCATACTTCTACAGCTACCTTCAATGATTTTTGCAGCTTGTTCTCTGTCATCAGTATTAAGGTCTTCAATTTTTAGATCAACTATTTTCATAATTTGATCTTTAGTTAATTTTGCAACTTTATTTAACAAAGGATTATCACTACCCTTTTTAATACCAGCTTCCTTCATAATCAAATCAGTTGCTGGTGGTTGCTTTGTTACAAATGTAAAACTTCTATCGTTATAAACTGTAATCTCTACTGGAATTTTAAATCCCATTTTATCTTTTGTTTTTTCATTGAAAGCTTTACAAAACTCCATAATATTAACACCTCTTTGACCAAGTGCAGGACCTACTGGAGGTGATGGATTAGCTTGACCCGCTGGAATCATAAGCTTAAATTTCTCAGCTACTTTTTTAGCCATTTTTCTTCCTTTTTATAAATTTAAATAATTTTTTCTACTTGAGAATATAAAATCTCAACAGGTGTATTTCTACCAAAAATTGATACATTTAATTTTAATTTACCATGGTCTAAATCATACTCTTCTACCATACCTGTAAAGTTGGCAAATGGTCCTTCAATAATTCTAACCATTTCACCTTTTTCAAAATCAATTTTTGGTCTAGGTGGTGCTTTATGCTCCATTTTTTCTAAAATAACATTAATATCAGACTCAGACAAAGGTGTAGGAGTCTTTTGTTCCCCTATAAATCTAGATACTTTAGGCAAAGATTGAATCTTATGCCACAAAGTAGTATCTAAATCTATATGGGCAAAAACATATCCTGGATATAAAGATCTCTCACTAATCTTTTTTTCACCATTTTTAACTTCAATTACCTCTTCAGTAGGAACAACAATCTTATCTATTTTATCCTCTAAATTATAATCAATAGCCATTTGTTCAATTGCTCTTTTAACTGCTCTTTCGCTACCTGCATAAGTTTGTATTGCATACCATTGATGAGCCATCATTTACACCTTTAATGCACTAGTTACAATAGCATGCATCAACATATCAACTAATGCCAAATATGCAGCAACAACCGCAACAACAATTACAACAGCAATAAAAGCCTGTTTTACCTGAACTTTAGTTGGAAAAATTACTTTATCTAATTCTGCTTTTGAACTCTTTATAAATTCAATAACTTTCATATTTTACCTTTTATGGCAGGCCAAGAGGGACTTGAACCCCCGACACCTGGTTTTGGAGACCAGTGCTCTACCAACTGAGCTATTGGCCTAAATTTAAAGAGAAAAGCTTAAAGCTTCATCTCTTTATGAACTGTATGTTTTTTACACCACTTACAATATTTTTTTAGAGTAAGTTTTTCAGTTGTATTTCTTTTATTTTTAGTTGTGTGATAATTTCTTCTTGTGCACTCTTCACAACCTAAATGAACTATCTCTCTCATTTTTTCTCCAGTCTAAGTAGTGGGTTTCCCCTACTACTCAATAATTTTTGTAACAACTCCAGCACCAACTGTTCTACCACCTTCACGGATAGCGAATCTTGTTCCCTCTTCCATAGCGATAGGTGCAATCAATTCTACATTAATTTTTACATTATCTCCTGGCATAACCATTTCAGTTCCTTCTGGAAGTGTAACTGAACCAGTAACATCTGTTGTTCTAACATAAAATTGTGGTCTATAGTTGTTGAAGAATGGAGTATGTCTACCACCTTCTTCTTTTGTTAATACATAAACTTCTGCTTCAAATTTAGTGTGTGGAGTGATTGAACCTGGTTTACAAAGAACCATACCTCTTTGAACTTCTTCTTTTTTAGTTCCACGAAGTAATACACCAGCGTTATCACCAGCTTCACCACAATCCATCTCTTTTCTAAACATTTCAACACCAGTTACAGTAGTTTTTTGAGTATCTTTAATACCAACGATCTCTACCTCTTCACCAACGCAAACTTTACCTCTTTCAATTTTACCAGTAACAACTGTTCCTCTACCTTGAATTGAGAAGATATCTTCAATTGGCATAAGGAAGTCTTTATCAGTATCTCTCTCTGGAGTTGGAATATACTCATCTACTGCTTTCATTAACTCTAAGATTTTTTCAGACCAAGGTCCTAAATTACCACTTTTTGCTTCTTCTAGAGCTTGATATGCAGAACCTGAAATAATTGGAGTATCATCACCTGGGAATTCATACTCATTTAGAAGTTCTCTAACTTCCATTTCAACTAATTCTAGCATCTCTTCTTTATCTTCTTCATCAAGTTGATCTTCTTTATTTAAGAAAACAACGATATATGGAACACCAACTTGTCTAGATAGAAGAATATGCTCTCTTGTTTGTGCCATTGGACCATCAGTAGCAGCAATAACTAAGATTGCTCCATCCATTTGTGCAGCACCAGTAATCATGTTTTTAACATAGTCTGCGTGTCCTGGACAGTCAACGTGAGCATAGTGTCTATTTTCAGTTTCATACTCAACGTGAGAAGTAGCAATTGTAATACCTCTTTCTCTCTCTTCTGGTGCATTATCGATTTGATCATAATCCATCAATTCAGCTTCACCTTTTGTTGCAAGAACAGCAGTGATAGCAGCAGTTAATGTAGTTTTACCATGGTCAACGTGACCTATAGTACCAATATTTACGTGTGGTTTGGTACGTTCAAATTTTTCTTTAGCCATTTTTTTCTCCTAGCTTATTAAATTACGGGTGGTATTATACCTCATTTTGCTTAACCTTAAGCCCATTAAGCAGATGGACAAGACTTTAACCTAATTTTTTAGTTAAACTCCTGTCCATCAGCTTGATAACTCTATGGAGCCCAGAAGCGGATTTGAACCGCCGACCTCTTCCTTACCAAGAAAGTGCTCTGCCCCTGAGCTATCTGGGCAAACATAAAAATAAATACTTATTCTACACTAAATATTTATTTTTATGTTTAATTTAATAAAATTTCAGTGATTTGACATTTAATTAGGATTGAGTAGAGTTATACATAATATTTTTATATTATAAACTCAGCTCCCAGTTTGGAGCGGGTGACCGGATTCGAACCGGCGACAACTTGCTTGGAAGGCAAGGGCTCTAGCCAGCTGAGCTACACCCGCATTACGTGGTGGTGAGGGGAGGATTCGAACCTCCGAAGGCAAAAGCCAGCAGATTTACAGTCTGCCCTCGTTGGCCACTTGAGTACCTCACCACTAAATTACTGGTCAAACACTGATATATAAATGGAGCTGGTGAAGGGACTTGAACCCCCGACCTGCTGATTACAAATCAGCTGCTCTAGCCAACTGAGCTACACCAGCAACCTATACATTTAAAATGTGAGTGCAATTATATTCTTTAAAACTTAAATAATTATTAAAATATTTAATTTTTTACAAAATATTAAAAAAAATATTAATATAAAGCTTTAAATCAAAAATATGTATCAAGTAAAATACTCTTTTAGAAAATATTTTATCTAAGTAGATAGTAGAAATTAAGCATAAATAAACTTCAAAGGAGTGTAGAGGTATAGGAGAAGAGGTGTAGAGAAAGTAATATCATATTATAGTTTTGTTATTCATACTCCTTCACATCTCTACCTCTTGGTATCATATTAGATTTTAATTTTATATTATTACTTATAATAAAAACTTTTTATTTAATAAAAAGAGTAGAAAATATATTATATATTATATTGAAGCTTTTATGTATGTGGAGAGAAGTTATCTAGTATAGACTAAATTATAACCTCTCAACTTCTCCTATAACTTTACCTACTACATGAACTTCATCTGGTGCTAGAATTTCTGAAGAGTATAATTCATTATCTGAGATTAACTCTATTGTCCCATCTACTTTTCTATTTAATCTTTTAATAAATAGACCACCTGGTGTTGATACTACAAAAATTCCATCTTTTTTAATTTCTCTTTTTGTTTTATCTACAAATACAATTGAACCATTTTTTATAGTTGGCTCCATAGACTCTCCATCAACATGAATAGCATCTATCTCTTTAGTATTTAACTCTTCATCATTAAGATTTGGGAAAAAGCTATGAATTAATTTTCTATCAACTGTTATAGTTTCATACTCTTCTCCAAAACCTTCAGCACCACCACCAGCACTTGCTCTTACACTACTAAAGTATTTAACTCTAAAGAATTTCTCTGTCTCTTCAACTAACATTCCTGCTGATTGGTCAAAGAATAGCCAGTTTATACTTAGTTTTCTTCTTGCACAAAACTCCATTAATTCCTTATATGGAACAGCACCTCTTTTTTTCATTGTAGCAAATGTTGCTTGTGATATACCAAGTTCAGCCGCTACATCTTTATCAAAAACTTTTCCCGACTCTGTTTCATTTGATATTACATCTTTAATCTTTTCAATTATTTCATTAAATGTGTTCATATCTTCCCTCCCTGGTTTATTTAAAATTTAAATTATAAATAAAAGTATTTATATAATCTCCAGCCTCTTTATCACCATCTTCTGGACTAGTGATACTCAAGGCACAGTTACCCAACATATTAGTCATAATTGCACTAGTTCCATCCTTTTTACCAATAAAATCAACACATAGCTCTCCTTCTCTTATACTTAAATTTGCTGCACTAAATTCAGTTTTTTTACTGCGTTTTTTAAACTTACTCATTAGTTTAGTTTTAACTAATGGCATTTTATAATCCCTTCCATAATATTTATAAATTAGTGGAATTAAATATAAAAGCGCTGTTACAGTTGATGAATAAGCAAACCCTGGCAATGCTAAGATAATCTTATTATCTACTTTTGCAACCATAATATGCTGACCTGGTTTTATCTTTACACCTTTAAAGACAACATCAGCACCCAACATATCCCTTACTACATCTTTTACAAAATCAAAATCACCTACGCTTACTCCACCTGTGCTAACAACTATATCTGAATTATCTAATGCAGATTTAAAACTATTTTCTATCTCTTTAAGATCATCAGATATACAACCAAGATTTGTAACACTAGCACCAAATTTTTTAGCTATGGCTTCTATTGTATAGTTATTAGAACTTCTAATTTGAGTATCTTTAGTTTGCTCTTGCCCAAGTTCTAATAGCTCATTGCCAGTTGCAATAACTGATACTTTTACTTTTGAATATACTTTGACTTTGACATAATTTAATGATGCTAATACTGCTATCTCTTCAAAATCTATTTTTGTTCCTTTTTTGATTAAAACTTCACCTTTTTTAAAGTTTTCTCCAACCTCTCTAACGCTAAAACCATAAGGAACTTCTTCTTTTATAATTATCTTATCATTTTTTAATTCCACATTCTCTATAGGTATAAGTGTATCACTCCCCTTTGGCATCAATGAACCTGTAAAAGTCTTAATGGCTTTTCCACCTATTAACTCATCAATACTATCTGCACCAGCAGGATTTATAGAGACTACCTTTAATTCACCCAATGCTTGATCATCAAACTTAATCGCATATCCATCCATTGCAGATGTAGGATATTGGGGTGAGTTAAAAGAGGCAATTATATCTTCTGCCAAAAAGTAGCCTTGTGCTTCCATTAAAGGAATCTCAACTACTTTTGTTGGCTCAATATCAATGCCATTTAATAACTCTATTGATTCTTCAAAACTGATCATTTGCTAACCTTTGCTAAAATTCCTGCTTCTTTCATTGGAGTGCTTCTATCTTTTGCATATATTCGCTCTCCATTAACAATATCATACTTCCAAATTGGTGCATTAGCCTTAAAATCTTCTACAAATTCATCTATTAACTCTAAAGCCACTCTTCTTTTTGGAGAAGCAACTGCACTTATATATGAGCTTTTATTTACTGCTACATCTCCAATAGAGTGTGCCATAAATACTTTTGCATTCATCTCTTTTGCTCTAGTTTGCCATTTGTCAAACCAATTTTGTAAAATAGGCTCATATATATCAAAGCTTAAAGCTTCTATACCTTTTTCTTGCCTAACAGTTCCAACAAATGTAATAAAAGCTCCATAGTTTAGCATTAAAACCTCTTTATACCATCTATTTGTAATCTCTTCTACATTTAAAGGACTATTATATAGCTCCATCTTAGCCTCCACATACCGGTGGCAAAATAGATACTATATCACCATCTTTAAATTGAAAATCAAGCGAATCAATTAAAGTTCCATTTACAGCTACTGCTGATATATCGATCCAATCTTTAAGAGTTTCATCATTTTTCATATATATAGATAGCTCTTTTAAATCTTTAATATCTAATTTGATGCTATCTTTTTCAATTGGACCTAAAAATTCAACTTTAATCATTAAAACTCACTTTTTTAAAATAAACAAAATAAAAATCTGTGTTAATTATATTAAATATACCTTTGTCATTTCTTAAACACATATTCTTATTTTTTAATATAAATAAAAAATCTTTCGATTTGTCATTTCTCTAGTAACAAATCTTCACTCTTTTTTTATTTAATCTGAAAAATTCAGATAAAAAATTATAATACAAAATTTCAGAAATTCAAAAATTATTAACATTTTGATATATTATCTTTATTTTTATTAAATTATGACACATATATTACCCACACAAATTTCTTTTTATTAAATAATATTAAATTAATTTTTTATTCATTCTTGAACTATTCTTAAGGTATATTGAGTATTTTAGATGATAAAATAAAAATAAAAAAGGTTATATACTTGATTTTTGGCTCTATTTCATATCTAAATTTATTACCCTTTAAAATATTTCTAAAAAAATATATAAAATCTACTCAACTAAAACAGATAATAGAATATAAAAAATCAATTCCAAGCAAAATAAATAGAGATTTCAAAAGAAAAAAAATAGATGCTGCATTTATATCTAGTATAAAAAGCAGAGGTTGCAGATGCACAAATTTAGGTATTGTTGCAAACGGGGCTGTATATAGTGTTTTAGTGTTGCCACAAAGTGAATCTTATGATATTGCATCTGAAACTTCCAATAAATTATCAAAAATCCTAAATATAAAAGGAAAGGTAATAATTGGTGATAAAGCATTAAGTTATTACTTAAAAAATAGTAATAGTGATTTTATAGATTTATCTTTAGAATGGAAAAAAAAGACAAATTTACCATTTGTTTTTGCACGACTTTGTTACAATA
>Ga0256833_1003774_pt1 | contig 10284 bp, 16 predicted proteins | sample 356284metaG_FD_190535 | JGI IMG/M metagenome (GOLD analysis project Ga0256833, IMG submission 190535) | Hydrothermal vent microbial communities from Mid Atlantic Ridge, Atlantic Ocean - 356-284 | ecosystem: Environmental > Aquatic > Marine > Hydrothermal vents | place: Atlantic Ocean: Mid...
AGAAAAACATGGATTAACTCAAATGGAACTTGCTCAAGAATTAGGATTTAAATCTGTTTCTATTATTTCTCAAGGAGAAATTTATAAAAACAAACAACATTTTAATATTATTCATATAGCTAAAATTTCTTGTGTATTAAAAGAACCTATAGAAGCTTTTTTTGAGGGAGTGAATAAAATTTTGGAAGAGAAATGCCAAAAATAATTTAAACTTCTATATTATTCAATTTTTTATAAAATTTATAATATAATTGTCTAATTTAATATAAGGGAAAAAAATGCATCAACTTAGTAACAATATTCCATTCAGTAAAGCCTTAGAAAAAAAAGAACGCATTTTTTCTGAATTAAATAATTATCTTAGAGATTTAGAAAGATATAAAGAAAATCTAATAAATACAGTACACAAATGTTTACAAATTACTAAAATTAATAATAAAACTAATCCAAATAATAATTTAAATTTAATTGCTATAGATAGTGCAAGAGGGATTCAAAGATATATTATAGGAAATTTTTATGCTTTTGTAAGTGTGGCATATAATGATAATTATTATAGTGATAACATTTCTGATTTTGATTTAATAAGTTATGTTGAAGAAGAAGTTGAATTTGCAGATAGAATTTTAGAAGGTTTGTCAATGGGATCTGAAATTATTTTTGCAACTTTAAAACTTAAACAAGAAAAATGTGATTTTATATTTATGGACGGTTCAGTATCAACTTTTATTTTAAAAATAAACTCTGCAATTACTGCCACTAAAAATGCTAACGGACCTTTAGCTCAAAAAATGAAAAAGAATTATAAACGATTCTTAGAAGATTTTATTTACTTATTAGAATCTAAAAAAGTTTTTTTTATTCCTAAAGCATCACAGAAAGATGATTTAAAACAAAACTTAATCACAAATATTGATAATGAAGAAATTAAAGATACTATTAAAAAAATTAGTGATATTAAAATAGCTCAACATATATTAAAACCTTTAGAATATATTATAATCGAACACCCACAAAGACATCCATATAATTTATATAATCCTTATAACAAAGATACTAATGAAACAGAATTTCAAAATTTTGAAAATTTAAAAAACAAATTATTTGAATTAGCAAATAATTTTAAAGCTTATTATTTTAAAGGTATCGGTGGTTATACATATAGAATAGAATCTTTTGCTAATACTTTTCCTGAAACTATTATAGCTCAAAATACTTTTACAAAAAATTTTTATATTACTCAACAAGCAGACAGAAAAGCAAAAGATTATGTAACAGTTCTTTTACATGAAAGTTTTCCATTAGAGGAACAAATAAGATAATAAAAGTAAGGAGGAATGATGAAAAAGAATATGATTGGGCAAATAATACCGCCTTTTTCAACATCAAAAGTAAAGATTGTTTTAAATAAAAATTTTATTATACAAGGAGAGCCTGTTTTAGGGAGATATTTAAAAGTAAATTTCAAAAGAAAGAATAAAAATTGTGTTGCCTTATTAAGGTTAATTGAATTAACTACAGAAAATAGTTCTATTTTAAATAGCGAAATGGCCTTAAATGCTAATATATTAGAAGGAGTTAAAGAAAAAATACAAAAAAACGATGTTCCTGTAGCCACTTGTGAAGTATTAACGGCATTTGAAAAGAATGAAGAAGAAAATAGATACTATAGGGTAAACTTGGATACTATTATACACTCATTAGAAAATGTAGAGTTTATTGAAGATAGTTTAATTCAAAAAATTATTTCTCATATTGAAGAAGAAGTTTTTTATTTAGGTACTGCAATCAATGAAAATTTTGATATTCCTGTCGTATTTAAACCTTTTTCAATTTTAAATGAAGCATATCATATGTTAATTGTTGGACAAACTGGAAGTGGTAAGTCAACCGAAGCTAAAAAAATATTAGCAGCTTATGCTAAAAACGATTATATTTATTCGAAAAAAAATAAAGATTATAATAGAATGAATTTTTTAATTTTAGACCCTATGGGTGAATTTTCTAAATCCTTTAAAGGACAAGAAAATGGACATTTTAAATTAAATTTAAACGAAGTCTGGGAAACATTAGATAAACAAGAACAAGACATCAAGATATATGGAATAGATAATATTGTTTTTGATGATAATGATTGGCATATATTTAGAGAACTTATGATGAGTGAGAAAGTTTTTGAACCTATAGGGATTAAGTTTGAAACAAATCAACATATTGCAATTAACGTTATTATTACTTATTTAAAAAATAATGAACAGACATTGCATAATTTATATGAAATTTCACGTGATGACTTAATTCAATTAATAAGAAAATATATTAATATAATTTATTCAATGGAAAATAAACGACAAGAAGTATTAAGTTTGTTAAAGAGTGAAGAAAATGTACAAAAATTTTTTTCAAGATGGCAAAGGGTTATTGAATACTTTACTATTAATAATGTTAAACAAGATATTACTTCTATTATATCACAGTTAATTGATAATTCAAATAAAACTATCATAGTAGATTTAAGTACTTTAGGTTGGGAAAATTCTTTAAAATATATGATTATTTACTCTATTTTAGAAAAATTAATTAAAAAGGGAGAAGAAACTTACAAAAATAGCGAAGATATATTAAATACTTTAGTAGTTCTTGATGAAGCACACAGATTAGTTCCAGTAAAATTGAATAATCAAAATGAAGAATATCGAATTAAAACTAAAGAAAAAATTGTAACAGCTTTTAGAGAAACAAGGAAATTAGGTATAGGTTGGATGGTGATTTCTACAAGAATTTCAAATATTGATACTGAAATTTGGGAACATTCAAGAGTTAAATTATTCGGTTTTGGATTATCTACTGGTAAAGATGCAGAGTTGATTAAGGAACTATTTGGTAGAGAAACATTAGAATTATATAAACAAAAAATAGGTGATCCTTATGATTTAATGAGTGAAAGAAAACATAAATTTATGTTAGATGGACCAGTTAATATTATTTCAAGAAGAATTCCTGAATTTTATGAAGCATATAATTCTATTGAAAACTTTATAAATAAAAATAAATTAGATCCGTTTTTTATAGATTTTTAATCCGTTTTGGAAGCCATCTTTGCTTCCAATAATTAAATTGTTCTTCTAAAGAATTAACGTTTAATAGAGGAGTATTAGTTTTTAATAATAAAAAATCTTTCCAGTTGTCAGCTAAAGAAGCGAAATAATATCCTCTTTTGATTGAATGCAAAGTTAATTTATTTTTGCTTAAGCCTAAAATTTTAAGCCCTTCGGATACTACTCTTAATTTATAATTTGGACCTTCTCCGTATTTATATTTTGATAATACAGACTTATTTCCATATTTTTTAATTATTTCTATTAAAATTTCATAAATACCATTTGATGTTAAATGAATATGACTATGTCCTTTGGTATAACCAATAAATTTCCATCCTTTTAATCTTGTATAAATTGCTGATTTGCCAAAAGCTCCCATAGTGTCAATTGCAACTAAATAAGGCGGTTTATTTTTTTTTGAAATTATAGTTTTATTTCCACTATATCTTTCATGAAAATCAGTAACAATTTGTTTAGATATTGCACTTAATGCAACTAATTTAGCACCTAATATTTGATTATAAGGAGGTACAGCTCCTAAAATATATGCCGTAAGCATATTATATAGTCTTTCTTTTTTTTGTTCTTTATTCCAACCAATAAAATTATCTCTTACACCTAATCCTATTACAGGGTCGCATAATCCAAAAATTCCAATAACTTTGTTAGTATTGTCATCCCATAGAATATATTCCATTCTTCTTCCGAAACCCACCGAAACAGGAACACTCCAAAATGATTTAGCATAATTAAATATTTGTCTTTTTAATGAATTACTTTTACCTCTTTCTAATAATTCTAAACGAGGAGATATTTTTAAAGGATTGATTTCTTCTAAAGAATTAGCAAAATATTTTTTAACTTTATCTGAATATTTAAAATTATTTGTTATATGAGCAAGTTTTGATTGAATTGAGCGTATATCCGATTGAATTGTGAGTTCATTATCATTTAATATAAATCCATATTTTTTAAATTCACAAGCAATTTCATTTATATATTTATTTTTATCTTCAACTGAAATTTTGCCATCCATTAATATTTGTCCTTATTTTTGTTTTATTTTAAAATAATTAAAAACAATAAACATATTTACTATTTAATAGTAACTGCTCCTGTTTTAGTGTTAAGATATAATTTTTGTCCATTTTTTAAAGAGTTGTCAAAAATTTCTAATCTTTTTAAAGCTTCATCATTAAATTCTATAAGTTCGTCTAATTCGCTTTTGAAAACTTTTAGAAAAGAATACCTAAACATAAAAATACATAAAATCCACGAACCTAAAATTGTAATAAAATTAGCAACATTATATATATTATATGAAAAAGCAATAACAAAACCGATAAAGCAAATAGTCGCTAAAAATAAACCAACAATATTTGCTATCTGTTTTAATTTTATCATTTTCCAATGATATTCAATTTCTTCGACATTATTTACTTCCTTAATATAGTTATTTTTAAAAAAGTTCATCTTGTTCCTTTTCTTCTGTATTAAAAGCTAAATAAGTAAAAATTACACTTAAAATAAATGTCATACTTATCCAAGTTAAAAAACTTGAATTAAAAGCTAAATATAATGTAATACAAAAAATTAATAAAAAAATTACTCCTAAAAATATCTTTGGATTCTTTACAAGAATTTTCATTTTGTCTCCTTTTTCTATTTTTAAAAAAATCAAATAGTATATTCTTTTAAAATATTTTCTATTTTATCTAAAAATTCTTCCATTTTCTCTCTATCAATAAAACAACTTATTTTGATTTCTGTTTTAAAATCTCCATTTTCATCGTATTCATATTTTATTTCTCCAAGTTTTACATAATTAATAATAATTTCTTTTGTATCCATATTTGCTCCTTTTTTTAAATTATAACAAAAAATCATACATCTATCAAGAAAAGGTAACATTTTCTTGATAGGTATTTATTGCCCTTTTAACTTATTATTTAGAATTTATTTTTTCTAAATGATTGTATTTCCATATTTTTTGATAATTTTTATCAATAATTTCTGAATGATTTAAAACAATTTCCATTTCATTAGTGATTTGAAAAACTTTATTAGTATCTATATTTCTAACGATATCTCCCCATTGAATTTTTTTGTTATTTCTATCTAAAATCATAATTACTCCTTTTTATTAAGTTTTAGGTTTAATTAAAAGCTACAAATAGCCCTTAATTAAGCCCAATCCACTCTTTTTTTGTGTTTTATTTTTCGAGTATAGGCTTTTTTATTTTTAACAACTTTCGGTTTATAAAAACCTTTTGCCATTGCCACAATATTCCAATCTCTTTTTTTAATCATTTTGTCTCCTTTTGTTTATTATTGTTATTATCATTGTTGTTATTGTCATCAAAATCAAAAATATCACATACATTACCATATGCACCATAAATATCACTAAAATCATATCCTATTGCAAATAGGATATATACGAAATCACAATTTTTCATTTTTTCTCCTTTATAATTTATAAAAATTAATATTTTAACATTAGAATTATATAGAATTTTATATCAAATGTCAATAAATTATTTATAAAAAATATAAATAATTATATATATGCTTTTTATTGATTGTTTAAAAAAATAAATCAAAAAAGTATTTCTTTTTTTCATATTAGTTTTTTGCTTTATCTTCTATTTTTAATGATATTTATTTATAAAATCAAAAATTTCTTTTTTGTTTTTATTTCCTTTTAATTTTTTAAATTTTTCAATTTCTTCAAATCTTATAATATTTGTATCTAATACAAATGTAATTTTTGCCTTATTTTCTTTTTTATTTAAGTTATATGTATAACAAAAAATAGGTTTTGTAGGATTAAGATTAGTTAAAAAGTTAAACTCATCTTTTGTTAAGTTCTTAAATGTTTTTGTTGAAGTTATCATTTTTAATCCTTTAATTTTAAATAATTTAATAAATATTTTGTTATTTTTGTTATTTTTTTATTTATCTGAAATATTTGTGTTTTTAGTCTTTCGGCTTTTTTTATATTCAAATTATATATAAATTTATATCAAATTTCAATATTTTATTGACAATAAAATAAAAATAATATATAATTTTAAAAAAATAAGGAGATAAAAAATGTGGGATACAAAAAGAGAACTTTACGACAAAAATAATAATTTAATTTATCGTGAATTTTATTCTAATAATTGGGAAAAATTCATTTATGATAAAAATGGAAACGAAATCTATTATGAAGATAGTAAAGGTTATTGGGAAAAAAATGAATATGATGAGAATGGTAACCTAATTTATAAAGAATGGGTCACATTCAATGAAGATGGAGATTTAGAAAAATATTGGAAAAAGTGGGAATATGACAATAATAATAATTTAATATACTATGAAAATAGTAAAGAAAATTATTGGGAAAAGCGAAAATACGACGAGAATAACAATGAAATCTATTATGAAGATAGTAAAGGTTATTGGGAAAAAAGTAAATACGATGGAAATGGTAATCGAATTTATCGAGAAAATAATACAGGCTTTTGGGAAAAGCGAAAATACGACGAGAATAACAATGAAATCTATTATGAAGATAGCGATGGTTATTGGGAAAAAAACGAATATGATGAGAATGGTAATCAAATTTATTGTGAAAGTAGTAATGGCTTTTGGCAAAAATGGGTATTCGATGAAAATCGTAATTTAATTTATACTGAAGGTAAAAAAATTTCTGAATTTTGGGAAAAAAGAGAATATGATAAAAATGGTAATAATATTTATTGGGAAAATCATAGAGGTGAATGGATAAAAAGAGAATATGATGAGAATGGTAATGAAATTCTTTTTCGCAATAGTAGTAGAGATTGGATTATAAAAGAATATGATAAAAAAAATATTATTTTTTTAAAAAATGTTAATTCTGGTTGGTGGGAGAGATGGAAATATGATGATAACAATAACTTAATTTATTATGAAGATAGTAGAGGTTGTTGGGAAAAATGGGCATTTGACAAAAAAGGTAGAGAAATTTATTATGAAAATGAAGATGGATATCAAAGAGAAAAAAAATATGATTGTAGTTATAGAGATGTTGAATATTATATTGACCAAATTAGGGAATATAAAACTAAAACAAAAATCGGATAGTTTTTTATTTCCTTTATTCTCTTTAAAATTCGGAAACTTTACCTTTTAAGATAAAGAATAAAACTTTTTCATAAGTGATATTTTTATCTTTTAACAAATTTAAAACATTGTAAAATTTTTGTCAAAAAATATATTAAAACACATTTTTTTCTTTTAATTTTTTAATACTATTTCTTTTTGCTTTTTCACTTGTTTTAGCGTAATAAATTGATGTTATTTGAATGGTGCTGTGTCCGAGCCATTCTTTTATAGTTTCTAAATTTATGTCATTTTCTACCATCTGCTGTGCAATATAATGCCTATATGCGTGTAATCCTTTGGGCTTGATAAATAAAGAAGTTAAAAATCTTTGATTAAACCTCAACAATGATTCATATATAGGTTTTTTATTATTTTTTGTAGCAAATAAATAATTGCTGGTTATATTATTTTTTGTTCTTAATTTAAATAACTTATCAAGGTATATTTTAATATCATCTTTATGTATATAATTAAATCTCTCTTTATTGCCCTTCCCTTTTATTTTTATTTTTATATAATCATCGTTATCGATTATATAATTTGTTTTTAAATTTAAACTCTCTTCTGCTCTCATTCCTGTCAATAAAATAATTAACAGGTTCAAATAATTTTTATATTTAGTGTAATTATTTGTATTTTCTAATTTTTCTATTAATTTTTTTTTGATTTTTAATATTTCAGCTTTTGTGTAGCTTTCAATCTCTTTTTTGCTCTCTTTTATTTTAACTTTTTTAATTTTTTCATAAATTTCATAGCTGTCTTCATTATTTTCTGTAATAAATAATAAAAACTTTTTAATTACTTTTAAATATAAACTAATAGATGAGGTAGATAGCTCTATTTCATCTTTTAAATATGCAATATATGAATTCAAAAAATACTTATTTATATCTTTTAAAGATTGCAAATTATCATTCACTCTTTCTAAATAACAAAACTCAATAAAATTATCTAATATTCTATTATATGTTTTAATAGTATTTTGTGAAGAATTTTGAGCTTTTAAATCACTAATAAAATATTTTTTCCATATTTTCAAATTTTTTTCAATTTCATTATATTTTTCAAGTTCCATTTTTTATCTCCTGCTATTAAAATTTTTATTATTTTTATAATGTTAGTATAACTAATTGTTATACTAACATTTTTTAGTATAAAATAAGTCAAATAAATTTAAAAAATTGCTTATTTTTTATTAAAGTTATATGAATATTATTTAATAATTTGCATTTTTTAATAAAATAAAGTTTTTTAATAAAAAAAATAGAAAAAATCATAAAAATTAAATAAATTTTTAAAATTAATTTTTATAAAATATAAATAAAAAAATAAAGGATAAATATGAGAGAACCTAAAGTAAAATATACTATCAATATAAAAAGAAAAATTATAGAAGCATTAGAAAAATATCCACATCATAAACCAAAAGATATAGCAAAAGAAATTGGAATTCCATATGAGCAGATTCACGCTGTTAGCAATTATTTTGGAATTAGATTCAAACAATATCGAGAAAATCAAATTATCAAAGATTATAAATCAGGAAGTTATAGTTATAAAGATTTAGTAAATAAATATGGCTATTCTAAAACTGCTATATATAGGATATTAAAAAGAAATGATTTAATTTATAAAAAAAGAAGGAAAGGATTTAGAAACATAGAAAAAAAACTAAAAGAATATAATTATGTAGTTAGCAAAGTGGCAGAATTTTATAAAGCTGATTTCAGAACTATAAAAAATTATTTACAAGAAATATGAAAAAGATTTAAAAGAAAAGAATAATTTTAATAATATTTAATTTCCTTAAATTTAAACTCTTTTAAGATTTTTAAATATTCTTTATTTGTCTTGTTTAAATTTGCAAAGTATTTGTTAAAGGAATTAATTACTTTTTCTTCCTGTTCTTTTTTCATTTTTTTTTGATAATCTTTATAAGGAAAAAATTTGATAGTAATTTGTTCCTTATTGTTAAAAGAAACATTTAAATAATTTAAGTTAAATTTATTTAATATTTCTTTTTGTATAAATTTTAAAAAATTTTTAATTTTTAATTCTAATTTAGCGATTTTTTGTATTTTTTGTATATCATCTAATGAAAATATAAGATAAGATATATAACAATCAAAAAAGTCATATTTAATTTTCTTTGTTAAATCTGATAATCTTTCTGGAGTAAATTTATTATAATAGTTATATAAAAAATATACAATTTCTTTTTCATCTTTTTCTAATTTATAAAAATTTTTTCTTGCTTCTATCCACATAGAAGCATTAAATTTTCTGTGTTTTTTAATTGTTTTTAACATTTCTTTTAAATTATATTCTGCTCTCTCTTGCGGAGTTTTATATTCTGCATATTCTTCCCAAAAAAGTCCTAATTTGTTTTGCTGTTTTTTTATAATTCTTTTTCCAATTAATAAACTTCTTTGAGAAAAAAATTTTTGCCTATAATAATTTTCTGCTTTCTTTAAAGAAAGAGGAAATTTTTCAAATTTCATATGTTTCCTCTGTTTTCCCATTAATAATTAAAATAGCATTATGTTTTTTAGCATAATTTTTTAATCTATTTAATGCAAAAGTTCTTAATTTTTTATCAGCTTCAATATTTCCAACAACAATTCTTGCAAAAAATTCAGCTCCACCTTCAAAATAAATATCAGCGGGAATACTTAAATTTACCCCCGCCCTATTTCCTGTTATTTTGATTGTTTTTTTCATAATTTTTCCTTTTTTTTAAATTAAAAACTTACAGAAACAAAAGAATTGTTTTTAACCTCAACTAACTTCACTTTAACAACAAATCCTGTGTTATCATCATAAACACAGAATTCTGTATTATTGTCATCTCTAATTTCAACATCTTCACTATCACTTACACCATAGATTTCAGATAAAATATCTTCTTTTTCCATTCTAAAAAAATCTTTTGCATTTTTTATATTGCTGAAAGTTTTAATAGTTACATCACTATCCAAAATGTTTTCTTGACTTCTTAATGTTATAACTTGATATAATTTCATTTGACGCTCCTTTTAATTAATTTATT
>Ga0256833_1003775_pt1 | contig 10283 bp, 10 predicted proteins | sample 356284metaG_FD_190535 | JGI IMG/M metagenome (GOLD analysis project Ga0256833, IMG submission 190535) | Hydrothermal vent microbial communities from Mid Atlantic Ridge, Atlantic Ocean - 356-284 | ecosystem: Environmental > Aquatic > Marine > Hydrothermal vents | place: Atlantic Ocean: Mid...
GTCGATACAGCCGTCTACCATGTGGCAGATGCCTTTTCTGTTCCAACAGTAACTCTTTTTACTTCTATTCCCCCTGAACATCGTATAAGTTACTATCCCTACCAAAAGGGCCTTCTTATAGGAGGCCCGAAAGGAAGACCTCTTTTTTATCGTCATGCTTCGGATAATAAAGAAGAACTCAAGCTCTTAGAGGAAAAATGGCGAAGATTTAAGATAGACAAAGCCTTAGAAGGCTTAAAAGAATTAATTGAAAAGCGTAGCAAAATTTCCAAAATTCCATGTCCGGTATGCGAAAATAAAGTGCCTTTTATACCATCAGATCGATATCGTAATTATCGTCACTTACGCTGTAATAAATGCGAGGCCGAGTTTGCCTGGCCTCGTAAAGCCATGGACTATGCCAGGGCTTACCAGGTGGCAAAGACGGAAAGTGGTGATGAATACCAGGGGTATCTCAGGGAAGAAGAGCCTGAAAAGCTCTATCAGGGTCTTATTAACAACCCGCGTTTTCAGGCGGTAAAGGATTTTCTGGAAACTTTACCGGAGAAAGGTTCTCTTCTTGACGTGGGTTGTGCCAACGGCTTTTTTGTGCGCTACGCCAAAGAATTGGGCTTTGAAGCCTTTGGCATAGACCTCTCTCCTGAAGCGATTGCATACGGCCAGAAGTATTACGGGGTGCCTCTGGCACTTTGTGGAGATTTACAGGAGCTTCCCCAGGAGTTCCCAGAAAAATTTCAGGTCATCACCGCCTTTGAGCTTTTAGAACACCTGGAAAACCCCGGGGAATTCGTGGAAAAAGTGAGAGAAAGGCTCCTTGAGGGTGGCATTTTTCTCTTTTCGACCCCCAACAGAGAAATGCTTGGCCGGCGTTTTGGCCTCAAAGACGAAAGGCAATTCTTTATTCCAGGGCACCGAGATGCCCCTCCAGGCCACCTGACGCGATTTTCTGCCTCCACACATCGCCACCTCCTGGAAGAGAGAGGCTTTGAAATTCTGTGGCAATGGGTGGTGCCACCTCTGGTGGGTGATCTAGAAAGGGTCCTTGGCGAGTGCTTGAAGGTCCCCAATTTGAAGGTAGAAGCTGGAAATGGCAGAAACATTGAAATAGCTGGAGAGAGATTAAAACCCCTTCTCAGGCCGGCTTTGCAGGTTATACTGCCACTTCTTCAGGAACAAGGTCTTTTCCTTATTACGGCGGCAAAAAAGAAAGCTATCTTATAGAATAGAAAGCTCGGCCAGAATGTAAGATGTCGGGCAGAATGTAATAAACATTTGGCCTAAATGGGTTCAATTTTGGCTTGTCAGGTTAAAATTCTTTGGCTAGTTTTGCGCCAAGATGAAAGCACTTCTTATCATTGACATGATTAATGATTTCCTTGATGAAAAAGGGGCCCTCTTCTGCGGGCAGGAAGTCCGAAAAATTATTTTCCCTCTCAAAGAAAAACTAACCCGTTTTCGGAGGGAAAGGTTACCGGTAATCTATCTTTGCGATCATCATGAGCCTGCAGATCCTGAGTTCGAAGCCTTCCCCCCACACGCCGTAGCTGGTACTTGGGGGGCAGAAATCATTCCAGAGCTTGCCCCCCTTCCGGGAGAAGAGATCGTTTATAAGACCCGTTTTAGCGGTTTTTTTCGTACGCCCCTTGAGGAAATCTTGCGCTGTCTTCGGGTGGAAACGGTTTGCCTTACCGGTGTTTGCACCAGCATTTGTGTTATGGATACTGCAGCTGATGCCTTTTTCCGGGATTTTAAAGTTCAAGTCTTCAAAGACAGTGTGGGAGATTTTGATCCGGAGATGCATGTTTTTGCCCTCAAACGCATGGAACGTATTTATAAGGCTGAAATCCTATGAATAAACATTTCTGCCGCTCGGCGCTTTTTACGGATCTTTACGAGCTCACTATGGCGGCGGTGTATTTTGAACGGGAGATGTTTGCCCCCGCCACTTTTTCTTTTTTTATCCGAAGTTATCCTCCTAACTGGCGTTTTTTTGTGGCCTGTGGAGTGGAAGAAGTTCTGTTTTTCCTAGAAAATTTCCATTTTGAGGAAGAAGAAATAGCTTATTTAGAAAGTCTTAAACTTTTCAAACCTAAATTTTTGGATTTTCTGGCTCGCTTACGTTTTTCAGGCGATGTTTATGCCATGGAAGAAGGGACTATCTTCTTTGCCGGGGAGCCGGTTTTAGAAATTACTGCCCCCATTATTGAAGCCCAACTAATTGAGACCTTTGTCATCAACGCCCTTTGTTTTGAATCTTTAATTGCAAGTAAAGCTATTCGGAGTGTGATAGCCGCAAGTGGACGCACAGTAGTAGATTTTTCTGCCCGTCGGACCCATGGAGTCGATGCCGGGCTTAAAGTGGCCCGGGCTTCCTATATGGTCGGTTTTGCCGCTACCAGTAACACCCTGGCCGGGAAGCTTTATGGTATTCCTGTCACCGGTACGATGGCTCATTCTTATATTGAAAGCTTTCCTTCAGAAATCGAGGCGTTTTCTGCTTTTGCAGAACTCTTTCCCGAAAATACCGTGCTCCTTCTTGATACCTATGACACCCTAGCGGCAGCTAAAAAGGCGGTTCAAATAGCCAAAAAACTTGAAGCCCAGGGAAAAAGGCTTAAAGGTGTTCGTCTTGATAGTGGCGATCTTGTAAGTTTGGCCCAAAAAGTTCGCCAAATCTTAGATGCCCATGGCCTTCCGTACGTCAAAATTTTCGCTAGCGGGGGGCTTGACGAATACAAAATAGCAGAGGTTTTGGCCCAGGGAGCCCCTATAGATGCCTTTGGGGTGGGGACTAAAATGGGAGTTTCGGCAGATGCCCCCTATCTTGATGCCGCTTACAAGCTGGTAAGTTATGATGGCCGCCCGGTTACCAAATTAAGCTCTGGGAAGAAAACCCTTGCCGGGGCCAAGCAGGTTTTCCGCTATGAAAAAGATGGAAAGTATCAGGAAGATGTTATAGGTCTTAGAGAAGAAAAGATCCCCGGCACCAAGCCCCTTCTCAAGCCCCTTATGCAAAAAGGTAAAAGGACAAGACCGGCCCCTGATCTCAATACCTTGCGTCAAAACATTCAGCAAGAAATCTCCAAACTTCCAAGGAAATTGCGAGAAATTAGGCCTTCTCAAATATTTTACCCGGTCTCATTAACTAAAAATCTACTAGCTCTTCAGGAAAAGGTAGAAAAAGAAATTCGAGATAAAGAGTTAAATCTTTGACCGCACAGCGGGTCCACATCCTAAAAGTCCCTTCTTATGAAGAGAAAGCTCTCGAAAAGGTCTTGAGCTTTTTTTCAGATACTTTTGATGTTTTCGGAAAAAAGATCCTTCTTAAGCCCAACTGGGTCTCTTTTCGTCAAGCGGAACTTTCCTGCACCCATCCTATGATTTTGCGGGTGCTTTCTAGGGCTTTTTTGGATGCAGGAGCCCAAGTTTTGATAGGAGATTCCCCGGCATTTGGTACGTCCTTTCAGGTGTTTAAGGCCTCTCAGGCGAAAAACTTGCTTTCTGATTTGCCAGTTAAGGTGGTGAAGTTTTCTCCTGGACCTTCTTTCACTCTTCCCTGTGGAGTAAAAGTGCGTCTGGCTCGAGAAATTTTCGAAGTGGACGCGGTGATTAATGTGCCTCGTCTAAAAGCTCACAATCAGCTGCTATTGACGCTTGCGGTTAAAAATCTTTTTGGTTGTGTAGTAGGTCTTCAAAAACCCTTTCTTCACGCCCGGATAGGACATCTAGATGATCTTTTTCCGGAAATGCTTTTAGAGATAGCAGAAGCGGTTCCCGTTTCTTGGAATGTGCTCGATGCTATTGTAGCTATGGAAAGAAAAGGCCCCATAGGGGGAGCGCCTTGCCCACTCGGACTTCTTTTAGTTTCGGAAGATGCCGTCGCCTTAGATACTGTGGTTTACACTGCTATGAAACTTTCTCCTGAAGAGGTACCCCTTTGGCGAGTAGCAAGGAAGAAAAAACACCCCGGGGCCTTTATAGAAAATATTACTTTTGACTTTCTTCCAGCCTTACAGTCTTTCCTTCTTCCCCCAAAACTTGCTCCTATTACTTTTCATCCTTTGAGACTCTTAAAAGGCTTGATGAAAAGGGGTTTTTGGCGCCTTTTTGGCTAAAGTTTTGCTAATTTTGCCAGTCGACGCCGAACTTTTTTAGGGAGTCTTTTTGAGATGTTAAGTGGAGGTTGAGGGCCCAAAGTTTCTCCTTTGAGATCTTCGTAAAGGGCAGACTCTAACCGAGCTAAAAAATCTCGTGAAGTAATGGAAATGGCCCCATAGGTTTCGACATAGCTTCTAATTTCACGATCAGAAGTAATCACTATGGCCCGCTCTTTTTCTTTAATGGCAATCCTTTTGAGATAATCATCTGCTGTTTCCCCTGCCGCTGTAAAGATCACCTGAATACCTTTGATGTTCATTTTCCGACGGGGTTCAGGATCATTCCAGGCGTCAAAAACTACGGTGATCTTATGGCGTCTCAGACGCTGATAAGTTTGGAGTTTTTCTAAAAGGGCCTGGCGGGCTTCCTCTGGAGATTCTAGCATCAGAAAGGAGAGTTCAGGAACTTGATGTAAAAGATTATAACCATCTATCAGCAGATGAAGAGCCATTATTCCCCTCGCAAACGGGCTAAGAAGGCTTCCACTTGTTCTGGTGAATAAAATTCGATGGTAAGTCGTCCCTTCTTTCCCCTCCAGATAAAACGTACCTTGGTTCCGAGGATTTCAGCGAATTCTTGCTCTAAAGCCAGGAGATCTGGATCGGTTTTCCTTGAAGAAGGAGTGGTAGGGGTTTCTTTTAATCTTTTAACCAAAGCTTCAGTCTGTCTCACCGAAAGACCTTTTTTGAGGATTTCGTTCCGCACTTTACGCATAAGCTGGGGGTTTTCTAGAGCCAAGAGGGCTCGGGCATGACCGGCTGAAAGGCGTTCCTCTAGAAGGTCTTCCTGAATATCTTCGGGAAGTCGCAGGAGGCGCAAGGTATTTGCAATCGCGGTGCGACTTTTGCCAACTTTGCAGGCAATTTCTTCCTGAGTAAGCCCGAACTCTTCAAGGAGACGTTGGTACCCGCGGGCCTCTTCGATGGGGTTTAGGTCTTCGCGTTGGAGATTTTCGATGAGAGCCAGCTCTACTGCTTCTTGAGCAGAAAGTTCTTTCACGATAACTGGTATTTTTTCAAGGCCAGCCAGGCGAGCTGCTTGAAAACGGCGCTCTCCAGCTACAATTTCATAGAGTCCGGGGGTTATCTCCCTTACCAAAAGGGGTTGGAGTATTCCCTTTTCTTTGATAGAAGCAGCGAGTTCTTCAAGCCCTTCTTTTTTGATGCGAGGCTGGTAAGGAGACGGTCGCAGAGCCTCCAGAGGGCAATAAAAAATTTCGGTTTCTGGAGAAAGAGCATCTTCGGGCAAAAGGGCCCCGAGCCCTTTGCCTAAGCCCTTAGATTTATTTTTTGGCAAAATTTACCTCCCGTCTCAAAATTTCTTGTGCCAGTCCCATGTAAGCCCTAGCTCCGCGCGATGAAGCGTCATAAGCAAAAATAGGTTTTCCATGGCTAGGGGCTTCACTTAAACGAACGTTCCGGGGAATAACCGTCTCAAAAACTATGCTTCCAAAATGTTGGCGCACCTCTGCTTCTACCTGACGTGTTAGGCGATTACGTCCATCATACATGGTGAGGAGAATACCATAAAGATAGAGGCGAGGGTTGAGACTCTTTTTTACCCGACGAATGGTATTTATGAGAAGACTCAGCCCCTCTAAGGCGTAATATTCACACTGAAGAGGAATAAGAACTCCTTGAGCCGCCGTAAGGGCATTTAGGGTTAGAAGGCCCAAAGAAGGCGGGCAATCGATGATTACAAAGTGAAATTCTGGGGCGAGTGCGGCTAAAATTTCTGCTATTAGCCTTTCTCGCCCCGGCTTGCTGGCCAGTTCGACCTCGCTGCCAATAAGATCGATCGATGAGGGAATTACTTTTAGGTAGGGATAATTGGTTTTTCGTAAGGCCCCAGAAGGGTTTGAGCCATCAAGAAGAATATTGTAAAGCGTGGGAGGGTCTTTTGAAAGGCCAAGCCCACTTGTGGCGTTGGCCTGGGGATCGGCATCTAAAAGAAGCACTTTGCGTCCTAAAATAGCCAAGGCTACCGCCAAATTTACCGCGGTAGTGGTCTTACCAACGCCTCCTTTTTGGTTAGCTATGGCTATAATGCGCGACACGGAACTGTTTCACGTGAAACATTCTTTTTGGCCCTTAAGTTTCCTAAGAATAGGAATGTTGCATAATTTTTCCTCAGAAAGGGCCTCCCATATAATACCACAGGGCCGATTTTTTGGCCCCTCAGCAAATAAAACCTCTTCCGGTGTAACGATAATATCTACCGTAAAATCGTGTTTTTCTGTAGGTATTTCTGGGATGATTTGGAGGGGGTGAACCGTGGTAAGAACAGGGGCTGACTCTGGAAGAAGGCCGAATTCTACCAGTAAGGCCAATTCAAGATCTGCAAAACCTCCTCCTTTCCCCAATCTTTTTCCCTCGCGGGTAACAGCTACACAGCCTGTAATCACTAGGTCAATAAGGGGCATTTCTTCTGGGGAAACAGGGGTTCCATATTTGAAAGCTCCCTTGATAGTAGCAGCTCTCATAGGATGAACTCGAAGTTCTTGGGGGTCAAGCTTTAGGAAGGGTTTTTCAGAACGCAGCTTTGGTACCGCCATAAAGAGGGTTTTGCCTGCGGCAAGGGCCTTTACACGCAAAGGGAACTGGGGACTGTCGGGATTGGCTTTTATAAAACGGGCCTTACGGAAAGCTTCAAGCTCCGCTGCCTGTTCGGCTGCCCTTTCTGCTCCTACAAAATTTGGGATCCGGCCAAAAGCTCCGGGAAACCGTGCTATTCTGCTTTCGGTAAGTTTTTGCCAGATCTCTTCGCGCAAAGTCTTCTTCAGGGCCTTTATATCTGTTAAATTTGCTTGCATGAGGTTCCTAGGGTTTTTGTGTTTTGTTGTTTTTTTATTTGCAAGTTGTGCCCCTAAACAACCACAAATTAGCAGGAAAAGTATTTCTCAAAAACCCTCTGCAACCCAGAGGCCTTACAAGGTAAATGGCAAAACCTACTATCCTCTCTCTTCGGCTGAAGGTTACGTGGAAGAAGGAATAGCTTCTTGGTATGGTCCAGGCTTTCACGGTCGTTTTACAGCAAGTGGGGAACGTTACAATATGTATGCTTTTACAGCTGCACACAAGACCCTTCCGATGGGGACGGAAGTCTTAGTAACCAACCTTGAAAATGGCCGCCAAACCGTAGTGCGGATCAACGACCGGGGCCCTTTTGTAAAGGGCCGTATTATTGATCTTTCTTATGCGGCGGCACGAGCCTTGGGGATGCACAAAAAAGGTACAGCCTGGGTGCGCATTGAGGCCCTTTCTGCTTCACCAACCTCTCGTATAGATTTTGACCGGGGAGAATTTTTTATCCAAGTGGGAGCTTTTAAGAATTATGCAAATGCTTTGCGTCTTAAAGAACGATTGGCCAGGCGGTTTAAAATCGTTGTTATTTCCCCTTATCATCAAGGGCAGGAAGTTTTTTATAGAGTGCAAGTTTTTGCCTCGCAAAGCCTCCGTGAAGCCCGCCGGATATTGTCTTCCCTAGAGCGAGATTTCCCTAGGGCCTTTATTGTGGCTCACTAGTCTTGCATCCTTTATTTTCCTGATTATTCCTCTTGGCATGGGAGAAAAAGATTATCTCACCGCCTTTCAAAAACACTTGCTAGAACTTTCTAGAATATTGGGATTGCGCCCCAAGAACGAGATTCTTTATCTTCAGGCCCTAACTCATCGCTCTTTTTTGGGAGATCACCCCGATTGGCCCTATGGAGATAACGAACGCCTTGAATTTTTGGGGGATGCTGTTCTTTCTGCCGTAATAAGTCATCTTCTTTTTGAACGTTATGCCAGGGAGTTTCGAGAAGGAGAGCTTACCAAGATGAGGGCCTGGCTGGTGAACGAAGAAAGGCTGGCCAAAATTGCCGAAAGAATAGGGCTTGCGGAACTAGTTCTTCTGAGTGAAGGGGAAAGGCGCTGTGAGGGATACCGCAAACATTCTATTTTGGCAGGTACTTTAGAGGCGGTTTTTGCTGCGGTTTATCTAGACCAAGGCTACGAACGGCTGTTTGTCCTCATTAAAAAATTCTTTTCTCGGCTTCTTCCTCATGCTCCCCGCGGGCTTCTTTCTGACCACAAGACGGTGCTTCAAGAATACACTCAAGCCCTTTTCAAACAGACGCCAGTTTATGAGATTATAAAAGAAACCGGGCCAGAACATGCCAAGACCTTTTGGGTAGTGGTGAAATTGGGAAAAGACAAACTGGCCCAAGGGCGGGGCCGTTCTAAAAAAGCTGCGGAACAAGATGCCGCCCAAAAAGCCCTTAAAATTTTGGAGGAAAAATATGGCAAACTTGAAGGACAACGAAGAAAAAAAGCCAAATAAATTCCGTTCAGGTTATGTAGCCCTTATAGGGCTGCCTAATGTGGGAAAGTCTACTCTTTTAAACCAGCTTTTGGGTTATAAGGTGGCCATAGCTACTCCCAAACCTCAAACTACCCGTTTTCAAATAAGAGGAGTGCTTACAGGGGAGGATTTTCAAATCATTTTTGTAGATACACCCGGGATTCATGACGCGAAGGATCTTTTTAATAGATTGATGGTAGAGCACGCCTTAAAGGCCATCGAAGAGGTAGACAGCATTGTCTTCATTGTGGACGTTACCAACCGCAATTCTAAAGCTGAGGAAAAAATTATTGAAATTCTCCGGCAAGCGAACAAACCTACCATTTTGGCCCTTAACAAAATTGATCTTATTAAAAAGGGAGAACTACTTCCGATGATAGACTTTTTTTCGCGCATATTTCCTTTTAAAGCTATAGTGCCTATTTCGGCTCTGGAAAGAGATGGTCTCGAGGAACTGATAAAGGAGATAGTAGAGACCCTGCCTGAGGGTCCCATGTATTATGATGCGGAAACCATTACTGATCAGCCACAACGTTTGCTGGCTGCAGAAATCATCCGAGAAAAGATCTTCATGCTTACTAGGCAGGAAGTACCTTACTCTACGACAGTGGTTGTGGAAGAGTTTGAAGAGGATCCGGAAAGGAATCTTATTCGGATTCAGGCCACGGTTTATGTGGAGAAAGATTCTCAAAAGGGCATTATTATTGGCAAAGGTGGCCAAATGTTAAAGAAAATAGGCACTCTGGCCCGTGAAGAACTCGAATTTCTTTTCGGTAAAAGAATTCACTTGGAAATCTGGGTCAAGGTACTTAAAGGCTGGCGGAAAGAGGAAAAGCTTTTACGTCGGGTGGGGTTTCCTTTGGTGTGACTTTTAAGTCACACTGTAGCGAAAAGGACATGTTGTTTTGATGAAACTAATCTTTTTTCCTTAATTTTATTAGAACTTTGGATTTGGTATAGAAATTGCTTTATATAAAAAACGTTATGGAGCTTTTCCAGCACACCATTGCCAAAGAAGTTTTTTTGGAAGGAGAGGGTGTCCTTTCGGGAAGGACAATTCGGGTGGAGCTTTGTCCTGCCCCTCCTAATCACGGTTTGGTGATTGAGAGGGCAGATCTATCTTCTCCAATCAAAATACCTGTGCGTCCGGAAACGGCTAGGGCCGTTTCTGGGGCCATGGTTTTAACCTCTGGAAAAGCCCAGGTGGTGTATGTAGAGCATCTTCTGGCCGCATTGAATGGTCTGGCCATTGATAATCTTTTAATAAGGGTATTCGGGGAAGAGATCCCGCTTTTTGACGGTTCTGCCAAAGCTTTTGTGGAGGCCATATTAGAGGTAGGGCGTCGTCCGCAATGGTCTTTTAGGCGCTACATCCGTTTGGAAGAGGAGTTTGTTCTTCAGGATGAAAAGGGGCGGATTATTTTACGGCCTGCTGAAGGCTTAAGGTTGCGTTACAGTATCGAATTTTCCCATCCTGCAATTGGATATCAGGAAATAAATCTTGAGCTTTCTCAGGAGAAGTTTCTTTCTGAGCTTTCCTTTGCCCGGACTTTTGCCTTTTTGGATGATCTTGTGGCCTTAAGAAAGGCCGGTAAGCTTTGTGGTGGAAGTCTCGAAAACGCCATTATTTTAGATCAGCATCAAGTATTAAATCCTGATGGTTTACAATGTCCGGATGAGTTTGTGCGACACAAAGCCCTAGATCTTTTAGGAGATCTTTATCTCCTCGGGGCGCCTCTTTTGGCAGAGGTACAGGCAGAGAGGGCTTCGCATTGTTTACA
>Ga0256833_1003776_pt1 | contig 10283 bp, 12 predicted proteins | sample 356284metaG_FD_190535 | JGI IMG/M metagenome (GOLD analysis project Ga0256833, IMG submission 190535) | Hydrothermal vent microbial communities from Mid Atlantic Ridge, Atlantic Ocean - 356-284 | ecosystem: Environmental > Aquatic > Marine > Hydrothermal vents | place: Atlantic Ocean: Mid...
TGCCTGGTGCAAATACGTCTGCCCCGTCGGCACGACCTACAATATGCTCGGCTGGGTCAGTGCGACGAAGGTGCAATGGGATATGGACAAATGCGACCACTGCAGCGCCTGCCTTTCGGCCTGCTTCGAAAACCACGTCCTCGAATTTATCAAGCCCAAATACGACAAAGCCCGCAAGGAAAAGGACGTGCACCGCCAAGTCGTGCTCAACGGCGACTGCACGCTGTGCGGGCGCTGCTTCGACGTCTGCCACACCGACGCCTACGACTTTACTTTCCGGCTGAAGGATCTCATTTGAACGCGCTCGTCGAAGCCAGCAACGTCGTCAAGACCTTCGATAAAAACCGTGTGCTCGACGATGTAAGCCTGACGATCGAAACGGGTGAGCATATCGCCATGATGGGCCCCAACGGTGCAGGAAAAACGACGCTGGTGCGGGCGATGCTCGGTTTTTATCATCTCGACGCGGGCTCCATCAGAGTCGCAGGGAAAGATCCGGTAACGTCGCGCGTGGAAGTACTCGAAAACGTCGGCTTCATTCCGCAGCTTCCGCCGCCGGTGAAACTGAGTATCGACGAGCTGCTCGGCTACGTCGAGCAGAGCACGGGAACGCCAAAAATGCGTATCGTCCGCGAAGCCGAAGGCATGGAGCTCGATATCCGCCGCCATATGGCCAAGCCCTTTTTCAAGCTCTCCGGCGGCATGAAACAAAAACTGCTGATCGCTATCGCGCTGGCCAAACGCAGCCGGCTGCTCGTGTTCGACGAACCCACGGCCAATCTCGACCCAAAAGGACGGGAAAATTTCTACAAACTTCTGCAATCCATCGACTACCCGTGCAGCACGCTGTTTATCACGCACCGCATGGACGAGATCAAGGCGCTGGTCAATCGGATGGTCTACATGGATTTGGGAAAGGTGGTACAAGATGAAAAAATTTAACGTTTTGGCGTGGCTTCTGGCCGCACTGGCAATGACGGCCTTTTTGGGAGGCTGCGAGAAAAAAGCGGCCGACGGCATCGCGAAGATGCACTGGGACCGCGACATGTGCGAACGCTGCAAAATGGCCATCAGCGACCGCAAATTCGCCGTGCAGGTCGTCGATCCCGTCACCCGCAAGCACTACAAGTTCGACGATATCGGATGCGCCGTGCTCTGGTTCGACGAAGAGAAGATCCCCTGGAAAGACCGGGCGAAAATCTGGATCACCGACGGCAAAAGCGGCCAATGGATCGACGCACGCAAAGCGCTCTACGGCACCGGTGCCGTCACGCCGATGGGCTTCGGCTTCGTCGCCTACGAACACGCCGGCGAAGCCGGCGATGCGCAGCTGATCGGTTTCGACGAGGTCGTCCGCCGCATTCATGAAAGAAAACGATGATCAAGAATCTTCTGCTTGTCAGCTACCTCGACATCCGTGAAAGCCTGCGGGCCAAATGGTTCTACGTCTACGCCTTCGTCTTCGGCGGGCTGATGGGGCTGTTTTTCATCAGCGGCATTACCGATTCGGTCGTCATGGGTTTTACGGGGCTCAGCCGCCTGCTGCTCGTGTTCATGCAGGTGACGATCATCATTTTGCCGATTTTCATTCTGATTACGACCGTCAAATCGATTTCGGCCGACAGAGAAAGCAACGTGCTGGAGTACCTGCTTTCGTTTCCGATCTCGCTGCCGTCGTACTACTGGGGCAAATTTTTCGGACGTTTTCTGACGGTCTTTTTGCCGGTCATTCTTGCACTGTTCATCGGCGTCGCCTGGGGCTTGTTCAAAGGCGGTCCCATGCCCTGGGCGATGATTTTTCTGTACTCGGCACTGATTTTTTCGATCTGTACGGTCTTTTTGGGCATCGCTTTTTTCATTTCGACCCTCGTCAAATCCCACGACGTCGCGCTTGGGCTTTCGTTTACGGTCTGGATCTTGCTGCTGGCCTTCATCGATGTGGCGCTGATCGGGCTGATGATGCAAAACCGTTTTTCCGATGAACTCATCATCGCCCTGGCGATGCTCAACCCCCTCGAAGCGTTCCGCATCGGCGCGATCGCGCTGTTCGATCCCGAACTGACCGTGATCGGTCCTGTCGCCTACTACCTGCTCGATTCGCTGGGGCATACCCTGCTGATGCTCTACGCCGTCATTTACCCGATCGTACTCGGCGCGCTGTTCAGCCTGCTGGGCTACCGGGCGTTTCGCAAACGCGACCTGCTGTAAGGAGAGACCATGCAACGAAGTCTATTCGCCCTTTTATGTGCCGCGCTGCTGCTTAACGCGGCAGACGTCACCGAAATCACGACCAACGACCGCGACCCGGTCTATCAGCTCGAAATCGGCAAGTATCCGAAGTTCTCGGCCGAACTGACACTGAAAAACGGCAGCAATATCCGTTTCGTCTCGGTCAAGGCCATGATGAATTTCTATTTTCATCCCGAAAAATATCCCGAATATGCCGTAACGGACCGTCGCGAAATCAGCCATATGACGGTTAAAGACTACCTCGACGGTACGCCCGTCGATGCCCGCAAGGCGTGGTACGTGTTCGGCAGCCGCGTCGTCGGACCGCACGGTGACGACCTCATTCCGTTCAAAAGCCGTGCAAGTGCCGAACTGTTCGTCAAAAAATTCGGCGGCACACGCATCATGGACGCCGACAAAATCACCTTCGGGCTGATTCACTACCTCGATATGTAAGGCTTACGCCTTGTTCAGCCGTTCGGCACGTTCCTTGGCCGCTTCGGAGCGTTCCAGCCGTTTGTCGATGTAGGGCTCCAGCCCTTTGCCGCTCGCTTTGAAACGCGCATAAAGCAAGGTGATCGACACGACCGCACCCAGGACGACCGCGCTGCTGATGAGCGAATCGGGTTTGCGGACGGCATTGTAGCCGATGAGTACCGCCACCGCCGCCGTGCACAGCAGCGATCCCAGCCCCGAAATCAACCGGCTTCCCCCTGTTTGCGCATGCAGTCGGAAATTGGCGATATTCACCAGCGCGAACACGATCAGAAACCCCAAACTCCCCGCGACGGAAATATTCGACAAATCGAACGATACCGCGAACAGCGCTCCCATCAGTGCGATAATGATCATCCCTTCGTAGCCGTTGCGCACCTTCGCCTCGAACGCCTCGGGAAGCTCTCCGAGTTTGGCGACGAGATAGGCCGTGCGGCCGCCGCCGTACAGCGTGGCGTTGATCGCCGAGGCCGTCGAAAGCAAGGCGGCGACGGAGATCAGCACGAAGCCTGCATGGCCGAAAAACGGTTCGGCCGCTTCGGCCAGCGCATAATCCTTGGCCCGTGCGGCTTCGGCGAAACTGAGATTGCCGACCGCGACGATCGCGATCAGCACATACAGGGCGATCACGAAAACGACCGCCGCATAATACGCACGGGGAAGGTTTTTTTCGGGATCGCGAATGTCGCGCGCAGTGTTGGCGATCAGCTCGAAGCCTTCATAGGCCAAAAAAATCATCAGGCCGCCTGCCGCGATGGAAGGGTAGGATTCCCAATGCTGCGGCGACATGTGTTCCCAGTGTACGCTCTGCATCCCCGCACCCGCGAATATGAGCAAAATCGCCAGCTTCAAAAAAACCATCACGTCTTCGGCGCGGCCCGTCAGAAACGCACCCATCAAATTGATGCCCGCAAACACGACGATCACCGCGACGGCAAGCGCTTTGTGCAGCCAGACGACGTCGGTGCCCGTCAGCAGTGCCGAACCGTAACTGCCGAACGCGAACGCATACAGCGCCAGCATGATGACGTAACTGAACAGCAGCAGCGAATTGACCATCGATGCGAACAACCCGTTTCCGTAGGCCTGTACGATGAATTCGATGGTACCGCCCTCGCTGGGATAGCGCAACGAAAGTTTGACGTACGAATAGACCGTTACCAGTGCGATCAGCCCCGCGAACGCGAACGCGACGGGTGCCGCACCTTTGGCCAGGACGATCGTCAGTCCGAGCACCGCGAAGATGCCGCCGCCGACCATCCCGCCGACGCCGATGCTGAACGCTTCGAGAAAACCGATTTTTTTCGCCATCGCGTTGCCTTTTAGAGAATATCTTCGTGATATTTGCGGCGATAGAAGCGAATGACGGCAATCTTGACCGCATCGTTGAAGACGAACCAGCTGAGCGCGTAGATCCACAGGAAAATCGCCATGTCCCAGCCGATGGGCATCATCAGGTCGAAACCGTACACCCCGATGATCGTTCCTGCGACCGCCGTCGCCTGCGAAATCCAGAACAGCTTGCCCGAAGGCCACGGACGCTTGAAAAACCAGTCGTCGATGCGGGTATTGAAAATGGTATTGTGCCCGGCGACGATCAGCTTGACGAAAAACATCGACTGGATATAATCGAGCGGCAGCTGCATCACCGACATCGCGATCCAAAACAGCGTGAACGACGACAGCACGCCCGCGATTCCCAGCCACGTCGAAAGCACCAGCATCTCTTTCATATCCCAGCGCACGGGGCTTTTATGCATTTTCGTATTGTCCGTGGCGATCATCAGGATCGGCAGATCGTTGAGCAGTGCCAGCAAAATAATCATGATCGCCGTCACCGGATAAAAATTGAACATCACGATCGCCAGCGTCATGAAGATGATAATACGGATCGTCTCGGCGATGCGGTAAATCGTATAGCTCTTCATCCGCTCGAAGGTAATGCGTGCTTCGCGGACGGCATCGGTAATGACCGAAAGTCCCGGTGCCATCAGCACGATGTCCGCCGCCGCACGCGCCGCGTCGGTCGCCCCGCTGACGGCGATGCCGCAGTCGGCCTTTTTCAGTGCCGGCGCATCGTTGACGCCGTCGCCGGTCATGCCGACGATATGGTCGGCTTTTTGCAGCTTGTCGACGATGAAATATTTGTCTTCGGGAAAAACCTGCGCGAATCCGTCGGCTCTTTCGATCAGCGCGACGATTTCCGACTCGTGCTTCTTCACGACCCCCGTCGGCAGCGGCGTATGCGTCAGCTCGTCTTTCACGGCTTCGACGATAGAATTCGTCAGTTTCTCGATCGCCGCCTTGTCCAGGTCGGGACGCAGCACTTTGGTAAAAGCGTGCGCCAGCACTTCCGACAGCATCACATATTCTTTCATGCTCTGGCCGCGCAGTTCGCGCACGTCTTCGATCGCATCGCCGATATCGAGCAGCCGGGCGATGTAACGGGCTACGGCAATGTTGTCGCCGGTCACCATCTTGACACTGACACCGTACCCTTTGGCCGCGGCGATCGCCTCTTTGGAATCTTCGCGCGGCGGATCGAACAGCGGGATCAGTCCGACGAACGTGTAGTGCTCTTCTTCGCATTTGCGATACGCCACGCCCAGGGTGCGGAAACCGCGGCCGGCAAAGGTGTCGATCTGATCGGAAATCTGTTTCTTGGCAGCGTCGTCCACCTCGCTTAAGGCCAAAATCACCTGCGGTGCGCCCTTGGTGACGACAAGATCGCACCCCTTGTGCGCCACCACCGCTTCGGTGCGTTTGCGTACCGGATCGAAAGGAACGAACTTTTTGAGCGTATAGCTGCCGAGTTTCGAAGCGATGCCGATGGCATCGACCTTTTCGAAAATCGGCTGTTCGATCGGGTCTTCATTCTCTTTTTTGCTCGCGAGTGCCGCATAGAAAAAGAGATCTTCGGGCGAAAAACTCCCCACGACGAACGGATCGGCAAGCGTCATGCGGTTTTGCGTCAAAGTGCCGGTTTTGTCCGAACACAGCACATCCATGCCCGCCAATTCCTCGATCGAAGCCAGCCGCGTTACGATCGCTTCTTTGGCCGCCAGCACCCGTGCGCCTACAGCCATCGTCACCGTCAACACCGCCGGCATCGCGACGGGAATGGCCGAGATGGTCAATACCAGCGAAAAAATCAGCAGCTCGACCACCGATTCGTTGCGCTCGATACCGAAATAGAGAATGATCGCGATCATCACGGCCGTGACGGCAATCAGGAAATTGCCGACGGTCAGGACCATTTTCTGAAAATGGCTGCGTTCTTCGCGCTCGGCTTTGGCCACCAGTCCGACGGTCTTTCCGAAATAGGTATGCGCCCCCGTTGCCGTCACTTCAGCAATCATCTCACCTTGCTTGACGATGCCGTTGGCATAGACCGCATCGGTCGCTTTGCGATTCACCGGCAGCGATTCTCCCGTCAGTGCCGACTGGTCGATCTGCAAAAAATCTCCGCCGCCGAGCAGCCGTGCGTCGGCAGGAATGATATCGCCGATTTTGAGTTTGACGATATCGCCGGGCACGATCTCTTTGGCGTCGATCTGCCGCCACGTTCCCTCACGCAGTACCAGTGCCTTGCGGGCCAGTTTCTTCTTGAGCACGGCGATGGCGCTGAGCGCCCTGGATTCCTGATAGAAATCGACGATGGCGTTGACGAAAAGCAATATCGTGATGATCGTGAAGTCTTCCCAGCGCTGCACGGCGGCCGAGAGTACGGCGGCAACTTCGATCATCCACGGAATGGGTCCCCAGAACCGCCGAAACAGCCGGTGCCACCAGCTTTCTTCTTTTTCTTCGATGGCGTTGGGGCCGTACTCTTTCAGCCGACGACGTGCCTCCTCGGCACTGAGGCCCGTCAAGTCGTCTAAACCATCTTTTTCCGTCTTGGTCGTTTCCATCTTTCTGCCTTGATCCTTGTGATGTCTTATTGTATTACATTAGCGTTAATTCATAGTTACGACGCTGCATCACGATGCAGCCGATACAGCAGTATGCCCGACAGCATCAGCAAAACCGCCACGCTCACATGGCGCTGAACCAGCGCGAACACGTCGATCATCGTCTGTCCGAAAGCGTACCCCACCCAGGTGAACGTCACGGCCCACATTGTCACGCCGAGCACATCCAGCAGCAAAAAACGCAAAAACCCGTATCGCGACATGCCGATCAGCAGCAGTGCCGGAATATGCGTACCGTACACGAAACGCTCAAAAACGATCACCAGCCCTCCGTAGCGCCGGAACCACGCTTCGATCGTGTCGAGCTTCGGGCCGTAGCGACGCAGCCATCGGCGCACTGTGGGAGCAGAAAAGTATCCCGTGCCGTACAACAGTGTATCTCCGACCACGGCACCGACGATGGCGACGGCAATGACCGCGGCAAAATCGAAATGTTTCTGATGCGCGAAGAAACCGGCGAGCATCAGGCCGACTTCGCCTTCAAAAATGCTCCAGACGAACAAAACGCCGTACGAGAAATGTGCCAGCAGAAATTGATACAGCGATGCCATCGCTTACCCGTACAGGCGCCGGAACAGCATCATCCCGAGCAGCGTCGCCGCCACGCACAACAAAGCGTTGAGCGTCACGTTCGCCGCGGCACGCCCCCACAGGCCGCCTTGCAGCATCGTCACGGTTTCGAGCGAAAAGGTCGAAAAGGTCGTCAGCGCACCGAGCATGCCCGTAATGACCAGCGCTTTTTGATGCGGCGCGACGACGGCTTCGAAATAAAGCGCGGCGAAACCGATGACGAAACTTCCCAGGACATTGACGCCGAGCGTACCGACGGGAAAAAACGCTCCCGTCGTTTTCTGTACCCAGCCGCTGATCAAAAAACGCAAAATCGCCCCCGCGAAACCGCCGCTTCCTACGGCCAGCAGCAACGTCCACTGCATCACGACGCTCCGAATTTCGGGTGCGTATACCGCACGACTTCGATATCGTTCATCGTCACCAGCCCTTCTTCGATCATCGCCGACGCCGCTTCCAAAAAAGCCGAAATTTTTTCGTCGGTGTCGATCATCGTCACGACCAGCGGGACTTTCTGCTGCAGCACCCAGGCGCTGAACGTGCGAATCTCCGAATGCGCCCCCATGCCCGCAACGGCTTTGAAAACCGTCGCACCCGCGATCGCTTTGTCTTTCGCCAGGGCCAGCAGCACTTCGTAAAGCGGCTTTCCTTCGTAGGCATCTTCATTGCTGATATAGATTTTCAACTCTTTGCGTTTGCCGAGATAGCGTTGCATTGTTGCTCCTTTCTGTACTGTTTTAGCACGCAAAAACTGCTTGAACCGCTGCTTTGACCCGAGCCATCTCTTCCGTGTTCAACCGTGTGAGCGCCCCTTCGGCCATCAAGAGCAAATCGGCACGGATTGTGCACACGGCATTACAGACGATTTCACTCGGCTGCGCCAATGCATCCCTCGGCTGCAACGCAACGCGGTATTCCCCGCCCCTGCACCGCGTCGTAAGCGGCACGACCGTTACGTCCGCATACAGCGTTTCATGAAGCGCACGGTTGAGAAAATCGTTTTGAAAAACCAGTACCGGCCGTATCTTCGCCATATTGTGCATGCGCGCACGGTTGAGATCGGCAAGATAGATCTCGCCGCACCGAATCACAGCCGCTCCATCACCGCTTTGGCGGCCTCTTCGAATTCGGCACTTTCATCACTGGCGAGTGCCGCTGCATTTTTTTCCAGCCAGCGACGGTATTCGATTTCGGCGATGACGTCTTCAAGCAGCGAACGGTATTTCGCCGGAATAGCGATATACTTTTCTTTTTTGCTTTTTTTATCGATGATTTCAAAAATATCTTCACGATTGAACAGTGCGGTATTCTTGCTGATTTCGGCAATTCCTATCGTCATCATCATCCACTCCTTTGACCGGATCTATATCCGACTTCTATATTGGATATTCTACCACGTTCTTCACCGATGTCTGAAATGTTTCAAAAAGAAAAGCACCGCATCTTTAGCGATCAGTGCCGTACAGTAAAGCCACAGCACGTCGAGGATCGGATTGTCGTGCAGTCCGTAATAGCCGTACAACAGGGGAAGCCCTGCCGCAAAAGGCCATTTGAAGAAATAAAAAAAGAGCGCGCCGGCACCGTAAAGATGGCGCAGGGTGCGTTTCACATTCCGCCCAGCGCTTTTTTGACGTTGTCCGAGGCCATCGTGATGTTCCAAGCCGGTTCCCACACGACGTTCACCTCGCACGCCTTGACGCCTTCGACTTTTTCGCAGGCATCTTTGACCCACTGCACGATCATCTGGTGCAGCGGGCACGCCTTGGTCGAAAGCGTCATCGTCACGACGACATGACCGCCTTCGCCGATATCGACGCCGTAGATCAGTCCCATTTCCACCAGATTGAATCCCACTTCGGGATCGACGACCGTCGCGATCGCATCGTAAATTTCTGCTTCGGTTGGCTGTTTCATCTGTACCTCATCATAAAAACCATACTGTGCATCAAAAAAAGTGCGCCCGCCGCCATCAGCGCCGCACCCGCCTTGAACAGTTCGCCGCTGCCCGCAAGCAGCCCCGCCGCCCCGGTGAACACGCCCGCCGCCGTATAGACCAGCTGCATGTTCGCGCTGCGCAAAGGTACCATCTCCGCGAGCATCGGAACCTTCTGCTTGCCGACCAGCGGCGAAAAACGCTCGAACCAGACCAAAAACGGAACGATCTTGTACAGATGCCCCGTAATCAAAAAGCCGAAAAAACCTGTAAACGCCAGCCAGCCGGCCGCGAGCATCGCCGCGTCGCTGCCGTTTAGCAGGTACAGTCCCGCCAGCAGCACCGAAAGGGCCATCGCACCGTAGGCAACGAACAGCGATTTGGCGTAGATATCGTTTTCTTTACGGGCCCGGGTACGGTAAAGCGTCACGATTTCGTAACCGTACAGCACCGTTCCCCCCGCCGCCAGCGCATATCCCGTCCACGACAACAGTGCCGTTTCGAAAAGCGCACCCAGCACCACGGCAGCGACCGAAGCGCTCACCAGCACCAGCGCGCGTTCGACGGGCTTCCACGAAAAATCGTGCGAAAGCCCGAACATCGGAATCAGCACCATCGACAGGCCGATGACCGTGACGAAGACATAGCCGACGACGACCAAAAAGACATGCGCTTTGAGCAATGCGACCAAATCGACGCCGACAAGCCCGGCATAGCCGAGTGCCAGCACGATGCCGAAGATGACGCCGAAAAACAAGAACGTATTCGACACCACGACGCTGCGCATCGCGAAATTGAGCGGTTCGGTGATTTTTCGGATCGTCATAAAGACGTCGAACACGAAAATCATCATCGCCGCCAGCACCACCGTCCCGCCGAAAGGCAGCAGCATCGGAGCCCATGCGAACCCGCCCGCCATCATCGCCGTGCCCAGCGCCAGCATCGGTCCGATGACGTAATACAGATCGACGGCGAAATGGCCCGTCTCGAGCACCACCGGTACCAGCTGCGCCATCGCACCGAAAATCACCATCATGACGAACCCCAGCAGATACAGGTGCGCCCACCCGATGACGACGGGGTCC
>Ga0256833_1003777_pt1 | contig 10282 bp, 6 predicted proteins | sample 356284metaG_FD_190535 | JGI IMG/M metagenome (GOLD analysis project Ga0256833, IMG submission 190535) | Hydrothermal vent microbial communities from Mid Atlantic Ridge, Atlantic Ocean - 356-284 | ecosystem: Environmental > Aquatic > Marine > Hydrothermal vents | place: Atlantic Ocean: Mid...
TAAACCCTTGTTCCGATGGATGATGCTGATCCTATCTATTCCGGTGGTCGTCTATTCAGCCAAGGATTATTTTATCACGGCTTATAAAGGGCTTCGTAAAAAAATATTGAGCGTAGATGTTCCCATTGCTCTGGGGATTATTGTCCTATTTATTCAAAGTCTTTATGAAGTTTTATCCAAAACAGGAGCTGGTTATTTCGATAGTCTTACCGGATTGATATTCTTCTTATTGGTAGGAAAATTTTTCCAACAACGCACTTATAATTATTTGTCTTTTGAGCGGGATTATCGTTCCTATTTTCCCATAGCAGTTACTAAAATAACCGACGGAAAAGAAGAAAATATCCCTGTTCAGAATGTAAAAGTCGGGGACAGATTACTGATTCGTAATGAAGAATTGATTCCTGTAGATGCTATATTGATTCACGGCGATGCCTTATTAGATTACAGTTTTGTGACCGGTGAATCCGCCCCGGTATATAAAGCCAATGGAGAAAAGGTGTTTGCCGGAGGAAAACAAACCGGCGGCGCAATAGAGATCGATGTGATCAATGAGGTGTCCGAAAGTTATCTGACCGAACTGTGGAGTAATGATATTTTTAATAAGGAAACTTTGCAAAAGGATATTAAATCGATGACTGACACCATCAGTAAATACTTTACTATTACCATTATCAGTATTGCTAGTATTGCCGGTATGTATTGGAGTTTTATAGATTTGGGAACTGCTGTTAAAGTAGTAACGGCCGTATTAATCATTGCTTGCCCTTGTGCTTTGGCACTCTCGGCTCCCTTTGCTATGGGGAATATGCTACGTATTTTCGGGTATCGAAAATTTTATTTAAAAAATGCCAGTGTTATTGAAAAAATAGATAAAATTACCCACATCATTTTTGACAAAACCGGCACTATTACAACCAATAATACAAACGAATTAAAATATGAGGGAATTGCCTTAAGTCCTGAGGAAAAAAAAGCGGTCAAATCACTGATACGATCTTCCAATCACCCGCTGAGTCGTGCGTTAAACAAGGCTATACAATCAGAAGCTTATATTGAAAAATTACAAAATTATCAAGAAATTCCCGGCAAAGGAATCAGTGGAGCTATTGCCGGTTTTTCTGTAAAAATAGGTTCTGCTAGTTTTGTTAATACGCAGGCCGATTTAAGATTTGGCACATCTATTTTTGTAAAGATTAATAACCAAGTCAAAGGACATTACACCAGCAAAAACATCTACAGAAAAGGACTGAAAGACGTTTTTCAAAAATTGGCAAAAAAATACCAACTCAGTATTGTGTCGGGTGACAATGAAGGAGAAAAAGAATATTTAGAAAGCATCTTACCCAAGGGCACCCACTTTCTATTCAACCAAAAACCAAAAGACAAACTTCAGTATATTAAAAAGCTTCAAGAAAACAAAGAAAATGTAATGATGGTAGGCGATGGACTGAACGATGCAGGAGCTTTGGCTCAAAGCAATGTCGGTATTGCCATTTCTGAGAATGTCAATATTTTTTCGCCGGCTTGTGATGCGATTATGGAGGCAAAACTTTTTAACAAATTTCCAAAGTTTTTAACACTCTCAAAACAAACCGTTCATATTATTAAATGGAGTTTTGCACTGTCATTTTTATATAATTTTGTCGGCATGTATTTTGCTGTGACAGGGCAACTTACTCCCTTAGTAGCGGCTATTTTAATGCCATTAAGTTCTATTAGCATCGTTATTTTTGTTACAATTATGACCAATTTTATCGCTTATAAAAAAGAGTAAAATGTGTTTTTTTAAACTAAAACTGACTTTTATCAGCTCATTTTATTAAAATTACGTTAAATTTGCGCGCATAAAGTGTTTATCTAGAATGGAAGTTATTTACATAACAATGGGAGTTACCGTGCTTTTAGCCGTTTTTTTTCTCTTAATTTTTTTTAAGAATGTAAAAGAAGGGCAGTATGAAGATACGTACACGCCCTCTGTCAGAATGTTATTTGATGATGAGTTGGTAAAAGAGCCCACAGAGGAACCTTCCAAAGAAATTAAGAAAACCGAATCACAATAATTAACCAAAATTAAATATTAATTAATCAAAACAAGTATGGAAAAACAACAATTTTACTATGACAACAAAATTGTAAAGCTATTTTTTTGGGCAACTATTATCTGGGGCGTTGTAGGAATGCTCGTAGGTCTTATGGTTGCATTCCTTTTCTTATTTCCTAATTATATGGAAGGAATCCCTTGGTTAAGTTTTGGTCGTTTACGTCCATTACATACCAATGCGGCCATCTTTGCCTTTGTAGGAAATGGCTTCTTTTTGGGAATGTATTATTCAATGCAACGATTGCTTAAAACAAGAATGTTCAGCGATTTTTTGAGTAAATTACATTTTTGGGGATGGCAACTTATCATTGTGTTAGCCGCCATCACCTTACCTTTAGGTTACACCTCTACTAAAGAATATGCCGAGTTAGAATGGCCTATTGATATTTTAGTAGTATTGATATGGGTGGTAATGGGTATCAATATGATTGGAACGCTTCTCAAAAGACGTCAACGTCATATTTATGTAGCCATTTGGTTCTATATCGCTACCTTAGTGACCATTGCGATGCTTTATATCTTTAACAACTTGGAACTTCCTGTTGCAATGACCGGAATGAAATCATACTCTGTGTATGCAGGAGTACAAGATGCGATGGTTCAATGGTGGTACGGACACAACGCTGTTGCCTTCTTCTTGACAACACCTATGTTAGGTTTGATGTATTACTTTGTTCCTAAAGCTGCCAACAGACCTGTTTATTCGTATCGATTATCCATTATTCACTTCTGGACATTGATTTTTATCTATATATGGGCAGGACCACACCATTTATTATACACTGCATTACCCGATTGGGCTCAAAATCTAGGAACTGTATTTTCAGTAATGATGATTTTCCCTTCTTGGGGTGGTATGATCAACGGTTTATTGACGCTTCGTGGTGCTTGGGATAAAGTACGTGAAGATCCTATTTTGAAATTCTTTGTAGTAGCTATTACCGCATATGGTATGGCTACTTTTGAAGGTCCTATGTTATCTTTCAAAAACTTAAATGCTATTGCCCACTTTACCGATTGGATTGTTGGACACGTTCATATAGGTACATTGGGATGGAATGGATTTATCATTGCCGGTATGCTATATTGGTTAGCTAAAAAATTATACAAAACAGAACTGTATTCTACTAAACTGGCCAATTATCATTTTTGGATTGGAACTATTGGTATTTTATTTTATTCTATGCCGTTGTACATTGCCGGATTTACACAGGCTTTTATGTGGAAACAATTTAATGATGCCGGAACCTTGGTTTATGGTAACTTCTTAGAAACTGTAACACAAATTATTCCGATGTATGCTATGCGTGCCTTTGGTGGAACCTTGTATTACACCGGTTTCTTGATGATGGTATATAATATTTGGAAAACTGCCAAACAAGGAAGTAAAGTAGAAGACGAACTAGCTGAACATGCACCACTAAAAGTAATCAGTGGTAAGAGAGCTAAAAATGAAGCTTGGCATTCTTGGTTAGAAAGAAAAACCATCCTGTTTACTGTTTTAGCCTTTGTAGCCGTTGCTATTGGTGGAGCTGTTGAGATTGTACCTTTATTATTAGTAGATTCAAATATTCCTAAAATAGCCAGTGTTAAACCTTATACACCATTAGAATTAGAAGGTAGGGATATATATATGAGAGAAGGTTGTAACAACTGCCACTCGCAAATGATTCGTCCTTTCCGTTCTGAGGTAGAACGTTATGGTGAATATTCTAAAGCCGGTGAATTTGTATATGATCATCCATTCCTATGGGGATCTCGTCGTACCGGTCCGGATTTACATCGTATCGGTGGTAAGTACAATAACAATTGGCACTTTAATCATATGATGGATCCCAGTTTAACTTCTCCGGGTACCATTATGCCTAAGTACAATTGGCTTCATAAAAACACCTTGGATTATTCTACTATTGCAGAAAAAATGAAGACTCTAAGAGCCTTAGGAGTTCCCTATACGGATGATGAAATAGCCGGAGCCAAAGCCAGTGTAGAAGCACAAGCTAAAAAGGTAGAAGCCGCTTTACATGAAGATCCCGAGTATGTTAAGAATTATGGAGACAGCAATATGCAAAACAAAGAAATTATTGCTTTAATTGCTTACTTACAACGTATGGGAACGGACATTAAAGCTAATAAAACCGCTCAAAAATAATGTTACGATTCATTAAACATAACTTTGACAGTATTGATGGGGTAGCCATATACCCCATCATATCAATGCTTCTTTTTATATTAGTATTTGTTGTGATGCTGGTTATTGTTATGCGTTTTAAGAAAAAATATATAGAAGAAATCAGTCAACTTCCACTGGAAGATGATGACATTAATTTAAACAACGAATAAAAATGAGTACTAAAGAAAATATGAGTTTTTGGCAACGATTTATCAAGTCTATAACCAAAGCCAATGAACTGGGTCGTGAAGAAGATGTAATGTTGGACCACAATTACGATGGAATCAAAGAACTAGACAATGTATTACCTCCTTGGTGGGTATGGGGATTTTATATCACCATTGCTATTTCTATATTTTATTATGTTGCCATCTATATCTTAGGATGGTATGGACAAGAAGATGAATACAGAGCTGAATTAAAAGCACACGAAGCGAAGGTTGCTAAATACAAAGCCGATCATCCGGAACTATTTAAAACCGAAAATCTAGTAGCTTTTACCGATGCAGAGAATTTGGCAAAAGGAAAAGAACTATTTGCTACAAAGACCTGTACAGCTTGCCATATGCCGGATGGTGGCGGTAGTATCGGACCCAATCTTACAGATGATTATTGGATACTTGGTGGTGATTTCCAAAGTGTATTTAACACGATTAGTAAAGGAGGTCGTCCCGGTAAAGGGATGGTTGCCTGGGAAAAAACTATTGGACAAAAAGAACGGCAACAACTAGCCAGTTATGTGCTATCATTACACGGCACTAAACCGGCAAATCCCAAAGCACCACAAGGTGATTTGTGGAAAGATGGTAAAAAAGTAGCAGAATAAACTGCGGAATTGGAGAAAAATAACACCTTAAAATTGTTTTTTTCTCATTATAAAAAGCGCTGTAAGAAATGTTACTTATAGCGCTTTTTCTTTATATATTATGTGTACTGAAGGTTACGTACACATTCCATTTATTTTATACATTTGCAGTTATTTAAAAACTAGTAACTATGTCTATTCATAAAATTGATGAATCTTTTAGAGATTCCATCGGAACGATTAAAGAAGACGGTAAACGGAACTTTATACACCCCAAAAAACCCAAAGGAAAATTTTACAATTACAGAACTTGGCTCAGTTGGGTATTATTAGCACTGTTTTTTATACTGCCTTTCATAAAGGTGCATGGCTTGCAATTCTTGCTTTTTAATGTTCCTGAAAGAAAATTTCATATTTTTGGATATCCGTTTTTCCCGCAAGATTTTCATCTATTTGCCTTGGGTATTGGATTATCTGTGGTATTCATAATCTTATTTACTGTCATTTTTGGTAGAATTTTTTGTGGATGGTTGTGTCCGCAAACTATCTTTATGGAAATGGTATTCCGTAAAATAGAATATGCCATTGAAGGAGATAAAACCAAGCAAATGAAGCTGGAAAAAATGCCCTGGAATGCTGAGAAAATTCGAAAGAAAGTACTTAAATGGTTTGTATTTCTACTGGTTTCCTTTATCATTACCAATTTTATGTTTGCGTATGTAATTGGTATGGATACATTGATTCAATATATTAAAGACGGTATAGGAGCCCATCTGGGAACCTTTATCCGGCTATTTGTATTTACTGCTATTTTCTATTTTGTATTCGCTTGGTTCCGGGAACAAGTCTGTATTATCGTTTGTCCTTATGGAAGACTTCAAGGCGTATTGTTAGACAACAACTCTATAAATGTAACGTATGATTTTGTAAGAGGTGAAGGAGAAAAGGGTCGTGGAAAATATAGAAAATCAGAAGACAGAGCGGCCACCGGACACGGTGATTGTATAGATTGTAAACAATGTGTCGCCGTTTGTCCAACAGGAATTGATATTCGAAACGGAACACAATTGGAATGTATCAACTGTACCGCTTGTATTGATGCGTGTGATGCCACTATGGAAAGTGTTGGTTTTGAAAAAGGTTTGATACGCTATGCAACAGAAAATGATATTGAAAAAGGTGAAAAATTCAAATTTGGAAAGCGTCATTATTTCTATGTCACAGTATTGACCATTCTTTCTGCCTTATTAATCGGTTTAATTGTTTTTAGAGGAAATGTAGAAACATCTATTTTACGTATTCCCGGTCAAATGTACTCCACAGAAGGCAGCACCATTAAGAATGTTTATACTTTTACATTGATTAATAAAAGTCCGGAAACTATTAAAGATGTGACTTTTAAATTATTATCACACAAAGGGAAAATTGACAAGATGAGTTTGGAACATTTTGATGTAGATATGGAAGGACGAACAGAAGGAACCTTTTTTATCAATATTGACAAAAAAGATATGCATTCTAATAAAGAACGCATTAAAATAGGAATCTATTCCGGAGATAAATTGATTGAAACCGTTAAGACCAATTTCCCGGGACCTATGATTATAAAATAACCGGAAATATATTTTCTTTTATATAAAAGGTCAGCTTTTAAAGCTGCCCTTTTTTATATTGTGCTATCCGTTAACGCCTTAAAAAATGAGTCTCTTCCTGACGCAATATTCTCAAATCTTTATAATCAAAATCTGTATTGATTTTCGTAATACTATCCTGACTATAACTTTTAAATGAAAGTCCGTTGGCATACACTTGCCCTTGAATGAGATATGCCTTGTCAACATAACTACGGATAATAAGCCCTCTTTGTTCCGGTAAGGATAATAGATTTTGACCGGAACTAAAATCGGATATAGGATTCGATACTTGTAAAACCGCTTGTAATACGGTAGGAACTACATCAATATGACTGGATAAGGTGTAGATTTTTTTTGACTCGGTAAGATGCGGTAATTTTAATAAGAAAGGAACTGTCGTTTGATATTTGGTGAAGTTGCTACCATGCCCCCAATAGCCTACTCCATTGTCATTAAATTCTTCGCCGTGATCCGAAGTGACAATAATGAAAGTGTTGTCTAAATTTCCGGATGCTTCAAGAGTTTGATAAATATCCTCAAACAGGGAATCTACATAATGTAATGAATTTTTATACGCATTGAGAAACGGTGTACTATCTATATTTTTGTCAAAAACAAAACCCTCACTATTGCCGGGTACCGGTTTAAAAATTTTATGCTCTTCAGGATACTTATAGCTGTGATGCGATGAATTCAAAAAGATAAACTTAAACCAAGGTTTTAGCGTGTCTTTCTTAATATCACGTATTAATAAATCGACTAAATAACGATCGTTTGCAACAGTTGATAGCTTTTTCTGATAGGTAAAATTACTCGGTGGTATCGCTCCGAAAAACATCGGTTTGAGCGCAAATCTATCCAGGTTTGAAGCAGTGTAGGCACTGATAGTATATCCGTTTTCTTGGAGTGCACGGGTCAATAAACTTTGATTTTTATAAGGAGTTGCCTGTGCATATTGCAAATACGAAGCATGCAAACCATACATCAATCCAAAAAGCCCTGAAACAGTCACATTTCCACTACTCTTATGATTCTTAAAATTATAGCAATGCGCTGAAAATCGATAGATACCGGGAGTCACTCGCGGTGTCATCATATCCGTACGCCAGCTCTCTGTTACAAAAAATAAGATGTTCGGCTTATCACTAATTGAATCCGGGAAAACAAGTGGATGAATCGGATAATTAAAAATGGTACCTGAATCCGTAGTTTCGGATAAAATACTTTTTGCTTGATTATCAGGATTATAAACCGGCTTTGGAAAAGTCTTTGGAAAGCCTTGCTGTAATTTCAACATAGTAATATGCGAAATCGTAGGATAAAAATACGGGAAATAAGGCGTGTATTTAGTAATGTATTTTTTATTGTAATCGTATGCCCAAATATGCAAGGATTGACCGGTTAAAAAGAAGATAAGAATAAAAAGATGTATTTTAAAAACGGGTAGCTTAATGAGCTTATGATGTAATGTTAATTTAAAAATCCAGCCATTTATCCATACGATAATAGCAAAGGCAATGAATGAAAAGAATACCATGGTAAATGACAAACCTATCCCCTTAAAATCATGTAGCAACATATTAAAAAACATCATATCAATGTGGAAACGGTAAATACGAAAAACAAAAATATCCGCTAATAAAAAAGTATCAAACAACACTTTAGGGATCATTGGAAGATATTTTAATCCGGTAATAGACCCAATAGGAGTGATTAACAAACTCACAATCAATAAGATGATATAATAGTAAGTAGGAATGGTCAGAACGTAGAACAATCCCATCGTATTCTCTACTCCTGTTGTTTGTAGGTAAAATACAAACAAGAGTATAAGTGTCAGAATAAAACTAAAAAAATAATACCGTAAAACAACTTCAAATAATCTGTACCGCTTTTTGTCCATAAATTTCAAAAAACCAAAAATAGTACAAATAATCTGTTCATCGTGCTATTACAAATCAAATTTATAGGTAAGACCTCCTAAAACCTGTAATCCCTGAACCGGATAATTATAAAAACGCTTGTATTTGGTACTGAGCAAATTTCTAGTTTTAGCAAAGGCAGATAAACGCTCTGTAAAAGCATAAGCCAGCTCGGCATTTAAGTCCAGATAAACACCTAAATCTACTTTATAATCTTCCGGAACCGGATTGACAATACCATAAGGGATCGCGGTATCCCATCTTTTATCAACCATAAACAGCTTAGCAGAACCCACCCATTTTTGCTGATGGTAATCGGCAAATAAAGTTGTTTTAAGATTTGGCAAGTTCCAAGCCTCTGGTTGCGTATCCATATCGTATAAAGCATAATTTACATTGCCTCCAAAAGTAAATTCTTTGGAAAAATCAATGGCTAATTCACCATACAAACGAATGGTCTTTACCCCATCATAAACCACTCCAAATGAATTACCCAATTCATAGGATTCATTGACCAAGCTAGTACCATCTGACTTTATTTGATTTAACAAAAACAGTGGTTTATTCTGCTCATCGGCATAAGAGCCTTTCAATAAATAGTTAATATTACTAGCCAATTTTCCTTTAACACCTGTAAAAATACGATATTTCTCATCTGTAGGTACATTGCTTATCGTGGGGGAAACAAACGGATTATCCTTCGTAAAATCAGCATAACTGTTCAAATGCAAACCACCGGTAGCACCCGCAAAAAGTGTCAATACCTGATCGATTAATTGAAAAGAAGCATCTACACTAGGATATGCTTTAAACGCACCGGTACCCTTTTCAAAATCCAATGCATAATACAATTTGGCTCCTAAATTAATTCTCAAATTCTCACGAAGTACTTCAAAATTAGGACTAACGCCCAGATTCAAATAGCTGTAAGCCGGCGCAGAGCTATTGGCGTAATTACGTTCCATACTTCCATTTAAAAAATTTACATCAAATTTAAAATTGATTAATTCTGACGATATGGGCATTTCAAATTCCGGCTCTATTCTCAAGTGAATTTCACCACTGTTATAATTATCGGAAAAATTGGATAAAGATAGCTTGGCTCCCTTAAAAAAACTATTGAAATAATTAATCTCACCACCCACACCTACATTCAAAAAGGTATGTTTAGGGTCTTGTGCGCTTAAAAGAGCTGTGTCAAAAGTAGTACTTTCCGGTAAACCATACCAGTTGTACAAACGATGATTTACATCTAAGTTGATTTTCCAATCCATATCTCTATTAGATTGTTTGTAATATACATCCAAATTGGTTTTATAAAACGAATCATCTAACAGCACATCTTTTATACCGCCTTGAGAAGAATGGTGTTTTAACAACACGCCAAATTCCCCATCACGTCCCGGAAAAGTCCGAATATAAGCTTCTAGAAAAGGCGTGGTATAATTACCAAAACCTGCGGAAATATAATTATCAAACAAGCGCTCTTTCTTGGGACGTGTCACGCCTTTTGCTTTTCCTTTGGAAGGGGTAAATGTAGAGGCTACCGGAATGGAATTAATATGATATTCAATATTTTTTTTATCAATATCTTCCTCTTGAATGACCGGCAGATCATTGATTTTAAAAGCATCGGATATGGTA
>Ga0256833_1003778_pt1 | contig 10281 bp, 4 predicted proteins | sample 356284metaG_FD_190535 | JGI IMG/M metagenome (GOLD analysis project Ga0256833, IMG submission 190535) | Hydrothermal vent microbial communities from Mid Atlantic Ridge, Atlantic Ocean - 356-284 | ecosystem: Environmental > Aquatic > Marine > Hydrothermal vents | place: Atlantic Ocean: Mid...
GTCACCTACCTTTTTAACAGTTATTTTACCTATTAGTGTATTGTTTACACTATTTTCATCAATATGGAAATCTTGCCTACTAGGTTGCACAACTGGTGGTGTATCTGGAACATCATTTAAATATATAACAATCCGTCCAGGAGAGCTACTACCAAACTTATTTTTCGCTACAACTGTTAGGTCAAAGTAATGATGACTCTCATAATCTAACCCCTCTTGTTTAGCTACTCTTATATTACCTTGTGCATCTACTTTAAAGTTCTCTGAACCTGTTCCACTTAGGGTAAAGCCTGTTATGCTAGAGTCTCCTATACTTTGAAGAGTTATTTTTCCTACAAGTGTGTTAATTGCACTATGTTCATCAATGTAGAAACGGTGATAAGGTTGCACTACGGGTTTTGTATCTACAGTATTATTTACATTAATATTAATACTATACCAATCGCTAAATGTTTTTTGATTATATGCTTTAACTAAAATTGTAAACTTTTTTCTTGTTTCATAATCTAAGCTTTTTTGTAGGTATATAGTGCCTTGTTTGTTAATAGTAAAGTATCCATTAGCATTTTTTACCTCAAAGTGATCAATTGGTGAACTACCTGAGTCTTTAACTATTAGCTTTCCTATACTAGAGCCTACGGTAGTGTTTTCATCTACTGAAAAGTTTTTTGCAATAATAACAGGGTGTCCTTTTAGGCTGTCACTTATATAGATATCTATAGTGGTTTTATTACTTTTACTGCCATCTTTTGCAGTTGCTGTTACATTTAAATGGTAACTACTGTTAGTTTGATTATCTAGGTTTGCTGTCGATGAAACTGTTACTTTTCCAAGTGCGTCTATTTCAAAATTATCACTACCTTCTCCTTCTATGGCGTATCTATTAAGAGTTTTTCCTCCATTTTTAAGTAAACTAATAAAGCCTATTGTTGTACCTGCTGTAATATTTTCATGTATAGTTGTTGAAAAACCTTGTATTACCAATGAATCATCTTGATCTATAACTCTAATATTTAATGGAACCTTGTTGCTACTACCAAAACTATTTTCTGCAACTATAAATAGATGATAATTTTGTTTCTCTTCGTAATTAATATTGGCATTTGAGGATACATAAACATTTAAATTATTATCAACTTTAAAGTTATCTGCACCTTCACCCTCTATACTTACTGATTTAATTGCACCAGTAGAAGAGACTAATGGTATTGTTCCTATTTTGGTATTGCTATCTGCATTTTCATATACCCATGTATCTAACAGACCCAATACTGGTCTTTTTGTATCTATATATATAACCAATCTTTCGTTAAGACCATAGCCACTGCTGTTGTGTGCCTTTACCAATAGGTTATATATAGGCTTTTGGTTGTAGGTTAAATCTTCGCTATTTACATAAATTACACCCTTACTATCTACTCTAAATTTGTCTGAATCGTCTCCACTTATCTCATAGCTATCTATATCTGAATTACCTTTATTTAATACCTCAATAGTACCTACTATAGTGCCTTCAGCTGAACCTTCTAAAATATGCAATGTGGTTTTCTTTAATTTGGGAACATCTGGAACATCTGTAATTCTAGCAATTAATGTGCCCGCATTACCTTTGCCTAAAGAGTTACTTGCATTAACATGTAAAACATAATTTGCTCTTCTTTCATAGTCAAATCTAGCATTAGTAGAAACTTTAATAGTCCCATTTTTATCAATATCAAAGTTATAAGCACCATCGCCTGTAATATTTATATCTAAAATCTCTTCATTGCTCTCTATTTTTATCTGTCCCACTACATCACCAGCTTGAGCATCTTCTGGTAAACTTACATCAAGTAATCCGACAATTGGCACATCTACAGCATCTAAAATACCTATAGTAATATGAGACATACGACTATACCCTAAAGCATTATGTGCGCGTATGTCAATCTGTGCAGATGGTGATGTTTCGTAATCTAAACTGGCACTTGCAGATAATCTTATAGTTCCATTTAAATCTACCGTAAAACTCTCTGCGTCTCTACCGCTTATCTCTATTCTATCTATTGGTGCGGCTGCTGGGTCATAACTTATTTCTCCTACTACAGTTCCTGCTGTAGCATCTTCTTTTATGGTTCCACCACTAAAGCCTATATCTTTAGGTACATCTGCAATATCGTTAAGTATTATATATGCTGTAACAGGGCGACTCCAGCCATTTGCGTTATGCGCCTTTATCGTGCTTCTATAGTAGTTTTTTGTTTCATAATCTAAAGTTGCACCATTTTTAAGATAGACTTTACCCTCGTTATCTATTCTTAATATATCGCTTCCTTCACCCTCTAAAGTAAAGTTGTCAATTGCATCTTTTCCTTCGGTAACTATATTTATTTTACCAATAAATGTACCAGATGTAACATTTTCATCTACTTTAAATATTGAACTTTTTAATATAGGTGTAGATGCACTATTTGCATCAATATGACCATAGACATACTCGTATGCATCATTATATATATCTTCACCTTTATAGACTTTTTCTACAATGTTACCAAGAGAGCTATATGGCTTAATTAGCCAATTTTTATGAGCAGATGGAACCCACCACATAAGGTCATCTCTATTTATTTTTTCGCTTGCATTGTAATAAATTTTTTCTATTAAAATATGCTGAGCAATATCACTTAATCTCTTATTTAATCTATACTCTTCATAATTATCTCCTAATAGGTCTTTTGATAGTTCATAGGCTATCTCTGTTAAAATATTAACCTTATAATCATTTTGCAGTAGTCTCTCTTTAGATAAAATAAGATGCAACTTACCATTTACATGTCTAAAGTTACTATCAACTTCTAAATCGTCATTGCTATCAATATCTAAACCACCCTCTATTTCTAAAATAAAGTCTCCATTATAGCCATCTATTTTTTCCATTAATTTTTGCTCAGAAGCAGTTAAATTCTCTTCCTCGGCATATGGAACTGGCAATGTTATAATACCTGCATCATTAAGTTTTTGACTAATTGTAGTCTTGCCCTCATATATAATATCTTTGTCAATCTTGTTCTCATCAGTAGCCTTATATAGCCTTACTGTAGCACCACTAATTGGACCTAACCTAGCTTTTTTTTGAACCATCTCTATCTTATATTCACAAGGCAGACAACCACAACTAAGTGCAGGTTTGCAAAGAGGAGGCAATTTAAAAACATATGGTGCTACATATTCTCTATCACCTGGTTCTACATATTCTCTATCATCTTTAAGTTCCCAATAATTGCGTCCATCATAAGGTCCCCACTGGGTTTTGACAATATCAATTGGCTGTGTAGGTATAAACTCTATTTCGGCTGGTTCACCAGGCTTAGGTTGAGAAATAACAATATCTGCTACATGTCCAATTTTACGCAAGTATTCATGTCCATTATTTATCTTAAATGTCGCTTCTTTATATGTACCTGGTGCAGTTATGGTAAAATTGACTGTATCGCTACTATTATCATCGTAAAATTCTTCATCATTAGGAGTAGTAATAATAGGATAAGTGCCTGGATATACGCTAAATAAGGTCATATCACCTGAACCAATAGCCCTATATCCACAGCCTGCAGACTGTTCTGACATTAATGCATTACTCGGCTCCAACTCCACTCCCAGCTGTTGCCAAGTTAATGTTGTAGTAAATAAGCCTGATGCTGGTTTTATAGGTTCTGTAGTTTTGTTATTTTTGGCTGGACAGTAAATTTTTTCATTATATAAAACTTTAAACCATTTTATATAATATCCTTCTAGCCAAGTTTGTTGGTATTTACCTTCAGCCAAAGTTGATCCAAAAAAACCTAATTTAAGCCCTTCTTCTGTTTGGGCAAAAAGTTTAAGATCAAAACCTAATTTAGCAGCTTTTCCTCCGATACATGAACATTTTGCTTTAGCCTGTGCATATAATGATGTTTCAATTGAGAAAGAGGCATTAGCTTTGATGTCAAGTATATTATACAAAACCACATATCCTTTAATTTTTGCATTAGCCTTTAATTCTAAAAAATCAACTCTTGCAACACCGAGTGCCTTTATATCAATATATGCATCAGGATTAACATTGGAATTCTTATAAGTATGAATTTTATTATCATGATATATAAATCCTGCATTAGCTATTAAGTCCATTTTGGCAGTAGCCTCTAGAAAAACATTATTACTATCTTCTTTTTCAGGATCTAATGTAATTTTACTATCAAGTAAAGCATCTAAATGAATAGTTAAAGGTATTTTTTGTTTTTTTCTTTTAGTTATATCTTTATTATAATTTACATATGTAAGTGGAATAGTCTTAGAAACTGCAGGAATATTCGCAGTAAGTGACAAATCGGATGTTTGATTGACAGTAAAGACAATACTTTCTATATCCTTCTTTTCTCTATTAAAAGACATACCGTATGTTCCATACAGTCTCATACCCGCTGTTGCTTTTACATTTCCTAGATTAAAACTTTTGTGCTGATAGTCAGTATCAAAATCATAGTATTTATTTTTACGCTCTGTAACAGATACCATCTTTTTATCTTTGCTTAAATTATAGTAGTTACCATTTGTTACTCTATTATTTTTTTTACCTTCATTGCTGTCATTAATAACTGTTTGAACAAGGATTGTCCCTTGTATAAATATTTCGTTAAGAGGTCTTTGAAACCCAGATAAAAGTACACAACTATTTGACACACTTGAACTATTATCTACTTTGACAATAAAAGAGTTATCGCCATCTGAATAGTTAATATAGTCATTGGTTTTAATCTTTGATAATTCTTTAAATTTTACACTATCAGGTTCACATACTGTTACTTTATAGTAAGAGTCTAACGGATCTTTAGTTTTATTATGCTCTTGCTTAACAGAGCTATAACTTGTTATATCATATAAATTATCAATAAGTATTGTCTCTTTATATCTAAAATATGCTATAACATCGTGTGCTCTATCTAAGCCAACAATACACTCTGTTTTATCTGCCGATATCTTATCACACCCTGTCCATCCTGCAATTTCACTATCTGCTTCAGGTGTAGCTATTATAGAAATATTTTCATCTTTAATATCATATTGCGCTTCTAGTTTATTTAAATGCATTTTTCTGCCAACTACATATTCTATTCTACCATCAGAAGATTTAAAAGAGCCATTACCAAAAGGCTTAACATTTACATATATTTTTTTACCTGGCAATATAGGAAAGTTTGTAATATCTTTGTATGGCTTAACATCATTATTAGATTCATTGTTATCAGAATTATTAGATTCATTGTTATCAGAGCCACCTCCATTGTCACTACCGTCGCTAGAATTATCATCATCTGAACCACCACTAGATACAATATTTAAAGTTATAGTAGCCTCGTTAGAGTTCACCTTACCATCATTTGCAATAAAGCTAAAGTTATCTGTGCCGTTATAATCACTTTGTGGGGTATATGTTAAATTTGGTGCTTTACCTTTTAGGGTTCCGTGTTTTGGTTGTTTTGTAATTTTATAGGTTAGTTTGTCTTCATCTTTATCTGTTGCTTTTAGTTTTATATCTATAGATGAGCCATCTACACTGTAAGTTGCACTAATTGCAACTGGTTTATGGTTAGATGGATTATCTTTAGAGCCACCGTTGTTATCACCACATGCTGTTAATAGTATAAGCAGTATTGAAACTACTATAGTTTTAAGTATTGTTTTCAATTAAATCCTCCAAAATTATTCTAATTATAATGTATCAATAAATTATACCTATGAAGTAAATATATTTCAATATGAAATATTGTTAAAATATATATGTTACTTTCAGTAGCTATAGGTAGTAAAAATATCATCAAAAAGAAGATAAGAATAGAGATGTTACGAATTAAAATCCTTGCCTAATAAAGCCAAAAATTCTACTATATTATAATTTAACTTTTACACTTAAATCATCAAACTTTTATGGTGATAGTAAGCTAAAGTTTTAAAAGTAAAGTTTATTACTCTTCTTTATTGGACCCTCGAATTTATTCGAGGCAATAGGTCTAAATTGACTTTTTAACCAAATAGATGCGAATGAATTCGCGTGTCCGTATTGTTTTAGGTTTGTTTTATTCTTTAGTATGTGAATTTGACTTTTGTGCTTAAATTATTATTTTATGGTGATAGTAAGCTATTATCTATATTTAATACAAAAGTTAAGTTATATTATAAAATTTATTTTAGACCCTTCTAGCAACTATTGCAGCTTTTTTCATTCTGTAAAGCTCAATAGGGTTATTTGAAAAAGTTTTATACTCTAATATTTCAAATTCATCTTTAAATATCTTTAGTAATTCATCTTTTTTCAGTAAAAAATTTGGGTTTGAATCTCTTTTTTCATTATCTTTATCTTCGATATATGTCTCTATAATATAGATACCACCCTTTTTTAAGCTACTTTTTGTTCGCTCTATTAAATCTCTATCTAAAAAGTTAGATTTTACAATTAAGTCATACTCTTTTTTAGGAGTAAAATTGTCTAAATCTGCTTCTATTATATTTATAGTGCCTTTAGAGTAACTTTTTAGCTTTTCGAGTGCAATCTTGGATATATCAATAGCATCAACCCTGAAACCTCTACTCTCTAAAAATATACTATCTTTGCCAACACCACAAGCTAAATCGAGAGCATCTTTTCCATTTACTATGCTATAATACTTTTTAACAAAAAGAGTTGGCTCTCTTAACTCCAATAATTTCTCTTTTTGGGCATACTTTTTATCCCACTTTTTTCTATCTTCTTTACTCACTCTCACTCCTTAAATCCCTTTACTTATTACACCTTTTCCCTATTTCAGATGGATACTCTAACAAATTAGCTACTCTACACGCTCTTTTGTCTATCTCTTCATCTTTTAAGGCTTTTAACTCATCTATAGAAAATAGGTTTTGACTTAACTTAATATTGAACTCTTTTGATATATCTTTGGCTATAGCTGTTGCCATATCGTTTACTGATGATACTTTTACAATTTCGCATCTTGCGTATCTAGGCTTTGGAAAGCTAACTTCAGCCACTCTTAAATCTGGATTGTCTCCAATAATTTGTTGTGCACCAAATAGGGGTTTTGTGCCTACTTTTGCACTTTTGAAACTAGGTATGAAGTGGCTTAAATACTCTATTGCTCTTTTGGTTCTCTCTTCTAATAGCTCTTTACTCCACCCTTTTTCTATAATATCTATAAATTTTTTATCTAATTTTGGGTATGAACTCTCCTTTGGGCTTTTAACCAAACCATCTTCAAATAGCGTTATATCAGGAGTCATGGCATGAAGCTGAACTAAACCATTGCAGTATGGAGTAAACTGTCCCATTCCTCTATTTGTTCCACGAATTCCATGAAAGATAAGCTCTGGCCACAACTCTTTTTTCTCTTCCCATCTTGTTGTATATGCTGCCTTAAACTCTACTAATCGATTCTGCTTAACACCTAGCATATCATCTATTAAGCCACTTCTAAAACCTGCTGCATTTATAAGATAATCTGCCTCCAACTCTGCATTGCTAGAGCCACTAAGCTTAACTATATACCCACTACTACTCTCTTTTATATCTACGGCTTCGCACTCTCTTAAAATCTCTACATTAGGCATCTTCTCTAGCGCTAAGCCACTATTTGCTGCTACTCTAAATAGATTAATTCCATACTCTTGCACAACAATTACAGGAAATTTAATAGTTGAAAAATCTAAACTCTTTGCAAATGGTATCAGCCACTCTTTATTGTTTTTTGGTAATTTTACTGGCTCTCTTTTTGCCAACTCTAACAGTTGCTCTTTATCAAAAATCTCAAAGTAGTTATCTGGTTCGCCCAAAAGTAAATTACTGCTATCTTTATCTACTAGCTTTTTATACTCTTGTTTTAGAGTATTTAGCCTATCTATTAAATCTAGTGGTTCATGTGGGTCATATGTTGGGGTTGCAAAAATTGTTGGTCTTTTGTCTATTGCAAAAGGAAATAGTTTGGCAAAATCTATAGATTGCCTAAGTAGAGTTACACAATCTGCTGTAGGTATTTCTCGATACAAATTACCACCAGCGTGTAGATGACAAAATGGAGGACCACTAATTAGAGCTTTTCTCTTCTCTATTAAAGTCAAATCCAATCCAAGTTTTCCAAGAGTTAAAGCAGCTGTAACACCAGCTACACCTCCTCCAATAATTACAACTTTTTTAGCCATAAAAACCTCTAATTTTTATAGCCACTTTATCATAAAAAATATTAAACTACAAATTATTTACTCTTTTTTACTCTTTTTTTTCTGATGGTATTCTTTTTATACTCTTATCCTCTTTTTTTGCATATTTTTGCATATCGTTTGGATTAATCTTGATTAGTTTTGCTATTTCTGGGTCAATCTCTTCGCTAGAGTTTGTTGCTTCGGTATCAAACTGCTTATTGCTTTCTGTATTGTAATTATTCTCATCATATGTTTGAATATTACCAATAATTGAGCCACCCTGCTCTGTTCTTATCCCTTTTGTAATTATCTCTCCATTAATTGAACCACTATTTGTAACTTCAAGCAACTCACTAGCTACTACTCTACCCTCTACTTTTCCTTCTACTTTTATCTGTTTACTTTTACACTCTTTAGTATCTATAACACCTGTTTGATTAATTACAATAGAGTCTATAGAGTTTATAATTCCACTAACATTACCACCCAAAAAGGCTTTATTTGTTTTTATATTTCCGTTATAGGTTCCACTCTCTGTAATCTCTATTGCAGTTGAGTATATAACTCCACTAAAATCTCCAGATATTTTTACATTTTTTGCATGAACTGTTCCAGAAAATTTTGCTCCTTTTTCTAAAAATAGTGTATCATCAATAGTTACATCACCCTCAAACATACCACCAATAATTAAAGAGCCACTCCCCTCCATTGTAGCTTTAACCTTGAAGGAGTCTTTTATTGTTGAAACATTTGTAGTTGGTGTTTTTATTACATCTAAACTACTCTCAGCACTTCTAGTTGGATTAGAATTGCTTTTTACCTCTTTTTTTGCCACCTCTTGCTCTTTTTTACTTCCAAAAAATGCCATAATATCCCCTTTGATTTTATTAGCTTAATTATATACCTCTTTTTATAATAGAATGTTTATTTTATTCCATTTAATCTACTATCGTTACTCTTTTGTTATCTTTCCAACATATCTGTATATTGAACCAGATACCTTATTGCTACCAACTGAGATATACTCTCTTGTCTTTATATCTCCATCTATAAATCCATTTTCATTTACTTCTATATATTCAGATACAACCAAATCTCCTTTTATAATACCAGATACCTTTACAACTTTTGAGATTGCCTCTACCGTTTTAACCTCTGCACCCTCTTCTACAACCAAACTATTTTTTGCCAAAATATCACCATCACTCTTACCAGCAGTCGTAATGTTTGATGCAATCATATATCCATCTACAACCCCATCTCTTCCTATCTCTACTATTTGCGCCTCTATTGCTCCTTCTAAAATGCCATCTACTCTTACCTCTTGTGCTTTTATTTTACCCCCTACTGTAGCACCTCTGTGTATAATTACACTCTTTTGAGATGTAATATCTCCAGATACCCTTCCATATACTACAATAGGCTCACATGAGACAATATCTCCGTTAATTAACATACATCTTGAAATTGTAGCTCCATAGTTTGGCTCTTTGACAATATTTATAATAAGCTCCTTATATTAAGGTTATTTATAGCTTGATTATATATCTTTAATATTTTCAATCTATAAAAATATGTCATTTTGAAATATTTTTTTTATCTAATAACTTGAGTTCGACGGAGTTGATACTCCGTCGAACTAAGGTTATTAGCTTCTCTTTGATAATCAAGGTGCAATAGTCTATAATAGAGAAAATATATTTAGGAGATTTAGTGCATAAATTTAACACTATAGATAGATTAGAAGAGCCATTAATAAAGAGGCTTGACTCTTTAGGTTTTAAGCAAATGAGAGAGATACAAGAGTTAAGTATAGAGCCAATACTTCAAGGAAAAGATATTTTAGCACAATCTAAAACTGGCTCTGGTAAGACTTTGGCTTTTGGAATACCCTCTATTGCCAAGGCCGATTTATCAAACAAAAACCCACAAACACTTATTATCACGCCAACTAGAGAGTTGGCTAGTCAGATAGCTACAGAGCTTAGAAAAGTAGCATCTTACAGAGCAAACCTAAAAATTGTTACTCTTTATGGTGGGGTTCCTTTAAGAAGCCAAGCAGACTCCCTAAAA
>Ga0256833_1003779_pt1 | contig 10280 bp, 8 predicted proteins | sample 356284metaG_FD_190535 | JGI IMG/M metagenome (GOLD analysis project Ga0256833, IMG submission 190535) | Hydrothermal vent microbial communities from Mid Atlantic Ridge, Atlantic Ocean - 356-284 | ecosystem: Environmental > Aquatic > Marine > Hydrothermal vents | place: Atlantic Ocean: Mid...
CCCTGGTCACGGTGGCGGCGTAGTGGTGCAGGTGGTCCATGGCCTGCAGCCGGAACTGCCGCGTGTTGAAATAGATAAAGGTGACGATGATGACCAGGGTGATCAGGGAAACCGCCAGAACAAGGACGGTCCGCAGCGCGGGGATGGCCAACCTTTCCCTGCTCACATCCCGGTCTCCTCTGCCTGACGGCTCCGGCGCAGCTCTTCCATCTCGATGTCGGAAATCCGCTCGATACCCTGGATGTGCAGGCGCTTGAGAATGGCCGCGGTCTCCGGCCTGGCCATGGTGATCCCGGCCAGGACAGCACCGATCTTTTCCTTCAGCTCCGGCGCCATGTCCGGACGTACGGCAAATGGAAACTGGGGATTCTCCGATGAGGTATAGATGATGCGCAGCCGGTCGAGCACGTTGTCGAATTCCCTTCGGCGCAGGGCATCGAGACGGATGGCGCCGGCATCGTCCTGGCCGCTGAGCACGGAGTAGATCACCGAGTCGTGCCGTCCCCGGAAGTGAAAGATGATGTCACTGTCCGGATCGATACCGCATGCCTTCAGGGCCCGAACCTGGAGTTTGTAGCCGCCCCGGTCCATGATATCGACGGCTGCCATTCTTCGGCCGCGCAACTGCCCCACCTCGGTTATGCCCGAGTCCCTGCGGACAATGATCCCGCAGCGAAACGAGGGATAGCCCCTGGCAACGGCCTGATAGCCGGCCCGGTCATGGGCCTTGAAATAAAAGGTGGAGCCGAGGACGATGATATCGTACTGCCGCCGGTAGATCCGCTGCAGATACTCATTGAAGCTGTTGGTGGTCACTACGCGCACGTTCCTGTCCAGGGCGCGGGAAAGCAGCGCGGCAAGGGGCGAGTAGAGGCGGACGATGGAACGGGGGCTCTTGTAGGGAACGACCCCGAGCTTCAGGTCGCCCTGCGCGGACGCAGCCAGGACACAGGTTGTCATCGCCAGGAGGAGAACAACCGTGCCGCAGCAGGCTCCCGCAAGGCCGGACCGCCACCCGGGGCGGCTCCCTGTTGCTTGTTTCATGACGTCTTCAGGGGTTGTGATCTTGGCTGGACCACCGGGCCGGTGAATGGTTTTCCCGGTCCTGTTTTCCCGCAGAGTGGCGGGGAAAATCAACCGGCCCGGCGGTGGCGGCCGGCTCAGTCGTCAAAGTCGCCCGAGGGGCCCTTGTCGGTATCCATGGCAGCGGCCCGGGCCCGGATCTTCTCCACGGTCCATTCCTCCGGCGGTTCGATGCGGCCGGTCTTGGGACCGAGATCAAAGGATCCCGCCTCGAGGATGGCCTCGACACCGTGGCGGGCCGAATCGCCTGCATTGAAGACCTCCACCAGCATGGTGTAAACAAAATCCTCCACTCTTCTCGTCATCCGCTCCCGGACATGGGCCGGCTGTCCCATGATCTTGTTCTCAAAGACGATGTTGAGTTTTTTGTAATTGCCGCCCTTCCAGCCCCGGTCCGCGGCATAGGCCCGCATCTCCTCCCACAGCTCCTCGGTAACGCCCTCGCCCGCAACCTTGATGAAGTCGCCGTTCTCGTCCTGGATGGCGTTGCCGTAGTCGTTGACCTCGAGCCCCCAGGAGACCATCTGCAGGGCCGTGGCCACGTTGGCCTTGGTGGTCCTGGTCCGGGCGGCAATGGCCCGCAGCCTGTCCGAGTTGTTGCCCGAAGTGCCGTGCTGGGCACCGGAGATGCCGTAGCCGGCCAGGGCGTCGTGGATCTCGGCGGTCAGATCGACATTGATCCCCTGGGCCGAGGCCTCGATGCCATGGGTCGTGCCGTTGTTGAGAGCGATCCAGTCGGGAAAGATATTGTGGGCATTGAGCCCCTGGATGATGAACAGGGCCTCCTCCGGGGTGGAAAGGCCGAGTTTTCCCTTGATCTCGCCAACCTCGGTCTCGTAGCCGGCCCAGGCGGGAACGAACCGGGCCAGGTCAATGTTGGCAAGCAGGTTGTCGTCGTCGGGCATGTGCGAGGCATCGATGGCGATGGAGGTGATACCGGCATCAAAGATAGACGGAATCTCGGTACGGGCGTAGGCCAGGTCCTCCTGCTTCTTGATACCGTAATGATCGGCATGGATGGCCACCGGCACGGTGATGGCCAGCTCGTTGCAGATGGCATCCACCTGCCGGGCCATGTTCCAGTAGTTGGTGGCGCAGTAGGCCGAGGCCCCGCCCTCGGAACGGGCGATCTCGATGATGATGGCGGCCCGGGCCCTCTGGGCGGCACGCAGGGCGCCGCGAATCACGATGTGACTGCGGCCGTTGGCGGCCATGGTCATGGCCTCGCCCTTGGCGATCATGGCCCGGTCAATGACCTTGCCGCTGACAATCAGGGCCCTCGAACTGGGGAACAGGGACCTGATATTGGGCGGACGACCGATATCCAGCGCTTTTTCAAAATCCTGGGTATAGGACATGGGCTACCTCCTGGGGATTATTGTTCGTAAGATTTCCGTAAAAGTTCCGGTGGATCAAGGTAGTTGACGATAGCGGTGAACTATGACAGACTTCCTGAAATTCCAGGCACAGCCACCGTGGATGCCCTACCTGTCGCCCCCCTGATCCGGTTCGGATTGCTGCCCCTCCGCCCCGGTGTGGGCAAAACCGGAGAACGGCCTGGCCGCGAACATGGCCACCGCGGCGATACTGACTTCGTAGAGCACGATGAGCGGCACGGCCATGAACAACTGGTTGACCACGTCGGGAGTCGGCGTGAGCACTGCGGCGACGATGAATGCGACCAGCAGGGCATATTTGCGGTTTTTCCTGAGAAACCGTGTATCGACAAGACCGATTTTGGCAAGGAAAACCATGAACACGGGAAGTTCAAACACGACCCCGAAGGCAAGCAGCAACCGGAGCGACAGCGAGAAGTATTCACTGACCGCCGGCATGGGGTCCAGGATGTCACTGGAATAGCCGATGAGAAAACGGAAGGCCGGCGGAAAGACAACAAAATAGCCAAAAGCGGCCCCGCCGAGGAAGCAGGCCGTGGAGACTGCGGCAAAGGGAAGAAGGACCCGTTTTTCATGCTGATAGAGTCCCGGAGCGACAAAGCGCCAGATCTGGAGGAAGATGACCGGGCTGGCCAGCAGGATCCCGCAGACCAGGGCGAGCTTCAGGTAAAAAAAAACCCCTCCTGGTAGGAGATGAAGATCAGGGTCTTGCCCTGGGGCAGTACCCGGACCAGGGGCCGGAAGAACCAGTCGGCGATGGGGCGGATAAAACTGTAGGCAACCGCAAATCCGGCGGCAACCGCTCCCAGCGAGATGATGAGGCAGGAACGTAGTTCCGCCAGATGTTCGGTCAAAGTCTGTTGGTCGAGCTGGTCCTGGCTGGTCACGGAAACTCCGGATTTAGGTTGTGGAAAAACGCCCGGGCCTGCAGAAACAGGGCTAACAGAGGACGAACATCAGGCAACAGATAACCGTTGCACCGCACGATACATAACGAAGTGCCTCCTGATCGCCTGGTGTCATGTTCCTGGGCCGGAATCACACCTGTAATGGAGGCGTATGATACTCAATTTGTCCCTGGATGTAAACCCATCATGGCTCCCCGGGGAATCATGCAACGCTTCGACGGAATCCGTCCCGGCACAGGAGATGCCTTCCGGGCAAGTGGCGGCAAAGTCCGACTGCAACACGTTGGAACGAATACTGTTTGACTTCATTGCCAGGTTGCAGCTAAACTGCAACAAGGAACCACTTCAATCTTCCAGACATCCCCTTTCTTCCATGACCGCAATTCTGGTTGTTGACGACGAACTGAGCATGCGCCAGTTTCTCAAGATCCTGCTTGAGAAAGAAGGCTACGAGATCGCTCTTGCCGAGGACGGGCCGAGCGCCCTCAAGCTGGCAGAAGAGAGAACCTTTGATCTTGCCATCTCCGATATCCGCATGCCCGGCATGAACGGCCTGGAACTGCTGGCCGAACTGAAGAACGTCTGCCCGGAGCTGCCGGTCATCATGATCACCGCCTTTGCCTCGCCGGAAGATGCGGTGACCGCGATGAAAAACGGGGCCTTTGACTACATCACCAAGCCGTTCAACGTCGAGGAGATCAAGGGGGTCATCAGGTCGGCAACGGCCAGGAAAAACGCAGGCAGCCCGCCGCCGGTGGAGGAGGAGTTTCCCGAGATCATCGGCCAGAGCCCGGAGATGCTCAAGATCTTTGATCTCATCAAGCGCATCGCCCCCACCCCGGCCAACGTCCTGATCTACGGCGAGTCCGGTACCGGCAAGGAGCTGGTGGCCAAGGCCATCCACAACCACTCACGGGTCGCGGACCGGCCCTTTGTCCCCATCACCTGCAGCGCCATCCCGGAAAGCCTGCTCGAATCAGAGCTGTTCGGCCATGTCAAGGGTTCGTTCACCGGCGCCATCGCCGACAAGGCCGGTCTCTTCCAGCAGGCCGACGGCGGCACCGCCTTTCTCGACGAGATCGGCGAGCTGACGCCCATTATTCAGACCAAGCTGCTGCGGGTCCTGCAGGAACGGGAATTCATGCCCGTCGGCTCGACCAGGACCCGCCAGGTCAATGTCCGCATCATTGCCGCCACCAACCGGATCCTGGAGGAGGAGATCATGGCCGGCCGCTTCCGGGAGGATCTCTATTACCGGCTGGCCGTGGTGCCGATCCGGGTGCCGCCGCTCAGAGAGCGCAAGGGGGATGTGCCGAGGCTGGTGGAACACTTCCTGAAGAAATACTCGCGGCTGCTGGGCAAGGAGGTGCAGACTATCTCCTCCTACGGCATGGAGGTGCTGATGCAGTACGACTTCCCCGGCAATGTCCGCGAACTGGAAAACATCATCGAGCGCGGTGTAGCCCTGGAAGCCTCCAACATCATCCTCCCCGAGAGCCTGATCCTTTCCCTGCACCGCCAGGGCAGGACACCGGAACCGGAGCCGGAACCTGATCACGCTCCCCTGTTCGTGGCAGCCGATGACGAGGAGGAACTCTTTGAGCGCGGCATGGAGGAGATCCTGGTGGAACTGGAGAAAAAGATGATCCGCCACGCCCTGGAGCGGGCCGACAATTCCAAGATGCGGGCAGCGGACCTGCTCGGCATCAGCTTCCGTTCCCTGCGCTACAAGATCAAGAAGTACGGCATCGACTGAAATCCGGGCCGACGCCTCTCCCACAGATAACCCCTACTCCGGACCGATGTCATGACCATGTGCAGGATCTTTCACGCCCTCGCCCCGGTGCGGGACTCCGAGGATCAGCTCCGCCGCCACATCCTCTGGCTGCTGCTCATCCGCGTCATCCTCTTTACCCTGCTGATCGGCATCACCGCCCTGCTCCAGGCCAGGGGGTTGTCCGTGATCCTGCCGCCGCCGGCCATCATCCTGGCCCTGCTGTCGGTGATCTATATCTCTTCCATCGGCTCGGCAGCCCTTCTGCAGCGAAGCAGCGGCCACCTTCGCCGTTTCGGCCTGATGCAGCTTCTCTCCGACACCCTTTTCACCGCCCTGCTGGTCTACGGTACCGGCTGCAGCCAGTCCATCTTCACCCCGGTCTTCATCTTTCCCATCGTGGCCGGTGGTCTGATCCTCTACCGGATGGGCGGCCTGATCCCGGCCGCGGCTGCCACCATCCTCTACGGCCTGGTCCTTGCAGCCGAATATTTTCATTTCCTGCCGCCCTATTACGGCCACACCGCCTACACGGCGATGCACAACTCCCTGCGGACCACCAACCTCTTTGCCGTCTACGGCCTGACCTTCTTTGTCATCGCCCTGATCAGCGGCATGCTGGCCCAGCGGCTGCGGACCACCGAAGAGGCCCTGCAGCGCACCGCCCTTGAATTCGACCGGCTCTCTCTCCTCTACAAGCAGATCTTCGACGACATCACCACCGGCATCATCACCATCGACGATCGTGACCGGATCACCTCCTTCAATCACGCCGCGGCCAGGATCACGGGCTATAGCGCCGACGAGATCCTCGGCCGCCAGCTCGGAGCCTGCTTTCCCGGCATCCTCCTGGAAGGGAAACAGCATCGCCAGGTGATCGATCTGGAAAAAAAGGACGGCAGGATGATCCGGGTGGGCTACTCGTTTTCCCGTCTCAACATGCCGGCCGAAGATCCGGAGGCGGGTGAGGCCTGTTCTGACTGCAAGGTGATCACCCTGCAGGATATCAGCAAGATCGAAAAGATGGAACAGCAGTTGCGGGAACGGGAGAAGATGGCCGCCATCGGTGAGCTCTCCGCCTCCATTGCCCATGACTTCCGCAATCCCCTGGCCGCCATCTCCGGCTCGGCTCAGGTCCTGGCCCTGGAGACGAAAAGTGGCTCCGAAGAGGCTCCACAGACGCTGCGCACTTTGACCGAGATCATCCTGCGCGAATCCGACCGCATGGCAAAGATCATCAACAATTTCTTACAGTTCGCCAGGCCGGCACCGGTACAGAACGAGTGGTTCAACCTGCGCCGCCTGGTGCTGGAGAGCGTCGATTCCCTGCGCCAGGGAGAACAGAGGGCCTGTACCATCGAGGTGGAGATCAGCGAGACCATGGACTGCTGGGGTGACCGTCAGCAGGTGCAGACCGTGGTCATGCACCTGCTGGCCAACAGTTGCCAGGCAGCGGCGGAGGTCGGCGGCGACGTGACCGTCCGCGGAACGGAAGACCAGTGGCAGGGGCGCAACGTCAGTCGCATCGATGTGGTCGACCAGGGGCCGGGCCTGGAGCCGGAGGTCCGGCAGCGGATGTTCGAGCCCTTCTTCACCACCCGCGAGTCGGGCACCGGCCTGGGGCTCGCCATTGTCCGCCAGATCGTGGAGCATCACGGCGGCACGATCCGGGTGGAGAGCGAACCGGGCCAGGGGTGCGCCATCACCATTCTCCTGCCGCTGCCCCTGCCGGAGGAATGAGGAATCTCTGAAACCACCGTAAAAGGATTGCTATTTTCAGGTAGTTGCCGATAGTGATGAACTATTACAAAATACCAACCCTACTCCTTTACCCTGCGGATATCCGCACCCAGCCGACGTAGTTTTTCCACCATCTGCTCATAGCCCCGCTCCAGGTGATAGATCCTGGAGATCTCGGTCTCGCCCGATGCGGCCAGGCCGGCAATGACCAGGGAGGCCGAGGCCCGCAGATCCGTGGCCATGAGCGGGGCCCCGCACAATCGCTCTGCCGGTATCCCCCGGACGATGGCGCTGGAGCCGTCAATGGTGATATCGGCGCCCATGCGCTGCAGCTCGGCCACATGCATAAACCGGTTCTCGAAGATGGTCTCGTGGATGATGGAGACCCCGCTGCCCAGTATCATCAGGGCCATGAACTGGGCCTGGAGATCGGTGGGAAAACCGGGATACGGCAGGGTGGTGATATCGACGCTTTGCAGGTGACAGCCGCTGGCGGCGTCGTGCACCGGGCAGGAGACCGTGAAGGAATCCATGCCCTCGTCGATACGTACGCCGGCGCTGCGGAGTTTCTCGGTCAATGCCGGCAGATGGGCCGGATTGCAGCCGGTGATGGTGACCTCACCTCCGGCAGCACCGACCGCGATGAGATAGGTGCCGGTCTCGATCCGGTCGGGGATGATGGCTGCCTCGGCAGGAACGAGCGAGCGTACGCCGTGGATGGTGAGCCGGTCACTGTCCTTTCCCTTGATCTCCGCGCCCATGGCGACCAGCATGTCCACCAGGTTGCCGACCTCGGGCTCGCGGGCTGCATTCTTGATCACGGTGGTTCCATGGGCGGTGACCGCTGCCATGAGGATGTTTTCGGTTCCCGTGACCGAGGGTTTGTCAAAGTAGATGGTGGCGCCGCGCAATCTGGTATCGGCCCTGGCCTCGACGTAGCCCCTGGCCAGGGTGGTGGTGACACCGAGGTTTTCAAAACCGCGCAGGTGGTAGTTGATGGGCCGGGCGCCGATGGCGCAGCCGCCGGGCAGCGAGACCCGGGCATAGCCGCAGCGGCCGAGGAGGGGACCCAGGACCAGCACCGAGGCCCGCATGGTCTTGACCAGGTCGTAGGGTGCCTCGGCTCCGGTCAGCCCCGAGGTGTCAATGCGGACCGTTGCTCCCTGGCGCTCCCAGGTCGCGCCCAGGGTTTCAAGCACCCGGAGCATGGTCCTGGTGTCGCGCAGGTCGGGAACATTTCGCAGGGTATGCCAGCCGGGAGTCAGCAGGGTGGCTGCCATGAGCGGCAGGGCGGCGTTTTTGGCACCGCTGATGGCAACCGTTCCGGCAAGCGGCCTGCCGCCATGGATGATGATCTTGTCCATTGTCGTAGCTCCAGGGCCAGGGTCAGGTATCAGGGGTCAGGTGTCAGGAGAACGGGAGACTGCTGCTCATTGACGGTAACGATCGTTCCTGCGGGCCTGGAGGACGCGGGGATGACCGGCCCAGTCCGGGATCACCTCCACGTCGCTGAAGAGATGGCGCTGTCCCGAAAACAGATCAAGTACCCCCTGCCGCTGACCGGCACCGATCTCCATGAACAGCCAGCCGCCGGGTCGCAGGTGCGTCCTGCAGCCACCGACGATCCTGCGGATGATATCCAGGCCGTCCTTCCCGCCGGCAAGGGCAAGACGGGGCTCCCATTGCCCCACCTCCGGCTGCAGGGTCGCCATTTCGGATTCCGTGATATAAGGCGGATTGCTGACGATCAGATCAAAAGAGACGCCCGGCGCCATGGCCGAGAAGAGATCCGAGCAGAGCAGGCGCACCCGGTCTGCAACACCAAGGTTACCGGCATTGGCCCGGGCCACGGCCAGGGCGGCCGGAGAACAGTCCGTGGCCAGGACCGGCCGGGCCAGCTCCATGGCCAGGACAACCGCAATGACCCCACTGCCGGTGCACAGGTCCAGCGGCCGCCGGACAGCGGTCCGGTCGCCAAGGACGGCAAGGACATGCTCCAGCAGGAATTCTGTCTCAGGCCTGGGCACGAGGACAGCGGGCGAAACAATGAAGTCCCGCGACCAGAATTCACACCCGCCGAGGATATACTGCAGCGGCTCCCGCAGACAGCGCCGGCGGACCACCTCCCGGAACCGGGCCAGGTCAGCGGCCGATACCGGATCACGGCCATGGAGAACGAGCTGGCTCCGGCCCAGGCCCAGAACATCCCGCACCAGGGCCAGGGCCTCGGTGCCGGCATTCTCGATGCCGGCCCGGGCCAGGGCATGTTCCGCTTCAGGGAGCAGATCGCGTATCAGGAGCTTGGAGTTCAGAAGCCGGTCGTCTTCGGTTAACCGCCGGTGGCGATCCGTCGGCGGTGCGTGGCCCGGGACGCTCAGTTGGCGTCCTTCAGGGCCTCTGTCTGGTAGTGGGTGATGAGCGGCAGAATGACCTCATCCAGGGCACCGGCAAGAACCTGGTCCAGCTTGTAGAGGGTCAGGTTGATCCGGTGGTCGGTCACCCTGCCCTGGGGGAAATTGTAGGTCCGGATCCGCTCGCTGCGGTCACCGGAGCCCACCTGGCTCTTGCGGTCCTCGGAGATGCGGTCGTGGCGCTCCTGCTCCATCTGGTCGAGCAGACGGGCGCGCAGCACCTGCAGTGCCTTGGCCTTGTTCTTGTGCTGGGATTTCTCATCCTGGCAGGTCACCACCAGGCCGGTGGGCAGGTGGGTGATGCGGACCGCCGAATCAGTGGTGTTCACCGACTGACCACCGGGCCCGGAAGAGCGGAAGACATCGATCTTGAGCTCGTTGGGTTCGATGTGCAGATCCACCTCCTCGGCCTCGGGAATGATGGCCACGGTCACGGCCGAGGTATGGATCCGTCCCTGGGTCTCGGTCTCCGGCACCCGCTGTACCCGGTGGACGCCGGATTCATACTTGAGCCGCGAGTAGACCTGATCGCCGCTGATCAGGGCGATCAGTTCCTTGAAACCGCCGATACCAATGGGACTGGAACTCATGATCTCCACCTTCCAGCCCTGGCTCTCGGCATAGCGGCTGTACATCCTGAACAGATCGGCGACAAAGAGGGCGGCCTCGTCGCCACCGGTCCCGGCACGGATCTCGAGGAAGATGTTCTTGTCGTCGTTGGGGTCCCGCGGCAGCAGGAGCAGCCGGATCTCCTCCTCCAGCTTCTTCTGCTCGTCCTGCAGCTCCTCCATCTCGGCCCGGGCAAGTTCGGCCAGCTCCGGGTCCTCGGCCTCGTCGCGGATCAGTTCCCTGTTCTCCTCCAGCTCCCGGCCCACCTTGACGTAGCGCCTGTGGAGGTCCGTCAGCCTGGTGACACGGGCATGCTCGCGCACCACCTCCCGGTAGCGCTTCCGGTCATTGACCAGAG
>Ga0256833_1003780_pt1 | contig 10276 bp, 10 predicted proteins | sample 356284metaG_FD_190535 | JGI IMG/M metagenome (GOLD analysis project Ga0256833, IMG submission 190535) | Hydrothermal vent microbial communities from Mid Atlantic Ridge, Atlantic Ocean - 356-284 | ecosystem: Environmental > Aquatic > Marine > Hydrothermal vents | place: Atlantic Ocean: Mid...
CTTAGAATTGACTGCAAATCCCATAAACATCATAAGCTGAGCTTATCAAATTCGTTAAATAGAACAACTATTCGCCTTTTTTGATAAACTCACCTTATGATATTTCTGGCATTTTCGTTTCAACCCCAGTTCTCAGACAGCCTCCTAGGCAATATTGCGGCAAATGCAGCTAAAGTTAAATGTGGAGGGATTAATTCTTGTCAAGACAAAAGCTCTTGTAAAACCGCAACAAGTTCTTGCAAAGGGCAAAACAATTGTAAAGGACAGGGCTGGATTACAGCAACAAAGAGTGAATGTAAATCACTTGGTGGAAACATTATTGCCATGATGTCTAATACTGGTAGTAGATAAGCTACAAATATGTGGCTTATCCGTCAGTTTAATTTCTTTTTAATTAATTCTCTTTTTTTTGCATCCATCAATTATATTGCATCGTAGATGTAAGTGACAATGTGTTATGTATATAACTTGAATCCGTGAATCCACTACGGCACAGTGAATAAGCTATTGATTCATCACGGGTTTAAAAAATACTCGCTTAACCTAAGGGTGAAGCTAAAATTTTTTAAATCCCATGCTAAACCAATACCTTATCCCCTGTTATCCGCATTGGATTCAGGTATAAAGTCACAATTGTATGGCTCTTAGAGTCACACGATAATTAACCACTAAGGAGAGTTACAAGAATGAAATTAGCATCAAAATTTACAGGTATTTCTATGGCTGCAGCAGCTGCAACATTATTATTAGCAGGTTGTACCAATGGCGGATCTGCTGCTAATGATACCGTAGCAACAATGAAAACAGCCTCTACTGCCAAAGTAAAATGTTCTGGCATTAATTCCTGCAAAGGAAAAAGTGCCTGTGCCACTGCAAGCAGTGCTTGTCAGGGGCAAAATAGCTGTAAAGGTAAAGGCTGGATTAAAACCACTAAATCACAATGTTCTGCAAAGGGTGGCAAAGTTATCGGCTAGGAGGCTGTCCGAGAACTAAGAATTGACTGCAAATCCCATAAACATCATAATCTGAGTTTATCAAATTCGTTAAATAGAATAACTATTCACCTCTTTTGATAAGCCCACCTTATAATATTTCTGAAATTTTCGCTTCAATCCTAGTTCTCGAACAACCTCCTAGAAATTTGCTTTACAAAATTGTTATAAGTCAAAATAATACCTGATTAATAAACAATCAGGTATTTTTTTGCCTAAGGTTATACTATGAAAATCCCATCGCTAGGTTTTGGTCTCGGACTCCGCAAGGAGCATTACAACACTATTCTGGAAACAACCCCCAATATCGATTGGTTTGAAGTTTTAACAGAAAACTATCTTGTCCCTGGTGGTAAACCGCTTTATTTCCTTGATCAAATTTGTGAACGCTATCCTGTTGTCATGCATGGTGTATCTATGTCAATCGGTAGCCATGATCCGCTGGATATGAACTACTTACAACAAGTTAAAGAACTTGCAGAGCGAACTCAAGCAAAATGGGTATCTGATCATATGTGCTTTACTGGTGTCGATGGTATCAATGCACATGACTTATTACCTTTGCCGTTTAATGAAGAAGCTGTCAAACATGTCTCTAATAAAATAAAACAAGCACAGGATTTTCTAGGGCGACAAATATTGGTTGAAAATGCATCAACCTATATCACTTACAAACAATCTGATATGACTGAGTGGGAATTTACAATGGCAGTGGCTGAAGAGTCAGATAGCCTAATACTACTTGATATAAACAATATCTTTGTGAGTTCCTACAATCATGGTTTTAATGCTTTAGATTATTTAGATGGAATCTCTGCTGATCGCGTACAACAGCACCATATCGCAGGGCATAGCCAATATGAAGGCTATATTATTGATACTCATGACCATGATATTGTGCAAGGTGTTTGGGATTTATATGCCGAAGCGATTAAACGCTATGGCGAAGTATCTATGATGATTGAGCGCGATGATAACATCCCTGAGTTACCTGAATTATTGGCTGAATTACAAATAGCACGAGATGTCTTTGCGGCTAATTCATCTATGGCGGAGGTTTAAATGTCTTTTGAAGAAAACACTGAACATGGCTCTGAACATAGTTCAGAACTATACCGCCTACAAAAAAATATGCTAGATTGGCTCATTAATAAAGATGAGAAAATCAAGCCAGATATTATTGATACAGGCGAAGTCAACAAGGTAAGTGTCGATCAACGCCTAGCAGTTTATGGCAATGCCTATGGTTATCGCCTGATTGATGCACTTTCTGATAATTATCCATCCGTGCATACACTTCTAGGTGACGATGATTTCTATAAAATGACCTATGCCTATATGGCAGCTCACCCCTCTCATCATTTTTCACTGCGATATTTTGGACACAAACTCGAAGAATTCTTAAAAATATACCTCAGCGAAGAACCCGTCTTAGCAGAAATGGCACGTTTTGAATGGGCACTAAGAAAAGGCTTTGATGCGGCAAACAACACTCCCATCAGCCTTGAGTCATTACAAGAAATCCCAATCGAACAATGGGGATCATTACAGTTTGAATTTCATCCATCTGTTTCACGTCTTGATCTTGAGTGGAATGTCCCACAACTTTGGTCAGCAATTGACGAAGAAACTGAACCCATGCCAGCAGAAAAGCTAGAGTACCCTTATGCATGGCTCCTCTGGCGAAAAGAACTTTTAACTTATTATCGCTCACTCGATGTTGATGAAGCATGGGCACTAGACACCGCATTAAATAATGGTAACTTTGCTGAACTCTGTGAAGGTGTTTGTGAATGGATTGATGAAGAACACGCACCTGCCCGTGTAGCTGGCTTTCTATCTCAGTGGATTACAGATGAGCTTTTAACTGATTTAAATATTCAGGCAGCACTTCAATAAGCTTGACGTGATGGGGTGGTATAAAGCACAAAGAAATTAAACAAGCTTCATACCCATCCCCCCTGTTTTTTAGACTTTTTTAGCTAGTACTCCATTAACATTGATTCAAGTTATGTCATAAAAGATTAATTATGGTAACTTAGCAATATGCAATCTACCAATCTAAACCGCCGTGCCTTTTTGCGCGGAAAAAGCCCCAGACTTGAGCCAGATACAATACGTCCACCTTGGGCAGTTAAAGACTCTTTATTTATCGAAAAATGCACTCGCTGTGATAACTGTATTGAAGCTTGCCCTGAAGAAATCATAACTCGTGGTGATGGTGGCTATCCTGAAATTAATTTTTTAAAGGGTGAGTGCACATTTTGTGCAAAATGTGTTGATGCCTGTGAGTCTAATGTGTTTATCGACTTACCCAAAGATAAAGAGGCAGAATCTATTGTTAAAACCATACCACCTTGGAATCTAGAAATCAGCTTTGCCAATACGTGCTTATCAGTCAATGCCGTTGTTTGTCGTGCCTGTGCCGATAATTGTGATGAACAAGCCATTAATTTCCTGCTAAAAATTGGGGGCATATCTGAACCTCAATTTACACAAAAAGATTGCACAGGCTGTGGAGCTTGTATTTCTGTTTGTCCCGTTCGAGCTATTCAAATTAAACCATTTATATTCCAACAAATTGATCAAAATCAATCATAAAAACAATAAATTGAAAACAAACTTTATTTATATTGTACCTGAATCCGTGAGTCCAATGCGGATAGCAGAGGATAAGATATTGGTTTAGCAAGGGATTTAAAAAGCTCTGCATAATTGAGTTCACCATCTGCTAGCGCAGATGGGAAGCTCACTAAATCTTAGCTTCACCCGTAGATTAAGCGGGCATTTTTTAAACCCGTGATGAATCAGTAGCTTATTCACTGTGCCGTAGTGAACTCACGGATTCAGGTTGTAAATAGCTTTGCTTATCATTTGATAAATTAAATACAATTCTCATGATTCAAATCAACCGAAAAAAATACCTCCTTGATTCATATCAAGGGAGTATCTCCTGCCTCTAATTACCATAGCCTACATAAGGGATTTATCCCCCATAATGACCATCTATTGACAAACATAAGTACTCTATATTTGTTTTGATTGATGGTCGATTAAATAAAGAATTACGACATAACAAACAAGGATTTTGCATGAGTATTTATAGCGTTGTCATTCATACCAAACCAGAAAATCTTGCATCAGTTTCTACAGAACTTGAGAAAATTGAAGGTGTTGAAATTCATGGTTCAAGTGATCAAGGCAAGTTAGTTGTTACACTTGATAATCCTGATCGCAATTACTGTAGTGATACTTTAATGGGGTTTCACAATATCCCTGGCGTTCTTAACTCAGCTCTTATTTTTGAATATTTTGAAGAAGAAGAGGGTTACGATGATGATACCCCTATGCCTGAAGGACTGAAATTAAGTGGTGATTCATGTGATCTTGAAGAGGCTTGCCAAAGCTAAGGAAAACCTCCCCCTAACAAGTGTCAAATTAAATCCAAATGGCTTTACAAATACTTTATCCAAATCCGTTAAACATCAGCTAAACAAAGAGGAAAAGAAAATATGAAACAAACACGTCGAGAGTTTATGAAAAGTCAGGCAGTTACGGCCGCCGCACTGACCGCAGGAATTACTGTGCCGGCAATTTCCTCTGCTGAAGGCAAAGATGACGGAATTCGCTGGGATAAAACAGCCTGTCGTTTTTGTGGAACAGGTTGTTCTGTTTTATTAGGTGTTAAAGATGGCAAAGTGGTTGCCACGCAAGGTGACCCTGATGCACCTGTCAATAAAGGTCTAAACTGTATCAAGGGTTATTTCTTAACTAAAATCATGTACGGTAAAGATCGTCTAACCAAGCCTTTACTTCGCATGAAAGACGGTAAGTATGACAAAAACGGTCAGTTTACCGAAGTCTCATGGGATACCGCTTTCAAAACTATGGCTGAAAAATGGGTTTCTGCACGTAAGGCTAAAGGACCTAAAGGCGTTGGAATGTTTGGTTCAGGTCAATGGACATTATGGGAAGGTTATGCCGCTTCAAAGTTATTAAAAGGTGGTTTCCGTTCGAATAGCCTTGAGCCAAATGCTCGTCACTGTATGGCATCTGCGGTGGGTGCGTTTATGCGCACTTTTGGTATTGATGAACCAATGGGCTGTTATGATGATATGGAACATGCCGATGTATTCGTACTCTGGGGCTCAAATATGGCAGAGATGCACCCTATTCTCTGGTCACGAATTACGGATACACGTTTAACTAAGCCAGGTTGTGAAGTACATGTGCTTTCTACCTTCAAGCACCGTTCATTTGAATTAGCCGATAATGGCATTGTTTTTCATCCACAGACTGACTTAGCAATTGGTAACTATATTGCAAACTACATTATTCAAAACAAAGCATACAATAAAGAATTTATAGATGCGCATTGTAACTTCAAGAAAACTCCTACTGATATAGGCTATGGCTTACGTGCCAGTCATCCACTTCAAAAGAAAGCTAAAAACCCCAATAAAGGCAAGCTTAGCGCAATTACTTTTGAAGAATATGCAAAATCAGTAGAACCTTACACACTTGAAAAAGCCTCTGAAATTTCTGGTGTATCCAAGAAAAAACTGGAAAGACTAGCTAAGGTTTATGCTGATCCTAAGAAAAAGGTTTCTTCGTACTGGACAATGGGTTTCAACCAACACACTCGTGGTGTTTGGATGAACAGCCTTGTTTATAATATTCACCTTTTAATGGGTAAAATCTCTGAGCCAGGCAATGGTCCCTTCTCATTAACTGGTCAACCCTCTGCTTGTGGTACAGCACGAGAGGTTGGTACATTTACTCATCGCTTACCTGCTGACTATGTAGTCAAAAAAGATTCACATTGTAAATTTGGTGAGAAAATATGGAAACTACCTGAAGGTACTATTCCAAGACATAACGGCAAAGCCAATGGTAAAGAACAGACAGATATTTCAGGTAAGCCAATGGGCAAGACGCTAATTCATGCGGTTGCCATGCATCGTGCCTTAAAAGACAAGAAAATGAACTGCTTCTGGGTATTATGTAATAACAACTTACAAGCAGCAGCAAACTTCAATGAAGAATCATGGCCAGGATGGCGTGACCCTGAGAACTTCATCACTGTTTCTGATCCCTACCCTACTGTTTCAGCAATGGGTGCTGACTTAATTCTACCAACAGCGATGTGGGCAGAAAAAGAAGGTGCTTATGGTAACTCTGAGCGTCGTACCCAGTTCTGGAGACAACAGGTACAAGCACCAGGCATATCAAAATCAGACTTATGGCAAATAGTTGAATTTTCAAAATATGTGAAAGTTGCCGACGTTTGGCCAGAGGACTTGATTGCTAAAAAGCCTGAATATGCAGACAAGACTCTTTACGATGTACTTTATACCAATGGACAGGTCGATAAATTCCCTAAAGTCCAAGTTGTCGATGAAGCAGGTAATAAATACGACAATAATGAAGCCGAAGACTTTGGTTATTATATTCAAAAAGGTCTTTTTGAAGAATATCGTATGTTCCAGTGGGATGGTAAGAAGAAAGGTCATGAACTTGCTCCTTATGAAGATTACCATGCGGCTCGTGGTCTACGTTGGCCTGTTATTGATGGTAAAGAAACCTTATGGCGCTTCCGTGAGGGTTATGACCCACACGTAAAAGAACTTAACCCTGATGTTAAAAAAGGTGATGTTTACTTCTACGGTAAAAAAGATGGTAAAGCCAATATTATCACAGCACCTTACGAGCCAGCGGCTGAGCCACCTGATGACGAGTACAACTTATGGTTATGTACTGGTCGTGTGCTCGAACACTGGCATTCAGGTTCTATGACACGTCGCGTCCCTGAGCTTTATCGTGCCGTTCCTGATGCAGTTTGTTATATGCACAAGAAAGATGCCAAGAAACGTCATTTACGCAATGGTTCAAAAATCAAAGTCACCAGTCGCAGGGGTAGCATTATCACCACTGTCGAGACTCGTGGACGTAACCAACCTCCTGAAGGTTTAGTGTTTGTTCCTTGGTTTGATGCATCGCGCTTAATCAATAAAGTCACACTTGATCAAACAGATCCGTTATCGAAAGAAACAGATTATAAGAAATGTGCGATTAAGATTGAAAAAGCCTAATTTTATCTGAGTTTAATTAGGGAAACCCTGATTAAGTCGATTGGAATTTAGCGTAGAAAAATCTGTCGCTATTTTTCATGAAGTGAGTCGTAATAATCATTCTATTACACCGATCTTCATGGAAAATAGCGGCAGATTTGGCAAGCTAAAAATAATTGGACTTGATCAGGGTTTCCTAAGGAAAAAAGTGATCTGGTTTTAGCCAGACCGCTAATTTTTACTAATTAAATAGGAGCAAAACAAATAATGTCTAATTCTCAATCCAAAAAACCTCAAAAGAAAAACAAGGTTTCACGTCGTCGCTTTTTAGGTGATATGGCGGGTACTGCTTGTGGTGTGGGGCTTTTTGGTTTGGGTATTGGTTTATATTCAAAATCAGCTAATGCTATAAAACCCTTGGCTATTCGCCCTCCTGGTGCGTTAGCTGAAGAAGATTTTTTGGCAGCCTGTACTCGCTGTGGTATCTGCGTGCGTGACTGCCCCTACGATATTCTAAAGCTGGCTCAAATTGGCGATAATGTACCTACAGGAACGCCCTATTTTACGGCGCGTACTGGTCCCTGTGAAATGTGTGAGGATATTCCTTGTATTCCCAACTGTCCCACGGGTGCTTTAGATCACAGTTTAGTGGATATCAATAAAGCCAAAATGGGAGTCGCTGTCGTTGTTGACCATGAAACCTGTATTGCCTTTTTAGGTCTTCGTTGTGAAGTTTGTTTTAACGTCTGTCCTATTCGAGGCAAGGCAATTACACTGGATTATCAGCACAATAAACGCTCAGGAAGACATGCAAAATTTATTCCTGTGGTGCATTCAAAAGATTGCACTGGCTGTGGTCTTTGTGAAAAAGCCTGTATTTTGGAAGATGCACCAGCGATCAAAGTTTTTCCTCAGCATCTAGCGAAAGGTGACTTAGGTCATCATTACCGTGTCGGCTGGGAGCAAGAAAAAAATAATGGTGGCAGTCTTATCAAAGCAAAAGACAAGCATCAATATAATTTGCCCGAAGGTGTACGCTATGACTACGAAGGCGTTGGTCTAATCACCGATGAAGCGGGCAACCCCATTATTGATCAATCATTAATTAAGCCTAAACAAAAAACTGAGCTAAAAGAAAACGAAAAACCAGTCTCAAATAACCCGCTAGACATCCTCAATCAAGGCATTAAGGAAGCAGAATAATGGTAGCGGCAAAAAAGAATGACATCATTGGCAAAGAAGCCATTGAGAAAAAAGGCTGGTGGCAGTCTTATAAATGGTTGCTTTTAAGGCGTTTAAGCCAAATAAGCATCTTATTGCTATTTATGTTAGTGCCTATCTGTCGCTGGTTAAGCCCAGAAGCAGACTGTGCTTTAGGATGGATTATTAAAGGAAACTTAGCCTCAAGCAAAGTTTTTAACACCATTCCTTTAACCGACCCGACGCTGTTATTGCAGATGCTTGCTTCAGGCTTTAGCAAAATTGCAATGGATGCCATTATTGGAGCAATCATTGTTTTAGTATTTTATTTTTTAGTGGGTGGGCGTGTTTTTTGCTCATGGGTTTGCCCCGTAAATATCGTCACTGATGCCGCCTTTTGGCTACGTCGTAAGTTAAAACTAACGGGTGGTGCGCGTTTTTCTCGTAGCATTCGTTATTGGGTTTTAGGCATGATTCTAGTGCTTTCAGCAGTAACAGGCTCGCTTGCCTATGAGTTAATAAACCCTGTATCCATGTTACATCGTGGTTTATTTTTTGGTATGAGTTTAGGTTGGTTTGTCATAGCGGCAGTTTTCTTATTTGATTTATTTGTCGCAAAACGTGGCTGGTGTACACATATTTGTCCAATGGGTGCTTTTTATAGTCTCGTTGGAAAAGTTAGCCCATTAAAGGTGCGAGCCGATGCACGATCCGCCTGTGATGATTGTGGAGAATGCTACGTTGTTTGCCCAGAACCACAAATTTTAAAATCTGTATTGAAGGGTGAAGAAAAAGGAATTTTACCCGTAATACAAGCGGGAGAATGCACAAACTGCGGTCGTTGTATTGATGTTTGTGCCGAAGAAGTATTCCACTTTGGATTGCGTTACAAAAATAATCAATCAAAAGAGAATAAGGCTATTGGTAACAAACATGAAGTTATAACCTGAATCCGTGATGTCACTACGACACAGGACACAAGCTATTGATTCATCACGGGTTTAAAAAATACCCGTTTAACCTAAGGGTGAAGCTAAGATTTAGTGAGCTTCCCATCTGCGCTAGCAGATGGTGAACTCGATTATGCAGAGCTTTTTAAATCCCGTGCTAAACCAATATCTTACACCCTGTTATCCACATTGACCTCACGGATTCAGGTGTAAGTTAATTTATTTTAATATTTATTAAAGTCTGATGGAGGCTGTTATGAAAAAAGCATTATTGGTAACAATCGTTGGGGCATTTATACTATTACAGGCTCCGCTGGTGTCGAGTGAAGAAAAAGTGTCCTCACTAAGGGGAGATTATGGGCTAGACAAGCCTGCAAAGCCCATAAAAAAGAAGAAGCAGAAAAAATCAGGCGATGGCATTGAAAGAAACTGGAAATTACAACCACCTAGCATTCCTCATAGTGTTAAAAAAGATCGTATTACATTGAAAGGCAATACCTGCTTAAAATGTCATGCGAAAGCCAATGCAGAGAAAGAGAAAGCACCTTCGGTCAGTGATAGTCATTTTGTTACCCGAGACATGAAAGTACTCGATAAACTCTCTCCACGTAGATATTTTTGTCGGCAATGTCATGCACCACAAGCTGATGTAAAGCCCTTGGTAGAAAATACCTTTGAAACAAATGATATTGAGCTAAACAATTTGTTAATGGAAAAAACAAAATAGTAGATTATATTGATTTATACCTGAATCCGTGAGTCCAATACGGATAGCAGAGGATAAGATATTGGTTTAGCATGAGATTTAAAAAACTCACTAAATCTTAGCTTCACCCTTAGGTTAAGTGGGTATTTTTTAAGCTCATGATGAGTCAATAGCTTATTCACTATACCGTAGTAGACTCACGGATTCAGCTTATACACTAGGAGAAATTAAATGTCGCAGATGAAAAGCCCTAAACGTATGGCTGGTTTTTTTATAAAAGGAACTTTATTAACAGGAATTATTCTAGGAATTTTATTCTGGGGTGGTTTTAACTGGACTTTAGCAATGACTAATACA
>Ga0256833_1003781_pt1 | contig 10276 bp, 12 predicted proteins | sample 356284metaG_FD_190535 | JGI IMG/M metagenome (GOLD analysis project Ga0256833, IMG submission 190535) | Hydrothermal vent microbial communities from Mid Atlantic Ridge, Atlantic Ocean - 356-284 | ecosystem: Environmental > Aquatic > Marine > Hydrothermal vents | place: Atlantic Ocean: Mid...
TTTTATTTTATAGACTAATAAAAAAATTTTTTTTTGAGAAAAATTTTTATATAATAGTTATATCTTATAATTAATAAAAAATATGTTAAAATTATCAAAAAAATGATCTTATGCATTAAAAGCTATTATTTTTATAGCAGAAAATCAAGAGAAATTATTAAAAATAATTGATATTTCAAAAGAATTAAAAATTTCAGAATCTCTTCTTAGAAGGATTATTGCTGAAATGGAAAAATCATGAATTTTGATAACTTCAAAGTGAAGAAATTGAGGAGTATGATTATGAATGGAATTAAATCAAATTTCTGTTTATGATATTTTAAATAGTGTAGGGGAGGAGCTTTGAATAAGTGACTGTACAAAATGAATTTTTTGTGAGAATAATAATAATTGTAATACAACAGAGCTTTTATCAAATATCCAAAAATCTTTTAATTGAATTTTAAAATTACAGACTTTAGATAAAATAATAAAAAAATAATAGTTCAAAATTGAACTATTATTTTTCATTTTTTGAGAAATCAACTTTTATTCAAGGTCCCATAGCATTACAAATAGTAACAGAATTTATATATTTACCTTTTGCTCAGCTAGGTTTTACTTCTTCAATAACATTTAAGAAATATTTTAAATTTTCAAGTAATTTTTCTTTACCAAAAGATAATTTACCAAAGATAGAATGAACATTACCTTGTTTATCTGTTCTTATTTCAATTTTACCTGCTGCTATTTCTTTTATAGCTTTTTCTAAGTCTTGAGTAACTGTTCAAGCTTTTGGATTTGGCATAAGACCTTTTGGACCTAAGATTCTAGCAATTTTACCTAAATGTCTCATCATAGAAGGAGTAGCAACACAAACATCAAAATCAAGGTTTACATCTCCTCTTGCTATATCTTCTATTAAATCTTCTCCTCAAGCAATAACTGCTCCAGCTTTTTTAGCTTCTTCTGGATTTCAATCTGTAAAAGCACAAATTTTAGGAGTTTTTCAAGTTCAATGTGGTAAACTTAAAGTAGTTCTAATCATTTGATCTTGATATTTTGGATCAAGATTTAGATTGAAGTGAATTTCAGAAGTAGGGTCAAATTTTACAGTATTAGTTTTTTCTAATAATTCAACAGCTTCTTCAGGTGAATAAGCTAAATCTTGATTAATAAGCTCTAAAGCTTTATTATATTTTTTACCATGTTTTCTTGCCATATAATTTTTATTAAAAAATAAAGGTACTAACGATATTATGCAAAATAATATCTTCCTTTTGTTTTTACAAAAGTGCAAAGATTATATTAAAAAAAATATAAAAGTCAAAAAAAACTATCTTGAAAAAATTTTTTTTGTTTATATAATAAATTCACTTTTTATTTTCTGGCTTAGCCAAGTGGTAAGGCAGGAGACTCTGAATCTCTGATCATAGGTTCGAATCCTATAGCCAGAGCCAATAAAAATTAAAAAAGCTATAAGAAATTATAGCTTTTTATTGATGATCATATATTTTTATGACTTTGAAAATTTCATTTTCTATGTATCAAAAAACTCTATATTTTTTATTTATTCTAAAATAATAGATTTTTTCAATTTTTGGTTCTCTAATAGCTAAATCAATAGAAATAAAATCTCAATTTAATAATTTTTCTTTAGCTTTTTTATATTGTTTTTCTAATTGTCTTTTTTTTATATATTCAATCCATTTTTTTGTTATTAATACTTTTTTTATTTTCATAAATGCTTTAAAAATCGATAAAATCAGATTCTTTTAATTTTTTTGTTTCAAAATAACTTTTTTTTAGGTCTTTACTTTGAGAATCTAAATCTACTCAAAATAAAATAAGTTCTTCTTTTACTCAGAATTCTTTTTGAATAAAATTACTTAGTTTTTTTTCTATTTCTATATTTTTAAATTTTGATAAAATTCATTTATCATTTACTGTAATAGTTACCATTTTTTATTTTTATAAAAATATTATGTTTAGATTATAATTATTAAACTAAAAAAAATCAAAAAATTTTTTAAATATCTCATTTTTCCATCATAGCAATTGCTATTTTTATATCAAAATAACTAATTTCATTTAAATTTTTTTCTTCTAAAATTTCCTTTATTTCTCTTAATTTTTCAAATTCTTGATTTAAGTCATTTTTTATAATTTCTTTTACTTTTTTAATATTAGATAATTTTACAAGTTTCAAAATTTCAAGTAATGATAAATCTCATTTTTCATATAATTTAACAATATGACCTTCAATTGTTGAAATTCATAAATTTCTTTCTTTTGCTATTTCTTCTATTTTCTTTCAAGATTTTAATAAATCTAGTGTTATTTTGTAAGTATCATCTTTTTTTTCTTTTTTTAAAGAACTTTTTTTGGATTTTTTAAGTAAATTTAATCATACTTTTCATACAACATAAGTATTTAATTCTTCTAGGGCTTCTTTTAAGGCAGTATTTCTAAGTATAACAGCACTTCAAAGTTCAGTTATTCACAAAACAGGAAATTCTTTTGAAGTTTTATAAATATATCATTCAAATCTCAAAGCATCTATCATAGCTTGTATAGTATTTCTAGAATAATCTTTTAAAGCTCAATAATGTTTATATAAATCTAGGTTATTTTGTAATATTCTTTTATCTTCACTTCATTCTAAAAGTCTTGTTATAATTGTTTGAGAGAATTTTTCATCATTGTCTTTTATAGTTTCTAATATGATAGCAAAAGATGAAACTGGTAAAATATCTTTTTTTTCTAATTTTTCAAATTTCTTTTTGTCTAAACAAAAATCACAACTTCCACAACCATTTTTTATTTTTTCTAAATCATTTTTATCTCAAAAATATTCTAAAATAAATTTTCTTCTACAGCTAGGATAAAAAAGCAATTTTTTTATTTGTTCTAATTTATAATAAGCCTCTTTTTTTAATTCTTCTTGTTTTGCCCAGTTTATAAGCAAATGTGAATGTTTTCTTTTTTCTTGAGTCAAAGTAAGTCATCTTCATCTAAATCATTCTTCTCTGTCTAATTCTGAAATTCATTTATTTATTATGTTATATTTTTCAAGAATTTTTAAAGCACTACTTGTTTTTAATTCATTTCAAATAGAATGAGCTGAAATTTCATTAATAGTTTTTTGTATTATAGTTCAAACTCATTCTCAAATTTTTATATCTTTAAATAAAAAATCATATACTTTCAATACTTCTTCTTTTGTAGGATAAGTATTTTCTATAAAAAATTCTTGTATTTTTATATCTCCAAAAGAAGCAAGACAGGTTGCTACACTATTTTTTCAATCTCTTCAAGCTCTTCAAATTTCTTGATAATAATTTTCTATACTTCAAGGAAGATTAAAATGAATAACAAATCTAATATCTTTTTTATCTATTCACATTCAAAAAGCATTTGTAGCAACTATAACCTTATATTCTCAATTCATAAATTTATTTTGCATTTCTTCTCTTGAAATAGAATCCATAGCTCAGGTATATTTTCAAGCTTTTATTCAATATTCTTTTAACATATCATAAACTTCTCAAACACTTTTTCTACTAGAACAATAAATAATTCAAGCTCATTTTATATGTTCTAAAATTTCTAATACTTTTTCAAATTTCTTTTGTTTTTCACTTATTTCTCTTACCAAAATAATAATATTTTTTCTATCAAATCATTTTGTAAATTCTATAGCATTTTCTATTCATAACCTTTTAGTAATATCTTGTCTGACTTTTTGAGTAGCTGTTGCTGTTAAAGCAATTATGGGGAAATGATTAATTTCTCTTAATTCTTTTATAAAAGGTAAAATTTTTAAATAACTTGGTCTGAAATCATGTCACCATTGACTAATACAATGAGCTTCATCTACTGCTAGTAAAGATATTTTTACTTTTTTTATTGTATTTAAAAATTTATTAGAATTTAGTCTTTCTGGAGCTATATATAAGAATTTTATAGGATTAGTTTTATTATTTTCTAATTCAAATAAAGTTTCATTAATTTCAGAATTACTAATTGTAGAATTTATTAATTTTGCTTTAATTCATAACTCATTTAAAGAATCAATTTGATCTTTCATAAGTGATATTAGGGGAGAGATGACTAGAGTTAATCAATCAAGTAATACTCAAGGTAATTGATAAGTAAGTGATTTTCAACCTCAAGTGGGCATAAAAACTAGAGTATCATTTCAAGAAATAACATTTTCTATAATTTCTTTTTGTCATTCTCTGAAATTTTTCAATCAAAAATGATTTTGTAATTCTTTTTCTAAGTTAAACATTATCCTAAATTTAATTTTTATTTATATACATTATATAAAAAATATAAAAAAAGCAATAAAAAAATTGTCTTTTAAAGACAATTTTTATACTTGAGATCTTGCTTTCATAGCAGATAAAACTCTTTTTAATGAAATAATATAAGCAGCATTTCTAAAACTACAATTATAATATTTTGAAGTTTCAAATACTTCTAAAGAAGCTTTTGTTATTTTTTTAAATAATTTTGAATCAACTTCTTCTTCATCCCAATAAAAATTTGTATTATTTTGAACTTGTTCAAAATAACTAACCATAACTCATCCAGAGTTAGCTAAAATATCTGGAATTACTTTTATGTTATTTTCTTCTAAAATTAAATCTGCTTTTGGAGTAATAGGTCAATTTGCAAGTTCTAAAATAATTTTTGCTTTTATGTTTCAAGCATTTTTTTCTGTAATTTGATTTTCAAGTGCAGCAGGAATTAAAATATCAACAGGTAATTCTAGAATATCCATTGGATTATCTAAAATTTTAGCATCTTTATATTCAATAACTGATTTTCTTAAAACTTTTAATCTAGATATTTCTCAGATTTTTAATCAATCTTTATTAAAAATAGCTCATTTACTATCTGATATAGCAACAATTTTAGCTCAAAGTTCTACTAAAAGTTCTGCTGCAGTTAATCAAGCATTTCAAGCTCATTGAATTGCTATAGTTTTTCATTTCAAATCTTCTCAAAGTTCTTTTAATATAGTTTGTAATACATAAACTCATCCTTGAGCAGTAGCTTTTCATCTTCAAAGACTTCAACCTACTTCAAGAGGTTTTCAAGTAAAACTTCAAGGAGAATATTTTCAAACAAGAGTTGAATATTCATCCATCATCCAAGCCATTATTTTAGGATTTGTATTTACATCTGGAGCAGGAATATCAGTTTCTGGTCAAATATATTTATAAATTGCTCTTACATATCATCTAGCAAGTCTTTCAAGTTCTCTTTCACTTAATTCTTTTGGATTTACGATTATTCATCATTTTCCTCCTCAAAGAGGTATGTCAATAACTGCACATTTAAAAGTCATCCACATAGAAAGAGCCATAACTTCATTTTTTGTAACATTAGGATGAAATCTTATTCAACCTTTAAAAGGTCATCTAGCATCATTATGTTGAGATCTATATCAAGTGAAAATTTTTATAGTTCCATCATCCATTTCTACAGGAATAGAAACTTCAATTACTCTTTTAGGTTGGCTTATTATTGTGAAATTATTTTGGTTTTTAGGACATTCTTCAAAAAGTTCACAAGCTTTTTTTATTTGAGATTGTGCATTTTTAAATGCATCTAAATTAGTATCAAGTGTCATAATAAAATTATTAAAAAATAAAATTAAATTAATTATAGACTTTTAATTTTAAAATCAAAAAAAAATAAGAGTTTTTTTCTCTTATTTTAAATATTTTTTTCTAAGTAAATCATTTCAAGATTTACAAGTTTCTATAAATAATTGTTTTTTATCATCTTTTATAAAAGGTAAAAATTTTTTCATCATTTCTTCTCTTTTTTGTTCCACTTTTTTCATAGTTTCTTCAAAAGTTCAATTTTTTATAGCTTCTTGTAAATCTTTATTTATTTGTTTTATTAAAATTTTTCTTTCTTTTATTATTTCTAATAATTTTTTTTCTTCATCTTTAGTTAAATTATCTTTTACAAATCTAGCTAATGCTCAAAATTTTTGTTCTTTTGTTATTGGTTTTAACTTAGAATGAATCATTTTTGTTGGAGTTTTATTTTCTTTTTTAGTCTCATTGTTTTTTGTTCAACAAGATGTAAGTAAAATACTTACCAAAATTATAGAAAAAATTTTCTTCATAAATTCTTTATTATCAAATTAATGCTATTAGAGTTTATAAAAATAATAAATAAAATCAAATTATATTTCTACATTTTTATAATGAGTTATTTTGTATGATTTTTCTTTTTTTAGAATTGTTATAACATCAAATCTTATTTTTTCAAAATTAATATTATTTTTTACACAATAAAAATCTATTGTTTTTTTACATTTTGAAAGTTTATATTTAGTAATTGATTCTTCTGGTAGTCAGTAAGCTAAATTATTTCTATATTTTACTTCTATGAAAATAGTCAAATCTTTATTTTTAGCTATTAAATCAATTTCTCAAGCTCTTCAAAATTTAAAATTACTATCAAGAATTTTATATCATTTTTTTTGAAGATATTTTATAGCTATTAATTCTCAAATATCTCAAGTTTTTTTAGAAGAATTATTCATTTTCTTGTTTTTGTTGGTTATTTACTAATTGAACTTGAAAAGGAACACTATCTTTTATATGCAAATCAGTTTGAGGAAATGGTATAGTTATATCATTTTCATTTAAAGCTGTATAAATCATTTTTAAGAAATCTGATTTTGTTCTATTTGGTCTTGTTATTTCTTCTCATTTAACCCAAACATATAATTCAAAATCTACACTACTATTTCACATTTCTTTCATAACTACAAGGGGTTTATAATCTCAGGATTTCATATGATTTATTTTTGATTCTTGTAGGGTATTTAATATTACTTTTTCTACTTGTTTTATTGGTGTACCATAAGCTACTCAAAAAGGAATTTTAAACCTGACTTTTTTATCATTTAAAGTCCAATTTATTATATTGCTTTGTATGAAATCTTGATTTGGAACAATTATATCTATATTATTATTTGTTTTTATTGTTACAGAACGCATTCTAATATCCATAATTGTTCAACTTACTCCATTTGATAATTCTACATAATCTCATACTTTTATAGATTTTTCAAACATTAAAATAATTCCAGAAACAAAGTTTGAAACTATATTTTGAAGTCAAAATCAAACTCAAACAGATAAAGCTCAAGCTATGATTGTAAGATTTGATAAATCTATTCAAATTATTTTTAAAGAACTTAAAAAAACTATTGTGATTATAGTATAATATCAAATATTTGCTAATATTGTACTAGTGGAATAAGATAAATTGTTATTATATCTTCTTCTTATTGTATAAATAAATTTTTTATAATAAGAAGCTAATTTTATTCAAAGGTAAATAGTTATGAAAAATATAAATAAGCTTGATAAACTTAGTTTTATATTATAAATTTGAATTAAAGGATAATTTATTATTTCTAAAAATTTTGCTAATATTATTTTTAAATCTGTTGTAAATTCTCTAAAAGAATCTGTTGTGAAATAAAGAATAAAAAAAATTATCAAAAATAATATAGTTGATATTAATATTTTTTTAAATTCTTCTTTTATTTTTTGTATAAATTCCTTCATTTTTTTTTCTTAATATTTATTTAAATTTATAATAAATTTATTTTTCAAAAAATCAAAAAAAAATTCCAATATTTTGGAATTTTTTTTTGATTTAAATCTTGTAGAATTATTTTAATTCTACAGAAGCTCCAGCTTCTTCTAATTTAGCTTTAATTTCTTCAGCTTCATCTTTAGAAACTCCTTCTTTAATTTTACCACCATTATCAGCTAATGCTTTAGCTTCTTTTAATCCAAGTCCAGTAATTTCTCTAATTACTTTAATAACAGCAATTTTTGAAGAACCAGCATTTGTTAATTCAACATCAAAGCTAGATTTTTCTTCAGCTCCACCTTCAGCTCCACCTGCAGCCATTACAACAGGAGCAGCAGCAGAAACTCCAAATTCTTCTTCCATTGCTTTTACTAAATCATTTAATTCAACTATAGTTAATTCTTTAACTAAGTCCATAATTTTTTGAGCATTTGCACTTAATTCAGCCATAATAATAATTATTATAAATATAAAATAAAGTATAATTTTTGTCATTCTGAAATTATTTTCAGAACCCCAAGTATAGTAAATCAAGAAAAATTATATTTTTTCTTGAGATCCTGAATCAAGTTCAGGATGACATAATCTAGCTTAATAGCTAGTAGATATTTCTCTAAATTTTTAGAGAAATATCTTACAAGATATTAAACTAATCTTCTTTTTTGTCTTCTTCTTTATTTTCTTCAGCTTCTTCTTTTTTACCTTCTAATTCTCAAACTTTAGATTTTCATTTTTCTTCAAGTTCTTTAGCAGCAGCATCAAAGAATCTTGCAAGAGAAGATAGAGGTGATTGAAGAGAACCAACAAGTCTTCATAGAAGAGTTTCTCTGCTTGGCATAGAAGCAATTTGAGCTGTTTCTTCTGCATCTTTTAATTCTCATTCAAAATAAGCTCAAGTCCATTCAATTTTATCTTTTACTTCTTTTCTAAATTCATTTACTTTTCCTAAAGCAGAAACTGCATCATCTCTTGATACAACTAATGCTATTTGTCCTGGAAGTAAAGAATCATCAATTTCTACATCAAAAACTTCTTTAAAAGCTTTTTTTATTAAAGTTTTTTTAGCTAAAGTAAAAGTTCAATTAACTTCTCTTAATTTTACTCTAAGGTCAGTAATTTCAGCAACAGTTAATCCACTATTTGAAGTAAAACCAATTGATTCAGCATTTTTAATTAAATCTTTTAGTTTATTTAATACTTCAACTTTTTGTGCTTTTGTAAGAGCCATTTTTCTAAAAAGTTAAAAATTATAAAATATTGCATTAAAAAAATCTCTTTTAAGATAAAAAAGAGATTTAGTTTTTTTATTTTCAAAACTATAATCATTCTTTTTTATCTCGGTAGGTCTTATTTTTATGCCTACTGTCTACAATAAAAAATATTTTTAATGTACTAAGATTATATATATTTTTTTTGTAAGTCAAATTTTTTTTGCAAGTATTTCATAGCAAGTAAAAAACATATTGTGATGTTTTAGTAATTTAAGAGAAAATTTTAATTGAAAAAATAATATAAATCATTAGAATTTTATTATTATAATTTTAGTGTGTAATGATGAAACAAGTTTTTAAAGATAAAATAATAAATATAGATTCAAATTTTTGAGATAAAAAATTTCTTATAAAAAAATTAAATTGGGAAGAAAATATTTCAAATAATGATTTTGAAGTTATATTTTTAAGTGATTTATTAGAAAAAAGAAAAAATTTAGAAATGCTTGAAAAAGCAAAAATAAAACCTGCTATTTGGTCAAATGTTTATTCTCCAAGAGATGAGTTTGAAATTTTTGAAGAATTATTTGAAAATGCATTAAAAAATAATAAAAAAATTCATATAGTTTGAGTTACTTTATGAAAAGAAATGGAAATTTTGGAAGATTATTACAAAAAATTATGATTTTTTTCTGAAGAAATAAATGCTTTTAAAGTAGATTTTTCTGAAGTTTTAATTTCAGTTTCAGTAAAAATAGAAAATTTGATGTGGAGGGGGTCAGATTATAAAAGAATGTGAAAGAAAATTTTTTTTAATCCACCAATTAGAGAGTCTTGAGAAGTAAAAAATATGTTTAAATGAATTAATAGATGAGTTATAGCTTGAATTTATATAGATGAATTTGATTTAGAAAAACAAAATTTTTTAATACAACAAATTTTACAAGAACATATTTTGCCAATAACTATGGCAAAAATTTTGAATTATAATTTAGCTGATTTTTGATTTACTTGAAAAGAAAGTGATTTTATAATTACTTACTAAAATTTTTGATTATAAAATAAAAATATGATACAATGAATTAAGAAAAATCTAAAATTTATTTTAGATTTTTTATTTTAGTTTTATAATCAATAAAAATGGCAAATTTGACTGTATCTAGTATTTTAGAATATGCAATTAAGTCAAAAGCTTCAGATATCCATATAACAGAATGAAAACCTCTTACTTTTAGAATAGATGGAGAATTAAAAATAATGAATCAAGCTTGAGTTATTGATTCTGTAAAAATTAAGCAGATTTTACTTGAACTTTTAAAAGAAGATAAAGAAACAGCAAAAAAATTTTTAAATGAGCATGATTTAGATTTTGCTTATATGTATAAAAATTGAACAAGTTTTAGAGTAAATGCTTTTTATAGATTATGAAGAATATCATTTGTTTT
>Ga0256833_1003782_pt1 | contig 10275 bp, 5 predicted proteins | sample 356284metaG_FD_190535 | JGI IMG/M metagenome (GOLD analysis project Ga0256833, IMG submission 190535) | Hydrothermal vent microbial communities from Mid Atlantic Ridge, Atlantic Ocean - 356-284 | ecosystem: Environmental > Aquatic > Marine > Hydrothermal vents | place: Atlantic Ocean: Mid...
CCGTAGAAGAGGACGTGGTCCAGCGGTTCGCCGCGCTGGCGGGCGGCGGCGATGAGGATGCGCAGGTTCTCGCGAATTTGCTCCTGGCCGATGAGGTCGTCCAGCCGTTGGGGGCGGAGGGCGTAATCGCGTGGGTCGCCCGCCTGCGGTTGGGGGCTGATGAGGCGCGGGTGGTCGCTCATGGCGAGGATTATATCAGATGAAGGGGAAATTTATTGCGTCGCCAGCAAGATGAGGTCGTTGACGTTGGTCTGAGTGGGGCCGGTGCGCAGCAGGCCGCCGACGGCTTCCCAAAAATGGTAGGCATCGTGGCGTTGGAGGAAATCGGCGGGCGAAAGCCCGCGAGCGCGTGCCTGTTGGGCGGTTTCCCCCGTGGCGACGGCGCCTGCGGCGTTGGTGGGGCCATCGGTGCCGTCGGTGGCAAAGGCGACCAGCCAGACGCCTTGGAGGCCGGCCAGGGTTTCCACCGCGGCGAGGGCCAGTTCCTGGTTGCGCCCGCCGAGGCCGTGCGTTTCCCCCAGGGTGACGGTGGTTTCGCCGCCGAAGAGCAGGCAGGCGGGGCGGGGCAGGGGGCGATTGTGGTGAGCCATTTCTTTTAGCACGGCGGCCAGGCCGCGCCCGATTTCGCGAGCCTCCCCTTGCAGCGCGGTCGCGCCGATGGCGGTGTGAAAGCCCTGGCGCGCGGCTTCCTCGGCTGCGGCTTCGACTGCCTGCGCCACGTTGCCCACGATACGGTGGTGGACGCGGGCAAAGAACGGCTCATCGGGTTTGGGCGTTTCGGGCACTTTTCCCTGCCGTCCCTGTCCCAGCAGGGCGCGCACCGGCGATGGTACCCGGTCGAGCAGGTCATAGCGCGCCAGCACCGCCCACGCGTCGTCGAAGGTGGTAGGGTCGGGCGTGGCCGGGCCGGAGGCGATGGTGTCCAGCGGGTCGCCGAGGACGTCGGAGAGCACCAGGACAATCACCGTGGCAGGGGCGGCGGCTTTGGCCAGGCCGCCGCCTTTGATGGCGTCCAAATGTTTGCGCACGGTGTTGATTTCTTCGATGGTGGCGCCGGAGGCCAACAGCAGTTGCGTGGTGCGTTGCAGGTCGGCGAGGGTGAGGGGGAGGCGGGGGGCGGTTGCCAGGGCTGAGCCGCCGCCGGAGATCAGCAGCAACACCACATCCTCCGGGCGCAGGCCGCGCAGGGCTTGGAGGATGGCCGCCGCGCCCCGTTGGCTGCCCGTGGTGGGGATGGGATGGCCGCCGATGATCACCCGGAAGCCGGGCAGGGGCTCACTGGCGTGGCCTGCTTTGGTGACGATGACACCGCGCGCGATGCGTTCCCCCAGCACTTCGTACGCGGCTTTGGCCATGGGGTAGGCCGCTTTGCCCAAGGCGACAACGACAACCCGCCCCGGTTGGGCCAAAGCAGCCCGGGTGAGCGGGTCGGGGTTGCTGAGCGCCCGCCGGATGGCTTCGTCCGGCGCGACGGCAGGCAGTGCCGCTGCAAGGATGGTTCGTAAGGCAGGCGGCAGGGGAAGGCGAGCGGTAAACATCGGAGGAGCGGGCGGCGCGTGCCAGCGGTGGCAAGTCAGTCAGACAGCCATTGCCCGTTGTTGGCGGTAGAGGTGCTCTCGCACCTGCATGACTTCGCGGCGCAGGCGTTCGTCGCTTTCGATCTGGTCGGCAATTTTTTCGTAGCCGTATTTGATGGTGGTGTGGTCGCGCCCGCCCAATAATTCGCCGATTTGCGGCAGGGAGAGGCCCGCGTCTTCTCGCAGCAGGTACATCGCGATCTGGCGGGGAAGGGCGATCTTGTGGGAACGGCTTTTGCTGCGCAGCCGTTCCACGGTGATGTCGAAGGCCTGGGCGACGGCGTGGATGATTTGCTCCGGCTCCAGGTTGCGGCGGCGGGGCAGCATGTCGGCCAGGGCGGCTTCTACCAGGGCAGTGGTCAGCGGCATCCCCCGCAGTTCGGCGTAGGCCAGCACCCGGGTGAGCGCCCCTTCCAGTTCCCGGATGTTGGATTGCATGTAACGGGCGATGGTTTCCAAAATGGCAGGAGGGACGTCTTTTCCCGCTTCCTCGGCTTTGAACCGCAGGATGGCGACGCGCGTCTCGAAGTCGGGCGGTTGGATGTCGGCGGTCAGTCCCCATTCGAAGCGGGAACGCAAGCGGTCTTCCAGGGTGACCAGGGCTTTGGGCGGGCGATCGGAAGTGATGACGATTTGCTTGTTTTGACCGTGCAGGGTGTTGAAGGTATGGAAGAACTCTTCCTGGGTGGATTCCTTGCCGGCGATGAATTGGATGTCGTCGATGAGCAGGACGTCCACCGTGCGGTATTTTTCGCGGAAGGCCCCGGTATTGTGGATGCGAATAGCGTTGATGAGGTCGTTGGTGAATTCTTCGGAGGAGACGTAGCGGACGACCAAGCCTTGGGCAAGGCAGGCGTTGCCGATGGCGTGCAGCAGATGGGTTTTTCCCAGGCCGACGCCGCCATAGAGGAAAAGGGGGTTGTAAGCATGAGCCGGTTTTTCGGCTACAGCCAGGCTGGCGGCGTGGGCCAGGCGGTTGTTGGAGCCGACGACGAAGTTGTCGAAGGTATAGCGGGGGTTGATGGCGGCTGCCCCTGGTGTGGTGGGGAAAGTCGTTGTTTCTGTGAGACTTTCTTTGCCGTCCCGACCGTGGCCGTTGTGACCGTTGCCGTAGTTTTCGTCATCGGATGTTCCGGCCAGTGGGGCTTTGTTTGTCCAGACGACAAAGTCCACGTCGACCGGCCGGGCCAGCAAGCCGGTCAATTTGCGGCGCACGATGCTGCGCAGGCGGCTTTCCAGCCAATCTCGGGCGTAGGCGTTGCGCACGCCTATCACCAGTTTGTCGTCGTTTAGCGTCACCGGCTCGGTGTCGCGCACCCAGGTATCGAACGATGCTTTGGGCATTTCCATGCGAAGTTGCCCCAGGACGGTTTGCCATACTTGCACTGCCTGCTTTTCCACGCTGACCTCCTTGCACCCACCAAGGTCTTCCGCTCGGCACCTGGAGCGGGAGGGATTGGGTTTTGCCATGTTTGTGTTTCGTCGTGCTTTAGCACGCCTGACTGCGGTATTCATCCCCTTGGAGTGTGGGATATTCTACTTGTTCTGAGGGGCGTTGACAATAGCGAAAAACCTACGAATCCTTAAAAAGAGTGTTTTCTTTAAGAATTTGCTTTCTTAAAGAAAACTTTTTGGGGGCATGTGCCCCCGGTTGCTTTTAGAAAAGATGTGCGCCTTTCTATGTCTCTGAGCGGCGAATTACCCCCCATATCTGGGAAGGACTATCCGAAAGAGGGATGCACACCCAGATTTTGGAGGTTCGCGAGCGCGCGATGCAAGCGGGCGGACGGCGCGAAGGTCACGCGTTCGCGCGCGTGACCTTCGGGGAAAATGGGCGTGTTGGGAATGGCAAGGGAGGAAGGGTGAGGAAAAAGAGGGCGGTGGGAGGCATTCAGTGACGTCGCCAGCCAAGGTAGCCCAGGACAAGGGCGGTGAGGGCAAGGATGGCCTCGGCGAGGTGCCACGGCCAGCGGATGGGCGAGGGGGGCGGCGCTGTGGTGGGCGGAAGATGGCGGGTGGCGATGGGCGTGGCCGAGGGTTGGGGCGTGGGGGTGGGCGAAGCAATCGCCAGCCCTTGCAGAGGTTGGTGGGGGGCGACCATAGGGCGAGCGCTTTCCGCAGGGGTAGGGGCAACGGGCGGGGTGGTGTCGAGGGCTTTTTCGTTGGCGGGAAGTGCCTGGAAGTTAGCAACTTCGGAAGGAGGCGGCGCGGCGAGGGGTAGAGGATGCCCCAGCAGATCCCCGGCTGCCATGATCAGCAGCAGCACTGTCGCCAAGGCGCTGGCCCAGCGGTAGGCCCGTGGTGCCCGCGGCTGACGTTGGGGGCGGGCGGCGTGGGCCTGAGCAGGCGTCAGGGTGAAGGGGCGCGGGGCGTGCACCGGTGGCAGGGTTGCCAGCCCGTGTTTTACCGCCTGCATTTGGCGGTAGGCTGTTTGCCATCGCCGGTCGCTCGCCAGGCGTTGGGCCACGCGCGCTTGCTCTTGGGGCGACAGTTCACCATCCAGGTAGGCGCTCAGTTGGCGGTATTCGCGAGGGGAAAGGTGGTTGCGGTTCATGGGGGGGTGTCTCCATCGTTTAGACGGAGTAAAGTATCCAAAAGTTCCGGGAAGCGACGCAAACAGCGTTGCATTTGCAGGCGGGCGCGCGCCAGGCGGCTTTTGAGCGTTCCGAGGGCGATGCCCAAAGCCTGGGCGGCTTCGTTATAAGGGAAGCCTTCCACATCGACCAACACGAGGGCGGCGCGGAAGTCGGGTTTGAGGCCGTGAAGGCAGGTTTCCAGGGCGCGATGCAGGGCGGCGCGCTCGGCGTGGGCTTCGGGGTTGCCTTGGGGGCTGGTGTCGGCCAGCCAGGCGGGGGATTCTATCTCGTCGCCTTCGTCGTCTTGCGGTTGCAGGGGGATGGTGGGGCGGCGACGACGACGGCGCAGGTGGTCGTAGCACGCGTTGGTGGCGATGCGTAACAGCCATCCTCGCCATGAGTCGCCGCGGTAGCGGTCGATGTGTTGCCAGGCGCGCAGGAAGGTCTCCTGGGCGGCGTCTTCGGCGGCTGCTCGGTCGCCCAAAATGCGGTAGGCGACGCGATAGACCGTGTCCTGGTAGGCGAGCACCAAGCGGTTGAAGGCTTCCAAGTCGCCTTGGCGGGCGGCGGCAATCCATTCTTGCTCGGCAATCATGTCTGCATTATAGCCGATTTGTGGGGCAGGGATGACCGGATGCTGGTGGGGTTTATGGTCGCCTGTTGGGCGATTGTGTGTTATAAACGCCAAGTGGAGGATGGTTGCCCTCCGAATTTGGGTGAAGTTATCAAGGAGGAAGGTGCGATGCGGATTTTGGTTACGAACGACGATGGCGTTACCGCGCCGGGGTTGCTGGCGCTGGCGCAGGCGATGGAGGCGATCCCCGGCGCCGAGGTGCTGGTAGTGGCACCGCACCGTAACTGGTCGGTAACCGGCCATGTGAAAACGCTCAACCGCCCGTTACGGGTGTGGGAGACGGTGCTGGCCGATGGCCGAACCGCCTTGACGACGGAAGGGGCACCTTCCGATTGTGTGGCGATGGCGTTGTTGGGGCTGGTACCGCGCCCGGATGTGGTGGTGTCGGGCATCAATCCCAACGCCAACGTGGGGCACGATGTGACCTATTCGGGGACGGTGACGGCAGCGATGGAGGCGGTGATCGCCGGTGTGCCTGCGGTGGCGGTTTCGCTGGAACGAGGCGAGACGCCGATGGAGGCGCTCGATTATCGCTCCGCGGCCCGCGTGGCTCGGCGGATTGTGGCGTGGGTGCTGTCGGAGGGGCTTCCGGAAGAGGTGCTTCTCAATGTGAATGTGCCCTATCGCCCTTTGGAGACCATGCAGGGCATTCGGGTTACGCGTTTGGGGCGGCGGCTGTATCGGGATCGGCTCACGCGGTGCGATGGCCCGGCGGGGAAAACCTATTATTGGATTGGTGGAGAGCCGCCCGCGGGGGTTCCTGAAGAGGGAACGGACATCGGGGCGCTGGCGCAGGGTTATGTTTCGGTGACGCCGCTGCAGATGGACATGACGGCCTATGGTGAACACTCGGCGCTGGCGGCGGCCTTCGGGCGTTGGGTGGTGGGGGAGGAGGAATAGCACGACAACCAAAAAGAGCAATTTTCGCGGAATTCCTTGACGTGTTACAAAGGGCGCGTATAATAGCGCCCGTGCTTGACGGATGGTTTCGCCTTGGGAACAGGGCAAACCGGTACAATTGAAGAGGCGCTGTGACGCCAGAGACCAGGGTTGCTTGCCCGCTCGGTCTGGCGACCGATATCCGAGAGCAGATATCGGTCAGTATTTGTCTCTCTTGAAAACCTTGACAGCGTTGGCGGAGGTGAGTAAAATAGCCTCCGCTCAACTGAGGCGGCGGGACCTTAACAATTGAAGAGTGGCAGGAAGCAGAGCGACCTGTCAATTCTGGAGAGTTTTTACAGGATGAACTTCCGTAAAGACACAACGCCGAAAGGCGATACTCTTGCGGAGAGTTTGATCCTGGCTCAGGGTGAACGCTAGCGGTGCGCCTAATACATGCAAGTCGAGCGAAGAGGACAGCGAGTAGCAATACTTGCTGGGCTCTTAGCGGCGAACGGGCGAGTAACGCGTGGATGACCTGCCCCGAAGAGAGGGATAACAGACCGAAAGGTCTGCTAATACCTCATGTGCTCCCGGGGGTTAGAGGCCTCGGGAGTAAAGGGTTCCGGCTGCCGAAAGGTGCCGGCGCCGCTTCGGGAGGGGTCCGCGTCCCATCAGGTTGTTGGTAGGGTAACGGCCTACCAAGCCGATGACGGGTAGGGGGCCTGAGAGGGTGGCCCCCCGCACTGGCACTGAAACACGGGCCAGACACCTACGGGTGGCAGCAGTAGGGAATCTTGCGCAATGGGCGAAAGCCTGACGCAGCGACACCGCGTGCGGGATGAAGGCCTTCGGGTTGTAAACCGCTTTTCGGGAGGATGAGGAAGGACAGTACTCCCGGAATAAGTCTCGGCTAACTACGTGCCAGCAGCCGCGGTAACACGTAGGAGGCGAGCGTTACCCGGATTTACTGGGCGTAAAGCGCGTGCAGGCGGCTCAGTAAGTTGGGCGTGAAAGCTCCCGGCTCAACCGGGAGAGGACGTCCAAAACTGCTGGGCTAGAGGACGGTAGAGGGAGGTGGAATTCCCGGTGTAGCGGTGAAATGCGTAGATATCGGGAGGAACACCAGTGGCGAAGGCGGCCTCCTGGGCCGTTCCTGACGCTCAGACGCGAAAGCCAGGGGAGCGAACGGGATTAGATACCCCGGTAGTCCTGGCTGTAAACGATGTGGACTAAGCGTTGGTGGGGTCAAACCCATCAGTGCTGGAGCTAACGCGTTAAGTCCACCGCCTGGGGACTACGGCCGCAAGGCTAAAACTCAAAGGAATTGGCGGGGGCCCGCACAAGCAGCGGAGCGTGTGGTTTAATTCGATGCTACACGAAGAACCTTACCCGGGCTTGACATGCTGGTGGTACCGAACCGAAAGGGGAGGGACCCTTCGGGGAGCCAGCACAGGTGCTGCATGGCTGTCGTCAGCTCGTGCCGTGAGGTGTCCGGTTAAGTCCGGTAACGAGCGCAACCCCTGTCCTGTGTTACAAGTGTCACAGGAGACTGCCGGTGTCAAGCCGGAGGAAGGCGGGGATGACGTCAAGTCAGCATGGCCTTTATGTCCGGGGCTACACACACGCTACAATGGCCGGGACAATGGGTAGCAAAACCGCGAGGTGGAGCCAATCCTCAAACCCGGTCTCAGTTCGGATTGGAGGCTGCAACTCGCCTCCATGAAGCCGGAGTTGCTAGTAACCGCGCGTCAGCAATAGTGCGGTGAATACGTTCCCGGGCCTTGCACACACCGCCCGTCACGTCATGGGAGCTGGCAACGCCTGAAGTCGGTAGCCTAACCCGAAAGGGAGGGCGCCGCCGAGGGCGGGGCTGGTGACTGGGACGAAGTCGTAACAAGGTAGGTGTACCGGAAGGTGCGCCTGGATCACCTCCTTTCTATGGAAAACCTCGGGCTGGGGCTTGGCCTCAGTTCCGAAAATGCCCCAACGTGTGCTGGGGCGCCAGAATTGGCAGGTGGCTTCCTGTCACTCTTCAGTTGTTGAGGCCTGCGCCTCGTCAGTGGGCCTGTAGCTCAGTCGGTTAGAGCACTGTGCTGATAACGCAGGGGTCACTGGTTCGAGTCCAGTCAGGCCCACCTTCAAACGCTGAGAGGTTTCTGGGGATGTAGCTCAGTTGGGAGAGCATCGCCTTTGCAAGGCGAGGGTCACGGGTTCGAGTCCCGTCATCTCCACCTTCTCTCCCGTGGGCTGCAGGTGAGACGGAGGCGAGATTGGCGCTGGTTTTTGCGGCGAGCTAAGGATGTAGGGCTTCATCGTGCAGGGTCTGGCCCGGCGATGAGCCGGGTCGGTTTGTCTCGGCTCGTTGAAAAGCGAAGCGTAAGCACTCGGTTGGCGGGTTCCACTGTGGTGGAATCTGGCAACCGGCGGCTAACGCCGGAGAGCGGCGGCACCTTAACAAGTGAATAGGTCGTAGTGAAGCAACTAACTTCAAATCTTATTGTCGTGCGTGTAGTGCATCAACGCGAAGAATTTCTGGTTCTCCGCATCACGTGCAAGCTACTAAGGGCTTGCGGTGGATGCCTAGGCGCCAAGAGCCGATGAAGGACGCGGCACACTGCGATAAGCCTCGGGGAGGCGTGTGCAGCCTTTGATCCGGGGATTTCCGAATGGGGAAACCCGCCATGGCAAACCCATGGCATCCCTTAGCTGAACCCATAGGCTAAGGGAGGGGCACCCGGGGAACTGAAACATCTTAGTACCCGGAGGAAGAGAGAGCATTCCCTTAGTAGTGGCGAGCGAACGGGGAAAAGCCCAAACCCGTATGGCTGAGTGGCTGGCAGGCCTATGCCATGCGGGGGTTGTAGGCCCCGCCAGGAGGAGCTGCCAATCCTCCAGGGAGTTACAAACCGGCCCGTTAGTCGAATGGTGTGGAAAAGCCAACCAGAGAGGGTGACAGTCCCGTAGGCGAAAACGGTGTCGGCTTCCGGCGGTGAGCCTGAGTACCATCGGGCACGCTAATCCGGTGGGAAGCAGGGAGGTCCACCTTCCAAGGCTAAATACTCTTGGCGACCGATAGTGCACAAGTACCGTGAGGGAAAGGTGAAAAGCACCCCTGTGAGGGGAGTGAAATAGAACCTGAAACCGCAAGCCTACAAGCAGTCGGAGGGCTAATGGCGTGTCGGTGTCCCCGGGAAACCGGGTGATGCGGCGCTATGCCTGACGGCGTGCCTTTTGGAGAATGAGCCTGCGAGTTAATCTCAGTGGCGAGGCTAAGGGAGTGACACCCGGAGCCGTAGCGAAAGCGAGTCTGAATAGGGCGTTCAGTCGCTGGGATTAGGCACGAAACCAGGTGAGCTAACCATGGGCAGGGTGAAGGCGGGGTAAAACCCGCTGGAGGCCCGAACCGGTGTCCGTTGCAAAGGGCTCGGATGACCTGTGGTTAGAGGTGATATGCCAAACGAACCTGGAGATAGCTTGTTCTCCCCGAAATAGCTTTAGGGCTAGCGTCACGTGTTCAGTACCGGAGGTAGAGCACTGGATGGGCTAGGGGGCTTACCGCTTACCGAACCCAACCAAACTCCGAATGCCGGTACTCCAGAGCGTGGCAGTCGGACTACGGGAGATGAGTTTCGTGGTCGAAAGGGAAAGAGCCCAGACCATCGGCTAAGGTCCCTAAGTCCAGGCTAAGTGGGAAACGAGGTGGGGCTGCTGTGACAACCAGGAGGTTGGCTTAGAAGCAGCCATCCTTTAAAGAGTGCGTAACAGCTCACTGGTCAAGTGGCCCTGCGCGGAAAATGTAACGGGGCTTAAGCCTGGCACCGAAGCCATGGGTCTCCGTCGCCTGCGGGCGGCGGGGGCGGTAGGGGAGCGTTCTGCGTGCAGCGAAGCCGTACCGAGAGGAGCGGTGGAGCGCGCAGAAGTGAGAATGCAGGCACGAGTAGCGTACAAACGCGTGAGAACCGCGTTCGCCGAAAGTCCAAGGTTTCCGACGGCAGGTCAATCCGCGTCGGGTTAGGCGGGCCTTAGCCGAGGCCGAGAGGCGTAGGCGATGGACAGCCGGTCAACATTCCGGCCCCGCCTGGGTGGAGCGATGGGGGGACGCGGCGAGGTAAGCCAGCCGGCGATTGGTCGTGCCGGTGCCAAGCGCGTAGGCGTTGACGCCCGTAGGCAAATCCGCGGGCGGAGTCGAGGCGTGATGGCGAGCCCTTGAGGCGTAAGTGGCCCACCCTTGCCGCCGAGAAAAGCCTCTAAGCGTTGAAACCCAGGCGCCCGTACCGCAAACCGACACTGGTGGACGGGTAGAGTATACCAAGGCGAACGGGAGAACCCTCGTTAAGGAACTCGGCAAAATAGCCCCGTAACTTCGGGAGAAGGGGTGCCCCATTAGGGTGAAGGCCCTCGCGGCTGGAGCCCGAAGGGGTCGCAGTGAAATGGCTCTGGGGACTGTTTAACAAAAACACAGGTCTCTGCGAAACCGTAAGGTGACGTATAGGGGCTGAAGCCTGCCCAGTGCCGGAAGGTTAAGGGGAGGGGTTAGCCGCAAGGCGAAGCTCCGAACCGAAGCCCCGGTGAACGGCGGCCGTAACTATAACGGTCCTAAGGTAGC
>Ga0256833_1003783_pt1 | contig 10275 bp, 11 predicted proteins | sample 356284metaG_FD_190535 | JGI IMG/M metagenome (GOLD analysis project Ga0256833, IMG submission 190535) | Hydrothermal vent microbial communities from Mid Atlantic Ridge, Atlantic Ocean - 356-284 | ecosystem: Environmental > Aquatic > Marine > Hydrothermal vents | place: Atlantic Ocean: Mid...
TCTGCTTTCCATGGGTTATACCCATGGCACTGCAAAGACAGTCCTCTCGGAACCGGGCAATATAAAAGCCATAAATACCTCCCCTGTGGATGAGAGCGTGGCTTTCGTGTATCTGGATGGGCGCAGGAAAGAAAAGCATGCTTTATGCTGAGGGCCGGGGATTATGGGGAAACCGGGGAAGAAATTCCCCCGTCTGGAGTTCTATTTCAGGTCCCTTATCGATAATGCTTCCTTCTCTACCAATCTCATAGGAGCTGTTTTCAGGCAGGTCAGAAGGCAGGAGATTATGTCCCTGTTCTCTGTTTTCCCGCTGGTTCAAAACCCTGCCGGCCTTTAACCATGCCCCCTGTGAACTCCAGCTGATTAAAAGAGTAAATTACACAATCTTGAGGATATGTCCCGTTTCTGGACTTGTGTATCGGATGGCCGGGGTCAGCACCCGGGAGAAACTGCCGGGGTTTATTATCAGTATCCTGTCCTCGAATGGCATTTGCGATGTCTTCCCTTACTATTTCCAGAGGCTCAATTTTTCCGTTGCAGACTGGATGGAGGGATGAGAATAAAGATGGCATGATTTTTCCTCTAAACTTTCAGCTATGGATTTGCAGTTGATGTCTTCGTATGAATTGAAGGAGAAGAAGCCCATCAGGGCCTTTCTGGCCGTTGGAACTGTTGAGGCCCACGGCCCCGCTCCGCTGGGGACGGATAATATCATTCCGCAGATGTTCGTTCGGGAACTGGTGAAGGAATTCGGCGGCGTTGTTCTCCCTCCATTCAACTACGGCATAAATAAATCCCTTCAGGCCCATGCCGGCTCCCTCGGTATAACCCAGGAGACCTTTCAGGGAGTTATATACGACATTGCAGGAGGTCTTAAACAGCATGGATTCGGAGAATTTATCATCGTGAATGGACACGGGGGGAATTCCGGGGCTCTCAAATCCGTTGCCTACAGGATTCACAGCGATTATGGACTGAAGGTGGCCGTTCTCGAATGGTGGGGAATGGTGAACAGCGATGAGCACTTTCCCGAAGGCATGGTGGGGCATGCAGGTCTCGATGAGATTTCCCTTGTCCTTCATGCATATCCCGAACTTCTGGATAAATTGTCCAGGGTGGGGAGAGCGAAGGCTTCGTCTTTTAAACCGGGCCTCGTGGTCTATCCAAACACGATAAGCATACTCATGTATCACGGCGAGAAGGAAATCGATTATTCCCTCCTGTCGAAGGAGAGGGCGGAGAGATTCTTCGAGGCCGTTCTTCAGAGCATGAAAGACCTCCTTGGGGAAGTTCTGGAGGGATGGGAGCTCGTGGATTGAGGATGGGATCGAAATTGCTGTGAATCTTTAAACTTATGAAAAATTTCTGGAGACGGGAATTATGAAGACCCTGGATGTTTCTATCATAGGTGGTGATGCGGAGACATACTACCATCCCCGATTCGATAAGTTCAGACCCGGGGAGTTTCTATGGGTTAAGGTGGAAGGGGAGGAGCATGAGAAGCTCGTGAAGGTGAGGGGAATAAATCAGAGAGTCTCCCGGGAGGTGAAGCGGATAGAATCCTATCGCAGAGCCCACAGGGACAGGGTCCTGCATGTTCTGAAGAATATGGTTCGGGGGCTTCTGTGGGAAAGGGGGTATGAGAATGTTAAGCTGGCCCGCCTCTCCATAGATATGGAAAAGGGTATTCTCAGGGTGGACTATGTGGCCGATAAGAAACTCAACCTCCATGTCCTGGGAGCCGAATTTGCAAAGATTCTCCATGTCAGGGTGGAATTCAATCAGATAGGGGCGAGGGACTTTGCTGCCGAAATTGGCTGGCTGGGTGTATGCGGCAGGATTACATGCTGCAAGCTGTTCCTCAAGGGAAAGATACCCTCAGTCACGATCGATATGGCAAGAAAGCAGTATCTATTTGCCGGACCAGAGAAACTGACGGGCGCATGCGGGAGACTCCTGTGCTGTCTCACCTATGAATTCGATTTCTACGAGGGCATTTACTCCAAGGTTCCCAGAATCGGGAAAAAGGTGAAGACCCCGGAGGGTGTGGGAACTGTTGTGGAACTCAATGTTATAAAAGGATTCTTCCGCATAAGGCTCGAAAGTGGTGAGAAGAAAGAAATATACTTCGATAGGGATACGGACTGGTATGTGATAACCGAGGAGCCCTCGAGAGCGGCAAAGGCGGGGGAATCGGAGGAGGAAGGAAATGCGTAAATTCGTGCTATTTTCCGTTATCGTGATTCTCGGGGTTTTCGGGTGGGCTGTTTATCAGGGGTCCAGGGTTGATGTAAGGGTTAATGAGCAGATGGGTGTTATAAGGCCCAACAGGCCTGCCCCCTACTTCGCCATGCCCGATATACACACGGGAAAGGTGGTCTCTCTCGACAGCCTCAGGGGTAAAACGGTGGTCCTAAACTTCTGGGCCTCGTGGTGCAAGCCCTGTCAGGAGGAGGTTCAGGAGCTCAACAGATTTTACCAGGACTTCGGGGACAGCGTATATCTGCTGGGAATCAATGTGTGGGACACCCGCACCAAAGCGCTGGAATTCATGAAGGAGCACAATATTCGCTTCCCCGTTCTCCACTCGAAGAACTCTCCCATAACGGTGGATTACGGAATAAACGGTGTTCCGGAGACCATAATAGTGGACTCTTCGGGCATCATTCGCATGCATTTCAAAGGGCCGGTGACCTATGATATCCTTAAAAAATCTCTGGAAGAAATCAGGGGTGGGTAATGTTCTGGTCCTCGGAGGGGGATCCATCCGGGGACTTGCCCACATAGGTGTTCTCAGGGCCATAGAGGAGAGGGGGATCGTAATTCACGCGGTGGTGGGGTGCTCCATGGGTTCCATCATCGGGGGTCTCTATGCAATGGGGTTCAATTCCTCCAGCATGGAGTCCTTCGTAAAGGCCCTCTACAGGGACAGGGGTGGATTTGCGGAGTATTTTCGCTTCAGGCCTTCTGCGACCGGACTTGTGGATACCCGCAGGATAGAGGCTTTCCTCAGGAGGGTCTTCGGGAATATAACATTCAGTGAGCTTAGGATTCCGGCATATTTCAATGCCGCCGATATTTCCAATTTCGACTATGTGGTGTTCCACAGGGGGTCCGTCTGGTCCGCCATAAGGGCCAGCATTGCAATACCGGGATTGATAGAGCCTGTTCGTATGGGCGATAGATTTCTGGTGGATGGAGGGGTGGTGGAGACCGTGCCGGTCAGCATAGCCAGAAAGCTGAATCCACAGAGGATTATCGCGGTAAATGTTCTGACCAGAAGGGAGCCTGATCCCATCCTCGAGGAGGCGGTCGTCCCCCATGAAGCGCATGATTCGAAAACCCTTATCCATGCCCTCAGGGGAACCCTCCACGATATAAAGGAGAACAACATCTTTTCCATCAGTATCCGGGCCCTCCGGCTCATGCAATCGGTCCAGATAGGTCTGACCCACCGGCTCCACTCTCCCCATGTCTGGATAGATGTTCCCCTCGATGTGGATCCCTTCGACTTCGAGCATGTGGATGTGGACCATCTGATAGAGTCCGGATACGAGGCCGCCCGGGCAAGTCTCGGTTGAGAGCGTAAAATTTCCCCATGCTCTTATACCTCTTTGCCCAGGTAATTTTCCCCGGTGAAGAACAGTTCTTCGCCAATGTTAAGCAGCTGACTTTCGAGGGCGAGAATGCGGAAGCATACTTCTCCCCTTCGGGACAGAGGATCATATTTCAGTACAAGGGAAAGGGTGCCCTCTATATCAAGGTCAGTCCATCCCGGTTGCCCCGCCTCGAAAAGTCTCTGCGGGATGCGGGATACGAAGAATTTGTCGTGAAGACCCTTTCCGATGGGAACAGGATGGTGGTGGTGCCGGCGCTCGTGGATTCACTTGAAATATCCAGAATACTTTCGAATATCGATGTACTGAAGACCTTCGTCAAGGGGGCCTATGAATGCGATCAGATGTTCATAATGGACACGAGTGGATTTCCCCTCATGATGGTTTCCGATGGGAGGGGCAGGACCACCTGCGGCTGGTTCATTACGGAGGACACCGTCGTATATTCGAGTACGAGGCTCCACTACGATGGCAGGTGCCCGAAGAATCCCCTGGTCCATGAGTATATGAAGAGGGGCATCTATGTCTGGCCCCTGTTCAACTACGACCTGTATATGAAGGACCTTGTGAGTGGAAGGGAGACCCTTCTGGTGGCCAGCGATGGATACGATGCGGAGGCAGAAGGGAATGCCCCCGATGGCACGATAGTGTTCACCTCCTCCATGGATCATGACCTGGAGCTCTATACCATCAATCCATTCCGGGGGCGGAGGATTCCCGAAAGGATTACCAGGTTCCCCGGCTACGACGGGGGAGCCATGTTCAGTCCATCGGGGAGGTATATCGTCTTCAGAGCCAATCATCTTACCAATAAAAAAGAGGTAGAGGAGTTCAGGGAACTGCTCTCCAGGGGCCTCGTGAAGCCCACCCATGTGGAGATCTATGTTTATGATACGCAGACAGACAGCCTCTGGCAGGTGACGAAAACCGACACCAATGTTGCCAACTTTGCCCCCTATTTTCTGCCCTCCGAGAAGGAGATTATCTTTGCATCCAATATGCACGAGCCGGGTGGATTCTCCTTTGAACTGTATATAATAGGAATAGACGGAAGCAACCTCCGGAGGGTGACCCATTCGGGCGGCTTCAATGCCTTCCCCATGTTCACCCGGGATGGAAAGAAGATCATCTGGACATCGAACAGGAATGGAAAGGACAGAAGGGAATTCAACATCTTCATGGCGGACTGGATCTATGAGGGTGAGTGAGGGGCAACTGGTTCTGCTCGTTTCCGAGGACGATAAAACCTACCTTGTCCAGTACAGGCCGGGCGGTAAATTTGTCTTCCATCACGGGGGTATTACATTTCCGGATGAGCTGTACTTCGGCGATGTTCTGGAAACGACCCAGGGCCGGAAGGTGATGGTTCTCGAGCCATCCACTGCAGAGCTTATGATCAAGGTCCGGCGCAGGACCAATATCATATATCCCCGTGAGGCTGGATACATAATCACCCATACCAATATTCAGTCCGGTTCCCGCGTGGTCGAGACGGGGTCGGGGTCCGGTGCCCTGACTATAGCCCTTGCCCGTGTGGTGGGGCCTCAGGGGAGGGTTTACTCTTTCGAACGGCGGCATGAGCACTTGGAAAGGGCAATAGAGAATGTCAGAAGGGCCGGTCTCCTGGATAGGGTGGAGTTTCAGCTGAGGGATCCTGCCCGGGAGGGATACCCCGTTGGGAATGTGGATCTCGCCGTCATAGATGTGCCGGAGCCCTGGACCCTCGTTCCTGCTGTAAGGGACGCCCTGAGGGGTGGAGGTTTCTGGGCATCCCTGGTCCCCACTGTGGAGCAGGTTGTGGAAACCGTCGATGCTCTGAGGGAGCATGGATTCGTTACTATCAGAACGGTGGAACTTCTGGAAAGGGAGATTCTGGTCCGGAGGGGCAAAACCCGACCCAGAGAGACCATGATCGGCCATATAGGTTATCTGACCTTTGCGAGAAAACTGAGATGAGGGTTAAATTAATAAAAGGGGCCCTTCGGCCCCGCAACTCATAAGGGCTTGACCCTGATGGCTTTGGTTCCCTTATCGGTTTCCTGTGGCTCGAATTCCACCTCTTCCCCTTCCTCCAGCGACTTGAATCCCTCTTTCTCTATGTCGGAGAAGTGGACGAAGAAGTCCCTTCCATCCTCCCCCTCTATGAATCCATACCCTTTCCTCTTGTCGAACCATTTCACTTTACCTTTCATCTCACACAACCTCCATGTTAACTTGTGTTCTGCCGCAAGTTTACACCATGTCCATTAAAATTCTCAAAACATGGACAGGATGCGGCTTTTCCTGGCTTTCGACCTGCCGGAGCATGTACGGGAGGAGATTTTCCGGGCCTTTTCCCCCTATATGGAGAAATATCCATCCATCAAGTGGGTTCCCCCGGGGAATTATCACATAACCCTGGTGTTTATCGGTGAAGTTTATGCTCACTATGTGGACTCTATAAATGAACCCCTTAGAACTCTTGCAACTTCTTATCAGCCGTTTCGGTTTTCACTCCATGGCTGGGGAACTTTCCCTCCTAAAAGGCCTTATTTCAATGTGTTATGGGTTGGGCTACAGTTCGATAAAAAGCTGCTGGATTTTCACAGGGAGTTGATGAGGATTACGGGACGATACGACAGCAGACCCTACACTCCCCACATAACTGTTGCCAGGAGTGGGAAGAAGAAGACGGGGTTCGAGGGCAATCCCCGCATCCGTCCCCTGAAATTTTCTGTGGACGAAGTTGTCTTATTTAAGAGCACACTTCGCAGGGAGGGGCCCCTATATACCCCCCTACGAAAATATAAGTTAGGATGAGGAAACTTTTGCGATAAGTTAATTTGCTTTATACTTTTCAACAATGATGCTCCTGTATTTTTTTTCCTACACGGGGCCTCATCCTCTGTCCCTGGGAAATGCATATACAGCCTACTATGACAGGGTTGAGGCAATCTATTACAATCCGGCGGCTGCTGCCGTGGCACCGAGAGTAATGATTTCCGCATATCACTCGGGATACGGATATAACGGTGGCGGTTTCGTCTATCCCAATCGAATACTTTCTTTTGGTTTCCATCTGCTTGCTCCCGAGACCTACGATTACATTTCGGGGCAGTTCGTACTCGCCCGTTCCTTCGGGACTCTGAACCTGGGGGCTGGAGCATCGTACATCCATTACCTCAATGACACTGTCTCCACCAGTCCGTCCTTCTATGCAGGCGTATCCTTTTCTCCCCTGGATTACTTCATGTTCGGCTTCAGCGTGTTCAATATCGATACACCTTCGGCCCTCTATTCCAGCATCGGCATGTATGTTTCCTCGATACCGGTTCCCTTCTTCGGCAGGAGTCTCAGCCTCTTTACGGATATGGAGGTGAGATTCAACTCCACCCAGAGGGAGAAGTTCCGGATAGGAACGGAATTCAGGCCGGTTCCTTCCCTCTTCTTCCGCCTTGGATACGAGGGGGGTAGCGGATGGAAGGGGGGTCTCGGTTATCTCTATGTGTTCAACACCACGGATATATACTTCGATCTGGGTGTGGACAGCCTATTCTCCAATAAGGTTTACAGTTTCGGGGTTACGGTCAAGTTCCTCGGATATAATGTGTGGGTCGAATCCTCCCCGAAAGTCATTGAACTTATGCCCGGTTCTGAGTATAATGTAGTTAAGGTGTGTATGAAGTATAACCTGCCGGAGGAGGTGGACAGGTGGATGCTGAAGATAACGAACAGGTGGGGCAGGGTCTATAAGGTCTACTATGGGGAGGGCACGATACCCTCCGAGTGCATATACTGGCAGGGAACGGATGAGTATGGCAACTATGTGGGAAGGGGGGTGTATTATTACGACTTCTATGTCAGGACTGCCAGTGGAAAGATTTATCAGAGAAAAGGAAGTCTTGTTAACATCAAGAAGGGGGTAGGACAATGATTGGAATTTTGGTGCCTTTAATCGTTAACATGTCCTATGAGGACTTTTATAAGACCTATAAGGAGGCTGAGGCGCTGTTCTTCGCTGGAAAGTACGAGAAGGCGGAGAAGATCTACAAAAGACTCCTCGGTGACGGCAAGAAGTATGGATTTGACAAGGAAATCAGATACAGAATAGCCGAATGCAAATTCAACTCCGAGCGGTACGATGAGGCCTATAAGGAATTCCGCAAGCTCTACGAGGACAGGGATGTGAACCGCAAACTGAAGTACCTGAAGGGTGAGGCCATGTATGCCATATCCGTCTATTTCACCAACTTCCGCGACCCCAAGGAGGCAAAACAGGTGCTCGTTGAGCTTCAGAAGTATCCCTATTACAAGAACTCCAACAGGACCAGGATGCTTCTGGGAGTCCTGGACTACAGGGAGGAGAGGTATGATGAAGCCATAGAAAAGCTCAAGGACATAAAGGACATCCCCGAGGCCCAGTTCTATTATGCCAGGAGCCTTGCCCTTCTGAAGAGGCCCCTCGAGGCGATAACCGTCTATAAGCAACTGCTCGAGAGGTACAAGAACACACCGAGGGAGCCTTTCATATCCTATGCCATGATAGAAGCCAATTTCATTTACGGGGACTACAAGGGAACCGCCACCATGGCAAAGGACTTCATAGAAAGGTATCATGGTTCCAAGTTCTCCGATTGGGTTCAGTACTACTGGGGAATATCCCTCTACAGGATGAGGCAGTTCGAATCCGCCATAGAGAAGCTCACCCTGGTTTCGAAAAAGAAGGATTTCGAATTTGCAAATCTCGCTGCTTACTTCGCGGGAAATGCTGAAATAGAGTGGGGAAGGAAGTACGAGGATGAGGGGAAGAAGGATGAATCGAAGGCAAAATTCAACGAGGCCATAAAGTACTACGAGACAGCCCTGGCAAAGGCGAGCGACAGGGAAATTTACAATATCTCTTTCATAAGGCTTATGGAATCCCACTTCTTCGTGGGGGATACTGTGAAATCCTACACCATGGCCGACCAGCTCCTCAATATGGAGTTTCCTCCTCAGGAGGCAGGCATAGGAGAGTATGCACGCGGTGCGATAGACTATGCTCTGGGCAAGTTTTACTCTGCCGCGAAGAACTTCGAGCTGGTGATAGAGAACTATCCGAAAACTTTCCTGCGCAGGCCTTCCATGGCCATGGAGATGCTCTCCCTCGTCAGGGACAGGAAGTTCCAGGAAGCACTCCTCAAGGGTAATATCTACTATTCGGAAATGCGGGAGGATCAGGCCTCCATGAGCGTCAAAGATACCACCTTCGATCTGTGGAAGGGATGGTATGTATATGGACTCGCCGAAGCCCACTACTATGCAGGGGCCTATGCGGAAGCAGAAGTCAGATATAACATCAATGTGCAGATGCAGCTCACGAGGGACCTTGTTATTCTTTCCAGGCTTGGTCTCGGATGGGTTGCATATCATCAGAAGAGATATGACGATGCCCTGGCCCACTTCAATACCATCGAGCAGGCGGTGAGATTCAAGGGCGATACTTCCCTGATGATAGCCCTCTATCTGGGAAGGGGGGTTGTGAAGTTCAATAAGGGCCTTTACATGGACGCATTCAGGGATTTTGCAATTGCTGCCATGTTCGTTCCCAGGCCTGAGGCAGCGGAGGCCATATACTTCCAGGGGCTGGCAGCCCTTGCCCTCAAGTCCTACGGTGATGCTGTAAAGCTCTGGGAAAGGGTCGTAAACGAATTCCCCGAACATCCCAGGGCCGCCGAGGCTGCGTACAGGGCGGCAGATATTTACATCAAGGCGGGTCAGGTGGACAAGGCCATTGCACTCTTAGAGTGGGAGATTGAGCACTTCCCCGGCAGTCCCATAACTCCTGAGGCAATGTATGCCCTCGGGCGGGCCTATGCAATGAAGAAGGACTTCGATAAGGCGATACAGGTATATGAGAAGTTCCTCTTCCTCTATCCGGATCACGAACTGGCTTCCATGGTGAGGGACAGGGTTCAGGATTACTATCTGCTGGCCATCACATCCGAAGGGGATACGGCAAAGCTCCAGCAGTTCGTGGAGAAGTACTCTTCCAGTCCCAAGGCTGCTGAGGCCCTTTACTTCCAGGCGGCAAAGGCGTATCAGGATGGCGATGAGCTGAAGGCGGCTGAACTGTTCTTCAGGATGGCCAACGAGTTCCCCAACAGCCAGAAGGCCTCCGAAGCCCTCTACACTGCCGGTGCCCTGTTCATAAAGAACAAGAAATATGAAGAGGCGATTCAGGCCCTGAAGAAGTATAAAGATTTCTTCCCCGACGGCCCCAAGATAGAGGATGTATACAATTACCTCGTTGTAGCTTATCTTGCTACAGAAGATTACGGCAAGGCCATAGAAGTTGGAAAGGAAATGCTGGAGAAGTTCCCTAATACCAAGTACAAGCCCAGAATACTCTTCAACATCGGATGGGCCTACACACAGATGGGCAATTCCAGAGAGGCCATAAAGTATCTCCAGCAGGCAAGGGTACTCTACGAGCAGGAGGGCAACAACCAGATGGTTGCCCAGATAGATGCCATACTTCAGAGCTTGCCTAAATAAAAGGGGAGGTGATGGGCATGCTAAACATTTTCAAGCTATATGCGGTGTGGGACGGAGTGGTGAGCTGGAAGACATACTTTTCCAGCTTACCGATGTTCATCCTGCTGATAACGGCTGTGGTATTGGTGGCGTTGGTGATAGA
>Ga0256833_1003784_pt1 | contig 10271 bp, 11 predicted proteins | sample 356284metaG_FD_190535 | JGI IMG/M metagenome (GOLD analysis project Ga0256833, IMG submission 190535) | Hydrothermal vent microbial communities from Mid Atlantic Ridge, Atlantic Ocean - 356-284 | ecosystem: Environmental > Aquatic > Marine > Hydrothermal vents | place: Atlantic Ocean: Mid...
AAAATCTTTATTATTTTTACATCTTTACTCCTGTGTTCTCATTAATTTATATTCTTTAAAAGCTAATATTCATTGTAGAGCAGTGGATACTGCCACCTTGTTCTATTAGTTTTCTGCTTGGTAGGGGTATGATTTCTCTGTCTTTAAAAAGCTCTTTTATAGTCTTAACTGCTTTTTTATCATTTGCATCTTCATAAGTTGGAACTACAACGGCTTTGTTTGTAATTAGAAAGTTTGCATAAGAGCTTGGTAATCTATCATTTTCTTTATAAATTGGTTTTGTAAATGGTAATTTTATCAAATTGTATGGTGAGCCATTTGAATCTTTTAGTAGTTTTAATTCTCTCTCCATCTCTTTTAAGCTTTTGTAGTGAATATCTTGAGTATCATCACAGCTGATGTAGGCTATTGTATTAGAGTTTACAAATCTTGCCAACATATCTATATGTCCATCTGTATCGTCTCCCTCAAGATAACTATTCTCAATCCACAGCACTCTTTTTGCACCCAAAGTTTGATTTAGAGTCTCTTCTACCTCTTTTTGACTTAAATCTCCTCTGTTTGTGTTGCAAAGGCAACTTGTTGTGGTTAAGATAGTGCCATTTCCATCGCTATCAATACTTCCACCTTCTAGCTCGAAATCTATGCTCTTTAAATCGCAAGAGAAAAAGCCTTTTTGTTTTAGGTATTTGTTAATTTGGTTATCTAGAGAGGCTTCATATTTGCCTCCCCATCCATTAAATTTAAAATCTAGCAGTTTACTCTTGCCATTATCTTCAATACTTAAAGCTCCATAATCTCTAACCCAAGTGTCGTTAAATTTAGCTTTTATAAAAATTATATTTGTTGTTGAGCAAAAGTAACTTTTGGCTTCTTCTATATCATCGCAAAGCAGATAAACCATTTGAGAGTAGGCAATAGCTTGAGCTAATTTGTAAAAAGGGGCTTTTGCATTCTCTAAATCGTTAGCCCAATCTGTTTTAGTGTGAGGAAAAGCCATTAAAATAAGGTTTTGCCTCTCCCATTCAGCTTTTAGTCGCATTAGTCTAAATCACACTTTTTAGATGTTTCACCATCGTTGCTTCTTTTAATTGAGCCAACAAGCTCTTTTCCAAGTAACCATACAACTACTATCGTTGCTATAAAAGCTACAATTTTTGTATAGAATATCCAATCCATCTTAATCCTTTTTTAGATATAATCTATTATGGCATACATTAAATTAAACCAAGAGAATTTATATTATAATATTAACCAATTAGCTTTAAAGACGGGTAATATTGAAAAAATAGCTGCTGTTTTAAAAGATAATGCTTATGGACATGGTTTAGAAGAGATGGCTAAATTAGTTAGTAGTTACGGCATTAAAAGAGCAGTTGTTGTAAATGTAAAAGAAGCTTATAAGATTAAAGAGTTATTTGACTCAATTCTTATATTGAATGCAAACCCTATAGTTGCTCCTAACTTTAGTTTTGCAATTACAGAGATAGCTCAATTAAAAAAGCTAACAAAGGGTGTAAAAGTAGAGCTAAAGGTAGATACCGGAATGCATAGAAACGGTATAAGTTTAAGCCAATTACCACGAGCTTTAGAGATTATAAAAGAGAAAAATATTAATTTAAAGGCAATTTTTACACACTTTAAGAGTGCAGATATTTTTAGTAGCGAATTGGCGTGGCAGATGCAAAATTGGGATGATGTTAAAAAAATTGCTACTTTTGCAGGGTTTAAAGATATTGAGTTTCATAGTCAAAATTCAGCTGCACTTTTACGATCTAACTCTTTTGATGATGATTACGCAAGAGTTGGTATTGCTATGTATGGATATAATGAATTGCCAGATATTTATGATAAAATTGAGTTAAAACCAGTAGTAAGCTTGTGGGCAAAAAGGGTAAGCACAAGATTGTTAAAAAAGGGGCAAAGAGTTGGTTATGGGGGTAATTTTAGAGCAAAAAAAGATATGATAGTCTCTACATATGATTTAGGGTATGGAGATGGGTGGTTTAGAGGAGATGCAAATAAGCCATATATTACACCTGAAGGATTACCAATTTTAGGCACAGTATCTATGGATTTTATCTCTTTAGAATCTACAAAAGATGAACTTTGTATTTTTAATAATGCCCAAGATGCAGCAAGGCATTTTAATACAATTAGCTACGAAATTACAACCAAACTAAGCCCTAATTTAAAAAGAGAGATTGTTTAATGGATATAAGAATAGCACTTTTAGTAAAACTAACTAAATAGACTTTTGATACTTTATTTTATATTGCAAGAGTAGATATTTTTTATAACGCGAATGAATTCGCGTGTCCGTGTGGTTTAGAAGTTGTGTAAATTGGTTTTACTTTTTGGACCCTCGAATTTATTCGAGGCTAATATCATATGTTTTATAAATTTTCAAGTTTAATTGTTAATTTCTTACCTTTTGCAAAACTACACTATTTGCAAGTTTATCGTGCCAAGCTTGTTTCTTTTTATCAAAACCAGCCCATATGTATCCAAGTGAAAATGGAATACTACTTATAATATATCCAATAAGCCTTATAATAGATTTACCTATAGTTAATGGTTCGCCAGTATCTTTATCTACAACTTCTAATCCTAATATCATTTTTCCTGGGGTTGCCGAATATTTTGTCCACATAAATATTATAAAAATTACTGGAGCTAAAAATAAAATCAGAGAGAGAATTATCATTTCTATATCAACTTTAGCAAGATTCACTTCTGGATTAAAAATGCCATTTGGACCTGCAACAGCATCTGTAAGTAGTAATGCCATTATCATTTGTATAGCACCAATAGCTATAAATAAAATTATACTATCAAAAATAGAAGCTGCAAATCTTATCCAAAAACCTGCATATTTAACTCCATAATCTTCCATCTCTCTCATATATAATCCTTTATCTCAAATTATGCAATAGAAGTCACTGATTTTGGAAATCCTATTGTATAATTTGGTTTTTTTTATAAGAATTATAGCATAAATTAATTATATATACTCATAATATGACACTATATAATAAAATTAATTCTTAATGTGGATATCTGTTTTGTGAAATATAGATAAATGTTTAGATGAGACTAGAGTCTCATATATTAAATCAGAATATAGCTATTTATCTATTTTGCTTTAACTTTAACTTTTGGTTCTACTCTTCCTGCCAAAAGTAGTGTCCAGTATGATTTTTTATCTTTGTTGCTTATTACTTTTGATAGTGCTACATCTGTAAATTTTGAATCCATTATAACTTTGCAATCTTGAGGTCTTTGCACCCAGTAGTTAATTAACTCTTTTGGAGATTTTAGAGATTGCGTGTCGCTTCTAATTATCAATTCACCACTGTGAATACTCTTGCTATCTGCTTTTTGATTTACCCTTTCGTAAAAGTAACTACCTCTGTTTAAGCCTAAATTTTTAGCTGTTTTATCTGTAGCAGTTCCTGAACCATTGTGTTGTAAAAGTCCTGTTACTGCCATATCTATTGAGTGTTCTTTTGCTCTTGTATATAAAATTTTATTCCATGCTAGAGGATTTACTGGCTTAGAGCATATTTGAACTCTAGATCTAGCATCATTTATAGCCTTTATTGTTGCTTCTGAAATAGATAGCTTTTTACCTGAGGGGAGAGCTTGTTTTAGTGTTGAAGCTTTTGTAAAGCTATCTTTAGACTCTTTTAAATTTGTTGCCATATTGTTATCTGCATATAAAATAGAGATAGCAGTTACTATCAAAATAGAGAAACCTTTTTTCATAACTATCCTTGTTTAATTAAGATTATAAGCAGTATTATACTATAAAATCTCTATATAAGATAAATCTTAGCACTGTAATAATTTATAATGTGTAATTTTGTTAAAAAGTCTTATTATAGAGATAGAAATATTTCATACTAATATCCATTTTACCTCAATTATATGGTATTTAAATTGATTATACTATCGTTTTTTAGACTCTTGCCATTATATCGATATTCTGATATTATTATAATAATAAAACTCTAAAGGGGGAGTGTATGAGTTTTTATAAAAACTCTCTTGTTATCTGCTTAAGTCTTTTTTGCACTATTAATGCAGATAATATTAAGGTAAAAATTGATGAAAATACGCCATTTGTAGATGTTGATGTAATGGGTAAACCTGTTAAAATTAAGAGAATTCAGGATACAAAACATAGGCTTAAAAACTCTTATACTAAAACATCAAGACCATGTCCTCCATTTTGTGTGCAACCTTTTGAACCGATAAAAGGAGTAGAGACATATGGAGAGATAGAGCTTTTAAACTTTTTAAAAAATGATGTAAGTAACAACAGCGGGGTTTTGGTAGATGCAAGATTACCAAAGTGGTATCAAGAGGGGACAATTCCTGGTGCAATAAATTTACCATTTTCTATATTAAATCCTGTTACTTCCAAAGAGTATTTAGAGCAGGTTTTTCCTCTTTTGGGTGCTAAGAAAAATGGAGATAAATGGGATTTTTCAAGTGCTCAAAAGTTGGTTATATTTGATAATGGTCCATGGTGCCAACAGGGTGTTAGAGCAATGGAGCATTTAATCGAGAGTGGTTATCCCAAAGAGAAGATAAAATACTATAGAGGTGGTATGCAGTATTGGCAAATACTAGGATTTAATGTATTAAACAAGAAAGATAAGTAATGAGAAAGATAGCTATTTTTGTCCTAACCATACCATTTATATTGTTTGGAATGAGTGATAAAGATTTAGCTAATGCTATTAATTTAGCAGGTAAAGAGAGAATGCTAACACAAAAGATGAGTAAAGAGGCACTTCTTATATTTATTGGTATAGATGTTAATAGTAATGCAAAAAAGTTAAAAGCCACTTCATCTCTTTTTGAGAAGAGTCTAAAGGGGTTAAGAGATGGAGATAAAGAGTTAAATTTAGTAAAATCGGGAGATAAAGAGATTGAAAAATCTATAGATGAGGCTCAAAAATTATGGATACCATTTAAAAAGAGAGTAGAAAATGTTGCATCATTTAAAGATATAACAGATGAAACCTTTAGATATATAGATAAACAAAATATACCTCTACTTAAAAAGATGAATGATATAACTATACTCTATACAAAATTAAATAGCTCCAAAAGTAGTAAATTAAAGATGGCAAATGATATTAATTTGGCAGGTAAAGAGAGAATGCTAACACAAATGATAGCTAAGGATATACTTTTGTATCAAGCTAAGATAAGAGAAAAAAAGGCTCTTAAATCTCTTAACTCTTCTGTTAAGTTATTTGATGATATCTTAAATGGATTATACAACGGAGATAAAAATTTAAATTTAGTAGGAACCAAGCTACCAAAGATAGTAAAAGCTCTTGATAGTGCAAAAAAAAGTTGGCAAGAGAGTAAAGAGTTGATAGAGAAATCTCTAAAAGATAGAGATAATCAAGATTTATTAAAAGAGTTAATATCGAAGTTGGATAATACAAAAAGCTTAATGAACAGAGCAGTTGAACTTTATGCTAAATCTATTAATAGGCAAAAGCAGGTAATGAAATTAAATATGCTAATTAGTGGTTTTATGCAAAAAAAGGATAACTCTAAACACTTAATTAATTTAGCAGGAAAGCAGAGAATGCTTTCGCAAAGAGTGGCAAAATTGGCTATTGAGTGTAAGCTTAAAATTATACCAGATAGTTGTAATAATTTAATTAAATATCTTAATCTATATGAAAAGACGCTAAATGGTTTTTTAAATGGAGATAGTGAGTTAAAGTTATCAAAAGTAAGATCAAAAGAGGCGATAGAGCAGATAAAGAAGATAAAAGAGATATGGAAGCCTTTTAAAGAGGCAGCTATAAAGGTTCAAGAGAGTCAAGGCAAAGATAATAAGGCAATGAGTGTAGTCTCTAAGTTGAATACAAAATTGTTAAAAGAGTCTGATTTGCTTGTATCGATTTTAGAGAAAAATAGTAGTAAAAATTTAAGCTACATCGAGAAGGCACAACTTAGAATTGTAAATATAGCAGGAAGGCAAAGAATGTTATCTCAAAAGATGACAAAAGAGCTTTTAGAGTATCAAGAGCTAGGTAAAAATAAGGCAAAAGAGAGTATGCAAAAGAGTATAGCACTATTTGATAAATCTTTAAATGGTTTAATTAATGGCTCTAAAGAGTTTAAATTGCCAAAAGCAACAAATAAAAGTATTAAAGAGCAGTTGGGTAAGGTATCTAAATTATGGAGTAAAATAGAGATAATTTACAGACAAAAAAAGATACCAAAAAAAGAGATGCAACTACTTTTAAAGGTTAATCCAATACTTTTAAAAGAGTTGAATAAGAGTGTTAAAATTATTGAAAAATCAACTGATTATTAAGGAGGTAAAGATGGGAGATAAAGATAATATAAATGATTTAATAGGTGGCAGTAACCAGCCTATAATTATACATGAGAGTGGGGATAAAAAGTTTCTTTATACTATTATTATACTACTTTCAACCCTTTTTATAGCAGCACTTGCTATAGTGGTATATATGAGTGGAAAATATTTTAATACCCAAAAGATTAATAGAGGATATACAGGATATGCAAATAGTGCACCTGTAAATAGTAAACAGTCATCTAAACACCAAGTAGCTGTAGATGAGCTGGAAAAATTAGCAAATGGCGAAAAGGGAAATTCTACTAGAAGAGTTTTAGCAGCAACAACTGCTACAGATAAAAAAATTGAAAAGGTTGCATCAAATGTAGCTGGAGGTAAGAAGTTGTCGCAAGAGGAGTTGGCACAAATTGCAAAGATGGTTGCACAAGAGCTTAAAGGCTCTCAAAAGCAGACAACAGATAGTAAAAAAAGTGCTAAAAATGCAGATAGTGCTCTTGTGGAAAAATTGCAAAGTGCTTCAACAGATACCCTTGCAAATAAAAATTTAGATGAGTCTAATCTTAAAGATAGTGTGGTTAATAAATCTGCAAAAAAAGTAGATACATTTAATAAAGTTGTAGTAAAAGAGAGTAAAAATGGAGATGATGAAGTAGCTAAATTGAGTGCTGAAATAGATTCTATTTTAGCAAGTAGTGAAGTTAAAAATAAAGAGAAAAATTTAAAATATGGTAAAGAGTTAAAAGAGGAGACAGCAAATAGGGAGAAGGCGATGAGGTTTATTGTTGTAAAGAGTGGTGATACTCTTAGTGCAATTGCTAGAAGAGCTTATGGAAAATCTTCAGCATATAAAAAGATATATGAGGCAAATCCAGATTTAATTAAAAATCCAGATAGAATATATATTGGTATGAAGCTTAGGGTTCCAGTTGATGAGGAGTATATAAAAAGAGAAGGAGAGTAGAATGAAAAAGATAACTTTTACTCTTTTTTTGCTACTAATTGGTGCACTTTTTGCCGAAGATACATTAGTTAAAATTACAGAAGATACACCATATGTAAATATAACAGATAATGGTGTTAATGTTAAGATTAGTCGTATTCAAGATACAGCTAATAGATTAACAGATGACTTTACAAAAACCTCAAGATTGTGCCCCCCTCACTGTATTCCAAAAATAAAACTTGATGGAGTTAAAACTATTGGAGAGTTAGAACTTATTGATTTTATTAAAAATAGGGTTTATAAGAAAAAAGGTATTTTAGTTGATGCAAGGTTGAAAGGTGCATATAGATTAGAGACAATTCCTGGAGCAATAAATATACCATTTACTGTAGTTCAAGTAGATTCTAAAAGGGTTACAAATTCGCTATTTAAAGCTCTTGGGGCAAAAGTAAACAAAGATGGAACTTATGACTTTACAAATGCTAAAGATTTGGCTATTTTTTGCTCTGGTCTTTGGTGTAAGTCGTCGGTTCATTTAATTGATGGCTTGATTAAGAAGGGTTATCCTAAAGAGAAGATAGTATGGTATAGAGATGGATTACAAGCTTGGAAATTACTAGGTTTAACAACTGTTATACACAAAGCTGTGGAGGCTAAAGAGTAATTGAAATTAACTTTTTTAATCTATTTGAGGCTATAATCCAAAAGCAGTTATTTGCATTTTAGTTAGATGTGAATAAATTTGCGTGTTCATACTCTTGACTTTCGTTATAAATTTTAAAATTATATATATTTTATTAATAAACTTCTAATTTTTTTGATATAATAAAGTTATAAAAAAAAAGGGGGAGATATATGTGTAATAGCAAAATAAGAGTTGCAGTGTGTGCATTGATATTGACTATTTTATTATGTTGTTATAATCATTATGAAGATATGGTGAGTGGCAATAGCAATTCAAAGGCTTTAGCAGGAAAAAATGTAAAGATAGCAGATTTGGATGGCGATGGCATTGCAGACTCTAAAGATTCAGATATAGATGGAGATGGTGTTTCAAACAGTGATGAAGAGGCAATAAATAGCGATCCATTTAATAAAGATAGTGATGGAGATGGTAAGCTTGATGGTGATGAGTATAACAAAGATAGCGATGGAGATGGTGCATCAGATATAATTGAATCTGCAAAAAAAGATAGCGATAAAGATGGTGTTGTAGATGAGTTAGATGCAGATGACAGCTCAATTCATAATGATAGTGATGGGGATGGTTTTGATAATATTACAGAGGTTGGATTAAAGACAGACCCACTAGATGCCAACTCTAAACCAGCACCAAAAGATACGGATAAAGATGGTAAATTGGATAAAGATGAGAAGGGTAAAGATAGCGATAAAGATAGTAAAAGTGATGTGATTGAGTCTGCTATATTAGATGCTGATAGTGATGGTGTTGTAGATGAGTTAGATAGTGAAGATAATAATTCAAAAAATGATAGTGATGGAGATGGGTTTAGTAATATTGTAGAGAAAGAGGCTGGTAGTAATCCACTTGATGCAAAATCTGTTCCACAAATAGATACAGATAAAGATGGTAAACTAGATGCTGATGAGATGGGTAAAGATAGTGATAGTGACGGCAAGAGTGATGTTGTCGAGTCTGCAATTTTAGATGTTGATAAAGATGGTGTGGTTGATGAGTTAGATAATAATGATAAAGACCCAAAAAATGATACAGATAAAGATGGATTTAGTAATATTGTAGAGAAAGAAGCTGGTAGTAATCCACTTGATGCAAAATCTGTTCCACAAATAGATAGAGATAAAGATGGCAAATTGGATAAAGATGAAGAGGGTAAAGATAGCGATAGTGACGGTAAGAGTGATGTAATAGAGTCTGCTAAGTTAGATGCCGATAGTGATGGCGTGGTAGATGAGTTGGATAGCCAAGATAGTAATCCAAAAAATGATAGTGATAATGATGGGTTTAGTAATATAGATGAGAAGAGCGCAGGAACAAATCCACTTGATCCTAACTCTAAACCAGAAATAGATAGCGATGGTGATGGTAAGATAGATAGCATAGAGAAGGGTAAAGATAGTGATAATGACGGTAAAAGTGATGTTGAAGAGTCTGCTAAGTTAGATGCCGATAGTGATGGCGTGGTAGATGAGTTGGATAGCCAAGATGATAATGTTAATAATGATAGCGATGGTGATGGTGTAAGCAATATAGATGAAAAAAATGCAGGAACAAATCCACTTGATCCTAATTCTAAACCTGAAGTTGCAAAAGAGCCAATAAAAGAGGATGTTTCATCAGAACCAATAAAAGATGAGGGTAAAAAAGCACTAAAAGAGATTAAAGATATACTTTTAGTAGAGCATATTAAATTTAAAACAAATAGTGCAGTAATTTTGCCAGAAGGGCTTGTAACTGTTAAAAAAATTAGTGTTATTTTGAAAAAGTATCCAGATATAAAATTGGAGATTGGTGGACATACAGATAGCGATGGAAGTGCAGCTTATAATCAAAAGTTATCTCAAAAGAGAGTTGATATGGTTAAGAGAGCTCTTGTAGAAGATGGTATAGAAGCAGATAGATTAACAACAAAAGGGTATGGAGAGAGTAAGCCATTGGTTCCAAATAGTAGCAGTGCCAATAAGGCTAAAAATAGAAGAGTTGAATTTAAATTAATAGGAGAATAATATGTTAAGTGTTATATCACAAATGCCACTATGTGCCTTGATTGTTGGGCTTTTGGGTCTATATATTGGTTATCTTTTAGGAAAAGCAAGTTGCGATAGTTTAAAGCATTTAGAGGAAGAGTGTCATCACTAAGTTTGTGAGGCTTATTGCCTTGAGGCAATAGTGATACCTCTATTTTTACATAGAACATTTTTTTAATTGCAATTTATGTATTGTTGTTTTAACACGCGAATGAATTTGCGTGTTTGTTGATTTATTAC
>Ga0256833_1003785_pt1 | contig 10270 bp, 8 predicted proteins | sample 356284metaG_FD_190535 | JGI IMG/M metagenome (GOLD analysis project Ga0256833, IMG submission 190535) | Hydrothermal vent microbial communities from Mid Atlantic Ridge, Atlantic Ocean - 356-284 | ecosystem: Environmental > Aquatic > Marine > Hydrothermal vents | place: Atlantic Ocean: Mid...
GTACCGGCGGCTAAGATAACTACTCGACCCTTGTTCATGTGGCGTAAGGCTCGACGGCGAATATAGGGTTCAGCTACATCGCGCATCTCTAATCCGGTTTGGACGCGAGTATCAACGCCAATCTTTTCTAAAGCATCTTGGAGGGCTAAAGCATTCATGACTGTAGCTAACATACCCATATAATCGGCGGTGGCTCGTTCGATCCCATTTTGAGAAGCTGAAAGTCCTCTAAAGATGTTGCCGGCACCAATAACTACAGCTAGTTCAACTCCCAAATCATAGGCCGACTTAATTTCTTGAGCTACACTAATAGCTGCTTGGGGATCAATACCATATTGACGCTTACCCAAAAGAGATTCTCCACCCAATTTTAATAAAATTCGTTTGTATTTAGGTTTGGACATACTAAGTTTTAATTGTAGGAAGGAAGAAAGAGAAATGCAAGACGAATTTATAAGAGGACGTTCCTTTACTTATGTAAAGGAACGTCCTTTATTGGCTAAATTGCTAAATTACATCATGCCACCCATACTAGGGACAGAATTAGCATGATCAGCTTCTTTTTTCTCAGGTAAATCAGTTACCAAAGCTTCGGTGGTAAGAATCATGCTGGCTACAGAGGCAGCATTTTGAAGAGCGTTGCGAGTAACCTTAACCGGATCAAGAACACCCATTTCGATCATGTCGCCGAACTCAAGGGTAGCAGCATTAAAACCATAAGCTGGATTGTCGTTTTCCATAACTTTACGAACAACCCAACCATCATCGGCCCCGGAGTTTTTGGCTAACCAGCGAAGCGGTTGCTCTAAAGCTTGACGAATGATGGTGAGACCAACTTTTTCATCTTCAGTTTCAGCTTTGAGGTTATCGAGAGCTTGAGCGGCTCTAAGAAGAGCAACTCCTCCTCCAGGAACAATTCCCTCTTCAATGGCGGCTTTAGTAGCACCAACCGCATCTTTAACCCTTTCTTGAACTTCTTTAAGTTCAGTTTCGGAAGCAGCTCCAACTTTGATGACGGCCACACCACCGGCTAACTTGGCTAGACGTTCTTGAAGTTTTTCTCGATCGAAGTCTGAATCAGACTTATCGATTTCGGTCTTAATTTGAGCAATACGAGCTTCAAGAGCCTGTTTATCTCCTTTACCGCCAACAATTTTTGTGGAGTCTTTGGTGGCAACAACCCGATCAGCCCGACCCAAATCCTCGATAGAAACCGAGTTGAGTTTACGTCCAATATCTTCAGAAATAACAGTGGCGCCGGTCAAGATGGCAATATCTTGAAGCATGGCTTTACGGCGATCGCCAAAGCCAGGAGCTTTAACGGCTAAAATGTTAAAACCACCTCGAAGCTTGTTGACAACTAGAGTTGCCAAAGCTTCTCCCTCCACATCATCAGCAATAATAAGAAGATTTTTAGAAACTTTGACAAAGCTTTCAAGAAAAGGAACTAATTCCTGAATGGAAGAAACCTTTTGGTCAGTAACTAAAATATAGGGATTTTCTAAAACTGCTTCCATCCGATCAGGATTAGTAACGAAGTAAGGAGAAATGTAACCTTTGTCAAATTCCATACCCTCAGTATGTTCGATCTCGATTTCAAAACCCTTAGATTCTTCAACTTCGACCACGCCATCCTTGCCAACTAACTCCAAAGCTTGGGCAATCTTTTCACCAATTTGGGGGTTTTGGGCTGAGATCGTAGCTACCTTAACCCAATCCTCTTTGGTAAGCTCTTTGCGACTTTTTTTAAGTTCGGCAACAACTGCCTCAACAGCTTTATCAATTCCCCGTTTCATTAACATGGGGTTGGTGCCGGTGGTTATACTTTTCATGCCTTGAGCCACAATTTGTTGGGCTAATAAAGTAGCGGTGGTAGTACCATCACCAGCGGCATCATTGGTTTTAGAAGCAGCTTCTTTAACTAACTGAGCTCCCATGTTTTCGAAAGGATCTTCGAGTTCGATTTCTTTGGCAACGGAGACACCGTCATGAACAATAGTGGGAGCGCCAAATTTTTTATCCAAAGCCACATTGCGACCTCTGGGTCCAAGAGTGGTAACCACAGCTTTGGCCAATTTATTAACACCAACCAAAAGTTTTTGGCGGGCATCATCAGAAAAAACAATTTGTTTAGCCATATACACCTCCTTATTTAATGATTGCTAAGATATCTTCAAACTTAAGAAATTGATATTCAGTTTCGCCAATTTTGACTTCGTTGCCACCCCATTTCTTATAAACCACTTTGTCTCCCGCTTTAACGGGGCTTTTAAGAGTGGCTCCTTGTTCGGTAACCCAATCGCCACCCACAGAAAGAACGGTGCCGGCTTGGGGCTTTTCATCATGAGAGTCGGGCAAATAAATACCTCCGGCAGTTTTAGTTTCTTGTTTGTCCGGTTCGACCAAAACATAACCGGGGGTTGGTTGGAGTTTTTTAGGATCGAGTTGCATCATAGACAACCTCCTTTATAAACAAATAATCAATTATTTCGCAAACTAAGAATCCGAGTGTTATCACTCTCAATATCTAAGTGCTATTTTAGTGAGAAAGAAAATCAGTGTCAAGGGTTGGTTGGTTCACTGTTAACTGTTCTCCGTTCACTATTCACTGTTAACTGATGTCTTCATTGATGGGGTGAAGATAATCTGATTTTCAGGAAGGCGACGGACTGGTTTTTCGGTTTCCAGTTCTTCAAGAATGTGGGCGATGAGACCGGGAGTACGAGAAAGAGCAAAGAAGAGTTTGCCGATTTTAGGATTGACAAAGCCGAGGTCAAGAAGAAGAGCGGCAAGAGCACCATCTATGTTGAGAACGAGTTTTTTGGCTTTCTGTTTTTCAAGTTCAGTTTCGATAGCGCGAGCAAAATTAAAGTGGGAAATTTCCAGATTGAGAGATGTGGCTTTTTGCTCGAGACTAGTAGCACGAGGATCTTGATCTTTATACTTTTTATGACCGAAGCCAAAGAGAATTTGATGGTGGGCAATAGTTTGGGAAACCAGAGTAGATGGATCTTGATCTAGGTTAGAAAAAGTTTGCATAGCTTTTTCAATAGCGCCACCATGATAATCACCGATAGCAAGAATGCCGGCCGCCAAAGCGGCATTGGGAGGATTGCCGGTGGAAACGACTGATCTGGCGACAAAAGCAGAGGCCGGGCCGGGACCATGATCAATGCCAGCAACCAGCATGGCGTTGAAAAGTTGGAGCTCTTGTTCGGTGGGCAAGCGGCGGCGGAAAAGAAGAAAAATTACCTGGGTAAAAGAGTAGTGAGAAATAAGCTTTTCGAGTTTAACTCCCCTTACCTCGCCGGTTTGGGGATTGGTGATGGAGGTTTTAAAGGTTAGATCGGGCATAGATACAGTATACAGTATTCAGTGTTCAGTATTCTGTATGCTATCGCGAGGGACGGTTCTTGTAAGATATTAAAGTTCGAGGGTGGTGACATGAGGATTGAAGCCGAATTTTTGATAAAAAGAAAGAGCAGCTTGGTTGGCGGTTAAAGCGCTGACTTTAAAAAGTTTGGCGCCAAGATATTTGGCTTGACGAATAAATTCTTTGACTAAAGCCGTGCCCACTCCCCTGCCCTGATGTTTTGGTAAAACAAATATGTTTTCGATTTCGGCGATTGGGTTGAGATTGCGATAACTGTAGTGGCCGAGGTAGCCAGTAAGATAACCAATAATCTGGTCATCTCGTTCCGCAACTAAAAGGAGTGAGTTACCATCTTGATTTATGAGACGGCGGAGAAAATAATCAATGCCCCCCTTTTGATACATCCACCAGATATTGTAGGTGGGTGTAAATTGCCTTTCGTAGAGAAAGAGAAGGTGGTCGAGAGCTTGGATGGCAGTAAAATCATCTGGTTGGGCGGAGCGGATGGAAAAATTACTCATAGGTAAATTTTAGCAATCACTTCAGGGTCGGACCTTGAAGAGGGGGTGGCTGAGCGGATTTGAACCGCCGACCTCCTCTTCCACAGAGAGGCGCTCTAACCAGCTGAGCTACAGCCACCAACAAAACGGATTTATTATAACAAAGAAATCGATTTAGATTGTTGGATCTTATCTTACAAGGACGTTCCTTGTAAGATATTTAGGAGAACGTCCCATAAAGCCCTAAAGTCAGTGAGATAAAATCTGGTAGAATATGAGGTATGGCAAAACGACAGATGGATAAACGATTTGACCACAAAAAAGTGGAAAAAGAAATTTATGAGATGTGGGAAAGAGGAGACTACTTTAAACCTCGCAATTTAGATTCAAACAAAAAACCGTTTACGATTTTACTTCCTCCACCCAATGCTTCCGGTAAGATGCATATTGGCAATGTGTTGATGATTGCTATTGAAGATTTAATGGTTCGGTGGCATCGAATGAAGGGAGACCCTACTCTATGGGTGCCGGGTACAGATCATGCCGGATTTGAAACCCAAATTACATTTGAGCGAAAGCTAAAAAAAGAAGGCAAAAGTCGATTTAATTATGACCGAAAAACGCTTTATCAAATGATTTGGGATTTTGTCCAAAAAAATAGAGGAGAGATCGAATCTCAAATTAAACAGATGGGGGCCAGCGTTGATTGGAGTCGATATACTTTTACTCTAGATGATAAGGTTATAAAAACGGTTTACGATACATTTGAAAAGATGTATCAAGATGGCTTAATCTATCGAGATAATTATATTGTCAATTATTGCCCTAAGTGCGGAACAACTTTTGCCGATCTAGAAATTAAACACGTGGAAAGAAAAGATCCATTGTATTATGTTCGCTATCCCCTACTTCATCGCCAAAAGGGAGATCCTGAATATTTGGTGGTAGCAACTGTCAGACCAGAAACAATTATGGTAGACACCCATCTGGCAGTTAATCCTAAGGACGAAAAAAATTCTAAATGGATAGGAAAAAAAGTGAGAAACCCACTAACAGATGAAGAGATGGAGATTTTGGGAGACAGATTTGTAGACCCAGAATTTGGAACGGGCATAGTCAAGTTAACTCCAGCCCACGACAAACATGATTGGGAGGTGGGTTTAAAACACAATCTGCCAGTGAGGTCAATGTTGGATATGAATGGCAAACTGACAGCGGTAGCGGGAGAGTTTGCGGGTTTGAAAGTAAAACCTGCCAGAGAAGCAATAGCTAAAAAATTGGAAAGGAAGGGTTTAATAGAAAAAGTTGACTATGATTATGAACACTCAGTTTCAGTTTGTTATAAGGGCGGTCACGACATTGAGCCAATGGTTTTGCCCAACTGGTTTGTTAAAGTTGATCCACTAAAAAAACCAGCTCATGAAGCAGTAAAAAACGGTCAGGTGAAAATCTTCCCCAAATGGCAAGAAATTACTTATCACCGGTGGATGGAAGAAATGAGGGATTGGCCAATTTCAAGACAAGTGGTTTGGGGAATTAGAATACCGGTGTGGTATAAAATCAGTGATCAGAATAAAAGGATCAGGGTGGTGTTTAAAAATCAAGCTGATGAAGTGGTAAGCGGAGAAGTGGGAAAATTATTAGAAGAATATTCAATCAAGGAAATTAAATCTGGTTTACAAAGTCTAATCGCTCCAAAAGAAGCTGAATTTATAATTAGTCGCAAAGATCCAGGTGATGACTATCTACCAGAAACAGACACCTTTGACACCTGGTTTTCTAGCGGTCAATGGCCATTAGTAACCTTGGGTTATCCTGATGGGAAAGATTTTAAATATTTCTATCCCACTTCGGTTCTAGAAACTGGTTGGGAAATTATCCGATTCTGGGTATCAAGGATGATTATGTTTGGGATTTATTTAACTGGCAAGCCGCCATTTGAATACGTTTATTTACATGGCTTGGTTAGAGCTAGAGATGGACGCAAGATGAGTAAATCGTTGGGCAATATTATTAATCCAGAAGAATATATGGATAAATATGGAGTTGACGCCCTAAGAATGGGTTTAATTTCGGGAACAGCTAATGGTAAGGATTTCCGTTTTCCTCACGATAAGGTAGTAGCTTACCGCAATTTCGCTAATAAAATATGGAATATGACCAGATTTATGCAAATTATGTTTGAGCAATGGAATAAGCCTGTTCCCTTCTATAATCAAGAGATTGTAAACAGACTAACCAATGAAGACAAGCAAGTTTTAAAAGCTTTAGAAGAAACAGTTAAGGAAGTTGAAGTTGATTTGGAAAAGTTCAAGTTTGCCCAAGCTGGAGAAAAGATCTACCATTTTCTTTGGGACGAGGTGGCTAATTTTTACATTGAAAGAGTAAAGGAAAGAAAAGATAAGGAAGTGGCTCTGTCGGTTTTGAGACATACCTTTATCAATGGTATTAAGTTGCTCCACCCCTTTATGCCCTTTGTAACCGAAGCGGTTTGGAAACAAATTCCTGGCATTTTTAACCCACCCTACTCCGAAAAGGCTTTAATTATAAGTTCCTGGCCAAATGAAAGAGTTAATCAAGTTCACTAAAAAGTTTTATTTCTACATCGAAAATCGATGGATGGGATTTGGAATTTGGGGACTAGTGACAAGCTTGATAATAATAACAAGCTTAACTTCTTGGCTAAGTTATCGATCAAGATTGGTGTTTTTAGAAGCTAATAGTCGGGAAAAATTAAGTTTAGATGCGGTAATCACAAAAATAACCTCTCAAGGAAGTTATCAGGTAGCTAAACAGATAGTAAAACGAGAAAAATTGAAGGGTTGGGGACTAAGTTTGGAGCCGCGAAAAAGGTTGGAAATGATGACTAGAGAAGAAGAAAAGGTTTTAAAAGAATCTCCCTATTTAGAAAGGGCTTTGGAAAATTTGGTAAGATTAAACCAAGCTTTGGGTAATGGAGTGAGAGCTAAATATTACCAAAAATTGAAGGAGTGGGTTAGCCCCTATTCTGACTGAGAGGATTTGTTTTCTGATTCAGGCTTAGATTCAGATTTAGTTTGATCTAAATCAGTTTCGGTGGTTTCCTCAGAAGAAGTTTCTGAGGCAATTTCTTCTTGTTGTTGTTCTTGGATGGCAACGACTTGTTCTTCGGGGTCAAGTTTAAGTTCAACCCTAGTGTGGTCAATGGGTAAATCTTTAACTAAAATTGAGGAACCTATTTCTGTTAAGTTAGAAATGTCGACCTCGATTTTTTCAGGTAAATCGGTAGGTAAGGCTTCAACTTCAACTTCTTTGAGAAGAGTAACAACAACTCCACCGACTTTGACAGCCGGAGATTCGCCTACAATTTCAATAGGAATGTTGGCGGTAGTTTTAGATTTAAGATCAACTTGATGAAGGTCGACATGAAGAATTTCGCTAGTAACAGGATGAATGTGAAGGTTGGAAATTAAAACTGGTCGAGGGTTTTTTTCACCCTCAACTACTAAATCAATTAAGGTAGTTTCTCCTGACTGATTAAAAATTTTAAGAAATTCTGATTTATCTAAAGTTAAGGCTTTAGATTTTGTTTTTGGTCCAAAGACATTAGCTGGAATAAAACCGGCTCGACGAAGTTGTTTAACCTTACGACCAAAAATTTTCCTTTCTTTAGCTTTAAGTTTTGGATTAGCCATATTAGTGATGATTTTAGCATAAGAAAGAAATGATGGCTAGCAGATAACTAAAATTACTGGGAGAATTGAACCAAAATACGACGATCTTGAGAAGAAACTAAATCGAAATTAAGGAGTTGGGGAGAGGTATTGGCTTTGGGAGAAACAATTCTGGGTTTGAGAAAGAGGGGGTAGTGAAGAGAAATTGATAGAGGATCTAAAGAAGTTCCTGGTTGACGTTGCCAATAAAAAGTATAAAGAGGATTTTGACCAGAAAGGGGCTTGATTAGAGAATAAGAAACCTTAACAGTAAGACTTTTGTTAATGGGAACTTGAACTAAATAACCAACCACAGTTTTCCCCCCCACCCTTTCGAGATTGATGGCGGAGTTGGGAAGATCGTTGTCATCAATAGCAACTGATTTCAACTCAGCTCCATAAGGTAAATAAAGGCGTTGATAGTTTTTATAGGGCCCAGCCGGCCATTCGCTGGAAGTGGCGGTATTTGTATAGTGAATGGTTAGCTGATGGGAAATAAGTTTTTGTTTGGAAATAAAAGTTTCAAGTTGAATAGAGCGACGAACAAAATAGTTGGCTTTGTTAACCCCAAGATTGGCATCGACTAAATAAAGATAATCAGCTAAACAGGTTTGAGATTTAAAGTTGTCTGGACAACTAGAGGTTTGTAAACGACCAGTCCAACCAAGAAGATCAAAGGTTCTATTGAGATCAGCGCGGTTAAAGTAAACCATTAAGTCATGAGATCGAAAAGAGACAAGAGAGGTGGAGAGCATGTTAAAAAGATCTGAAACAGAAGATGAAGTCTTAAGTTTGAGAAAAAGTTGGTTGGTTAGGGCGGCAAGAAAATCTTTTTTCTGAGTTGATCCTGGAAAAGTTTTGATTTCGGCATGATATTCGGTGCGTTCAAAAAGATTGTCAGCAGTAATGGTTTCTTGATAATCCGGAAGCTTGATGGGGCCAAGTTTTTGGAGTAGGTTTTTGATAAAATTTAAATCCAAAGCAATAACTCCATCAAAGTCTTGTTTTAAACTTTTGTGAACAAACCACTCTACCCTCTTGGCGGTAACAGGAAAGTTGGGATCCCAATTACTATCTCTAAGATACCAACTGCCTTCATTTAGATATTTTTTAATTGGCTCCGGGGGTTCAATATGACCTTTAAGCTGACCGTCGGCTTGATAAACATCAAAAACTTGGAAGTTGAGAAGTTGGCCATGATCAAATTCGAGAGTAGCAAATGAACCAATAAAGCCACCGGTCGGCCTAAGTTCGTTGTTGTTCTGCAACAAAACTAAATATTTTTTTGTCTCCCCCGCCCCACCCAAAATAGAAATAAGGTTAGGAGTAAGGGTTTTAAGAATAAAAAGTTGTTGCCTAGCTTGATTGAGCTGGGGTAAAAGGGAAAGATAAGTTTGGCGAATTTTGGCGGGAAAGGGGGAGCTTAAATGATCAGGTAGCTTGAGAGTAAGAAAGGAGAAATCAGTGTAAATAAAATCAAGCGATTGAGCTAAACTCTTAACCGCAGAATCAAAATCAATTTGATCATCAGAACCCCAAAGGTGGTGGTTTAAGGATAGAAAAAGAGGAGTTGTTTTAAAAGCTTGGTGCAATAAAGAAACACCGGGATGAAGAGTAAGGTTTGTTAAGAGTTTTAGTTGTTGAAAGGCGGGAGATTGGTTAAGTCCAGGAAGTTTGGCCAAAAGATTAAAATTAAAGCTTAAGTAGCTAAGAGATTGTTTAGCAACTGCAAAAGTAACTTTTGAGGGAGATTGGAAAGTTTTGAAGTCAGCAACGAAGCGTTTGAAGGTAACAAAGCTCAAGAAAAAAGCTAGGGTTAAAGAAAGAATATAAAGAGTCATGGTTAAGCCAGCAACTTTGATTAAGGGCCAAAAACGATGACCAAACTGGCGCCAGTGAAAAAAACGAAGGGGTGATTTTTTTTGAGGTAACTTAACAAACTCAATTTCTTGTCTAAGGTCAGAGATTGTTTTGGGTTTAGATTGAGATTTGGTCGGAAGAAAGAGGGGTTTGAGCCGAGTCCGAGATTTTGGCTGGGGCCTTGATTGAGGTTTTGGTTTAGAAACTGGTGGGGGTGGCGGAACTAAATCAAACTTAACCAAACAATCAAGTTGGTCTTTTAAAGAGGTGGTTTCAACAAGGGGAATAAGGCTTTGAAAAGGAATGGTAGAGTTTGGGGGTTGAGAATAAAGAGGAGTTTCTTGGGGCTGAAACTCGAGCTCGATTTTGGTCGGAGAAAGGGATCGTAGCTGATAGGCAAGACTAAGCAAAGAAATGTCATGAAGGGACTGAAGAAGAAGCTTTGATTGATCAAGATAAGGATTAAAAATTATTTTGCCTAAGGCTTGAATAAAGTCTGATTTGTGAAGAGGAAAAATAGAAAAAAGTCCGTCTCCAGGAAGCTTAAGCTTGTGGTCCTGTTTAAGTTGAAAAATAAAACGATAAAGTTGAGGAGCAAAAAGAGGCTGAAGAAAATTACAATCATAAATTTCTCCTAAGTAAATGTGGGTTAAGTTTGGTTTTTGGGGCAAAGAAAGTTGGTAGCTTGGGGGAGGAATCAAAAGAAAAGTTTTGGCCTGAGGAAATTGATTAAGAAAAGTGGTTAGAAAGCCAAGATCAAAATCTGGATCAAGAATGAAAATGGCATAATCTGGATCTTCTGGTGGAAGGTGGGATGGTTTTAAAAATGAAACTTGGCAATGACG
>Ga0256833_1003786_pt1 | contig 10269 bp, 7 predicted proteins | sample 356284metaG_FD_190535 | JGI IMG/M metagenome (GOLD analysis project Ga0256833, IMG submission 190535) | Hydrothermal vent microbial communities from Mid Atlantic Ridge, Atlantic Ocean - 356-284 | ecosystem: Environmental > Aquatic > Marine > Hydrothermal vents | place: Atlantic Ocean: Mid...
GGGGGTAGGTGTGGGGGTGGTGTGGGCGGCAACGGCCAGGGGTGGGGTGGCGGCTGCTGCCAGGGCGGTGGGGGTGGTCGGTGGGAGGGTGGGGGTTTGCCATCCTGGCACCCAGCGGGCGACGTAGGGCGCCAGGCGCGCCTGCCCCCACTGCTCGACCTGCAATGCCGTGGCTTGCAGGCTTTGGGGAGAGACGCGATACCATGCGGCCAGCACCAGGGCAATCAGGCTGAGCCACAGCCACACCCGCAGGCGGCGGTAGCGCCTGTGGGGGCGGGAGGGGGCTGTGTTGGCAGGGTCGGCTGGGGCCGAAGGGCGGGGCTGGGAGCCTGGCGTCGCCGCGGCGGCTGCGGAGGGCGGTTGTGAGGGGGGCTTGCCGCTGCCGCCTTCGGCAGGCGTGCTGCGCCAGCCCCCGATGCCCGGCGGAGGGGTGACAGCCCATTGGTGGTCTTGCAGGTGCTGCTCCTGGTTGGGCACCAGGTCGAGGCTCAGCAGGGCGGCTTTCATTTCCGCCGCCGAGGCGAAGCGGTCGCTGGCTTGCAGGGCCATCGCCGTTTCGATGATTTGCGCCAGCGCAGGGGGGACTTCAGGGTTGACGGCGTCCAGCGGGCGCAGTTCGGCCTGGTCGAGGGCGCGCTCGAAGGCGTCGGGTGGGGCTTCCCCCGCCAGGGCCATGTAGAGGGTGGCGCCCAGGCTGTAAATGTCGGAATGCGGGCCGGTGTGCGCGGTGCCGTACTGTTCTGGCGGCGAGAAGCCGGGGGTGACGGCCTGCGCGCCGGTGACGGTGCGCTGGTCGTGACCGCCGATTTTTGCCAGCCCGAAGTCCACCAGGAAGACGTGCCCCTCGGAGGTGATGCGCACGTTGCCGGGCTTGATGTCGCGATGGATGATGGGCGGTTGCTGGCTGTGCAGGTATTCCAGCGCGTCGCACAGGGCCAGGCCGATGGTCACGGCTTCTTGCACGCTGATTTTGCCGGCGCGTTCGATGCGGGTTTTGAGGTCTTCCCCCTCGATGTAGTCCATCACCAGGTACTGCCCCTGGTTTTCGATGACGAAGTAATCGGTGACGCGCGGCAGGTTGGGGTGGCGCAGGGAAGCCAGCAGGCGGGCTTCCTGCTTGAACTGTTCGGCATATTCTGCCGAGCCGAACAGGTTTTCTTTGATGGCGACTTCGATGTTGAGGGTGGTGTCGAGGGCCCGGTAGACCGACCCCATCCCTCCTTGCCCCAGCACGGAAAGGATGCGATAGCGCCCCTGAAGCATGTCGCCAACTTGAAGCGCCATAATGTTTTGACCTCGGGGTTGTTAGATGTCCAGGTTGCGGACTTCGCGGGCGTGGGTTTGGATGAAGCGGCGACGAGGCGGCACTTCGCTGCCCATGAGCATGCTGAAGACGCGGTCGGCTTCGGCGGCGTCGTCGATGGTCACTTTGAGAAGGGTACGCGTTTGCGGGTCCATGGTGGTTTCCCAGAGTTGCTGGGGGTTCATTTCACCGAGACCTTTGTAGCGCTGGAGGTGAATTTTGACGCCGTCGCCGATTTCTTGCAAGATGCGCTCGCGCTCGGCTTCGGTGTAGGCGTAGCGCACCTTGTTCTTATAGGCAATGCGGTAGAGGGGCGGCTGGGCGATGAAAAGATGACCTTCTTCGATGAGGGGTTGCATGTAGCGGAAGAAGAAGGTGAGCAGCAGGGTGCGGATGTGGCTGCCGTCGACATCGGCGTCGGTCATGATGATGATCCGCCCGTAGCGCAGGTTTTGGATGTTGAAGTCTTCGCCGATGCCGGTGCCTAAGGCTGAGATGAGGGCTTTGATTTCTTTGTTGGAGAGGATTTTGTCGAGGCGGGCCCGCTCGGTGTTGAGAATTTTGCCCCGCAACGGCAGCACGGCCTGGAAGTGGCGGTCACGCCCCTGTTTGGCCGAGCCGCCTGCCGATTCGCCCTCGACGATGTAGAGTTCGGTGTGTTCGGGGTCGCGCGAAGAGCAGTCGGCGAGTTTTCCGGGCAGGGTGAGGCTTTCGAGGGCCGATTTACGGATGATGAGGTCGCGGGCTTTGCGCGCCGCGGTGCGGGCGCGTGCAGAGGTAAGGCATTTGTGCACGATGGCGCGCGCCGCGGAGGGGTTTTCTTCCAGGAAGGTGCTCAGGGCTTCGCTCACCACCTGGGCGGTGTAGGTCTGCACCTCGGGGTTCATCAGTTTGACTTTGGTCTGGCTTTCAAACTGGGGGTCGGGGTGCTTGACGCTGACGATGGCGGTGAGGCCTTCACGGGTGTCGTCGCCGGTGAAGTTGGGGTCGGAATCTTTCAGCAGGCCGGCCTTGCGGGCATAGTCGTTGAGGGTGCGGGTGATGGCCGAGCGCAGGCCGGTGAGGTGGGTGCCGCCGTCGATGGTGTTGATGGTGTTGGCAAAGGCATATACCGATTCGGTAAAGGCGTCGGTATATTGGAGGGCGAATTCGATGTAGATGTTGTCGATGGTCTTTTCAGCGTGGACGACGGGGTGCAGGGGTTGGCGGCTGCGGTTGAGGTAGCGCACGAAGGATTTGATGCCGCCTTCGAAGTAGAAGGTCATTTCCCGGTCGGTGCGCTCGTCCCGAAAGTGGATGGTCACCCCGCGGGTGACAAAGGCCATTTCGCGGAACCGCTGGACCAGGGTTTCGAAGCGGTAGTGCAGGTCGCCTTTGAAGATGGTGGGGTCGAATTTGAAGGTGGTGCGGGTGCCGGTTTCGCCTTTGGGGGCTTTGCCGATTTCTTCGACCGGCGTCACGGGGTAGCCGCGCTCGTAGCGCTGGCGGTAGATTTTGCCGCCGCGCTTGACTTCCACCTCGCACCATTCGGAAAGGGCGTTGACGGCGGAAACGCCGACGCCGTGCAGCCCGCCGGAAACCTTGTAGCCGCCGCCGCCAAATTTGCCGCCGGCGTGCAGCGTGGTCATCACAACTTCCAGGGCCGATTTTTTGGCTTCCGGGTGGATGTCCACCGGAATGCCGCGGCCATTGTCGGCCACGGTGACGCTTTGGTCGGGATGGATGATGATGTCGATGCGGTTGCAGGCCCCTGCCAGCGCTTCGTCGATGGAATTGTCTACAACCTCGTAAATCAGGTGGTGCAGGGCTTTGATGTCGGTGCCGCCGACGTACATGCCGGGGCGACGCCGGACGGCTTCCAGCCCTTTGAGCACCTGGATGGTTGAGGCGTCGTAAGTTTGCTTAGGCGTTGGTGTCACAGATACCTCCACGGTCACGGTCGGCTCAATTCTACCATAGGGCGGCTTGAAGCGGCGCTGGCAGGGCGCCAGTATAAAATTTCCGTAAACAAAAGGGGCGTGGTGGGGGTGAGGCTTGATTGTGCCTTTCCTTTGTTGTAAAATTCAAAAACGGGTGCACCTGGTCGTGTGCCTGGCTTCAATATCCGTTCACCCTGCAAGGTGTAAGGAGGAGGAAGTATGAAGAAGCGATGGTTCATTTTGTTCGCCGTAGTGATGATCGCGGTGCTGGCTTTGGCGGCCTGCGGTCAAAAGTCCACTTACAAGTGTGACGACCCCTACGGCTGTGTCAACATCGGCCCCAACGACCCCATCAAGATGGGCGTGGCGGTGGTGTTGAGCGGCCCCAATGAATCGCTGGGCGTGGACGAAGTGGGCGGCGTGGAAATCGCCGTGGACGACTTCACCGCGGCCAACAAGGATTGGTTGGGCAAGCACACCATCCAGGTGGTCAAGGAAGATGCTCAGTGCTCCGCCGAAGGTGGGCAGACCGCCGCACAGAAACTGGCGGCGGATAAGTCCATTGTGGGCGTGATCGGGACGGCCTGCTCCAGCGCGGGCGAGCCGGCTTCCAAGATCCTCTCGAATGCTCACATTGTGATGATCTCGCCCTCCAACACCGCGCCTTCGCTGACTGCGCCCGATACCCATGCCGAATGCTACCTGCGCACCGCACACAACGATAAGGTGCAGGGTAAAGCGGTGGCCGAGTTTGCCTACAACGTCTTGGGCGCTCGCACCATGGCGACCATTCACGACGGCAGCCCGTACGCCGAGCAGTTGCAGCAGGTGGCCTGCGACGTCTTCACCCAGTTGGGCGGCAAGTGCGTGGCGCAGGAAGCCATCAACGTCGGCGACACCGACATGCGCCCGGTGCTGACCAAGATTGCGGCCAGCAAGCCCGATGTGCTCTACTACCCGATCTTCATCCAGGAAGGCGCCCTGATCACCCAGCAGGCGAAAGAGGTGCCTGGCCTCGAGAAGACCGTGCTGATGGGCTCCGACGGCATGATTTCGCCGGACTTCATCAAGGCGGCGGGCGAAGCGGCTGAGGGTATGTACCTCTCTGGCCCGGCGGCGGTCAACAACGAAGAGTTCAACAAGAAGTACGAGGCCAAATACGGCCAGCAGCCGCCCAGCGCTTTCCACCTGCACGCTTACGACGCGGCCATGATGCTGCTCGACGCCATCAAGAAGGTGGCGGTGGTGGAAAAAGATGGCACCATCCACATCCCGCGCAAGGCGCTCTGCCAGGCTCTCTTCAGCACCAAGGACTTCAAGGGCCTGACCGGCACGCTCACCTGCAACCAGTACGGTGACTGCGCCGACCCGAAGATCAACATCAACCAGATTCAGCATGGCAAGTACGTCCCGGTGTGGCCGAAGAAGTAACTTCTGGCTCCCGTAGGACTTGCAGGGGTGCCGGGAGGTAACTTCCGGCACCCCTAACCCATATCTACCTCTGCACGCCGGGGGGACGGTTCGCCGCTCCCCCGGCGGCGAGTGCAAGAGGGAGGCTTCATGGCTGAGAAACTCAAACATTTCCTCGAACGCCTTAGCCTGGTCGATATTATCGTCTGGATGTTCGGGCTGGCAATCGTGGTGATTGCTGTCGTTGGCGTTTTTGGCTCCATCCACAACGCGTATTACACCAAAGAGCAGTGGATGGATTTTGTTGTTTATGGGTTCTCACAGGGCGGTGTGTATGCACTCATCGCGCTGGGGTACACGCTGGTTTATGGCATTCTCTTCATGATCAACTTCGCCCACGGCGATATTTTCATGGCAGGCGCTTTTACGGGCTACTTTTTGGCGGCCAAGTTGGACCAGTACGGCATTTACAACGCACACCCCATCATTTCGCTGTTGTTGGTGATGTTGTTGGCTATGGTGACCTCGGTGGTGGTGGCGTTGATTACCGAGCGGGTGGCTTATCGTCCTTTGCGGCGGGCGCCCCGCCTGGTGCCGTTGATTACCGCCATCGGCGCTTCGTTTACGATTGAATATACGTTCCGTGGCTTCTACGGTTCGGGTGTCGAGGCTTACCCCGACATGAACATTTTCGTCGGCAAAGTCTCGGTGCTGGGCGTCAAAATCTTGAAGGTCCACTTGCTGGTGATCATTGTGTCGTTGCTCTTGATGGCCGGGCTGTATGCCTATGTGCAATACACCAAGGCCGGGAAGGCCATGCGCGCGGTCGCCGAAGACAAGGATGTCGCCGCCCTCATGGGCGTGGATGTCGATGGCATCATCGTGAACACCTTCATTCTGGGCTCGGCGCTGGCGGGCATCGCCGGTGTGCTCTATGCCTTGATTTTCAAGCAGGTTCACTTCTTCATGGGGTTCATCCCCGGCATCAAAGCCTTTACAGCCGCGGTGTTGGGCGGTATCGGAAACGTGCCCGGTGCTATGCTGGGCGGCTTTTTCCTGGGTATCTTTGAGGCGTTGGGGCCGGGGCTGATTCTGGAAGGCCTGGGCATTCCGGCTTCTTACCAGCTGAAGGACGTCATCGCCTTCACCCTGCTGGTGTTGGTGCTGATTTTCCGCCCCAGCGGTATTTTGGGCGAGCGCCTTTCTGAAGAGAAAGTGTAGCCAAGGCGGTGAGATATGGAACCTAAGCAATCGACCTGGAAACAAGCGTTACTGGCTGGCTTGCTGGCAGGTGCCGTGGCGCTTTACTTCACGCTGGTGGGGATGGTGCAGGCTTTCAGCAAGCGCGCGGTAATTGCCGACCTCTCTTTGGGGCACATTACCCTGTTGCTGGCCGCGGGCACCGTGTTGTATGTTTTTGCATTGCGAGATCACTCCCCCGCCGGGAAACGACTGCTGCACACCACCTTCGCGGGCGGGGTAGGCGGCCTGTTGTTGGGGCTCTACCCCTTCCTCGGCCAGTGGGTAGATTTTCACTACATGTTCGTGCGCACCTCGGCAGAGTTGTATGCCCTTCTGCGGTTTGGGCAGCCGCCCACCACGGGCTTGGTTTTGATGGTGGTGCTCGGCGCGGTGTTGGGGGCGGTGCTGGCCGGGCTGACCCTGCTCGAACCGTTCTGGCGCGATGCGATCATCAAGGCAACGCTCGTCACCATCACCGTGGGCATGCTTTCCGACCTGTTCAAAGGCATGACCATCGGCAATATTTTCACGCCTTTCATGAACGCGGAGGGCTTGAACTACGTCGGCGCGGTGCTGGTGTTTGGATTGACCATCGCCTATGTGGTCCTGGGGCGGAAGCGTGCCGAGCAGCGCGCTGCTCTGGAGGCAGCAGGCCAGTCGCCAAAAGAACTGATGCCGCCGAGCATCCGCCGCTGGGCAGTTGCTGGCGGGCTGATTGTGCTGTTACTGGCGCTGCCGGCCATCTTGGGCTCGTACCTCAGCCATGTGCTCAACATGGTTGGCCTGTACGTCATCATGGGCCTGGGCCTGAACATTGTGGTGGGCTACGCCGGCCTGCTCGACCTCGGTTATGTGGCCTTCTTTGCCCTGGGCGCTTACACCATGGGCTTGTTGACCTCTACGGGCCCCCTGGGCATTGCCCACTTCACCTTCTGGGAAGCCCTGCCCTTTTCCATCCTGGTGGCGCTGCTCGCCGGCATCTTGCTCGGTATTCCGGTGCTGCGGATGCGGGGCGACTACCTGGCGATCGTGACCTTAGGCTTTGGTGAAATCATCCGCATCCTGGCGCTTTCCAACTGGTTGAAGCCGCTCATCGGCGGCGCGCAGGGCATTTTGCTCATCAAAAAGCCGCCTTTCGGCCCCTGGACGCTGGAGACGCCCGTGCAGTTTTACTACCTCATTCTCGCGGGCATCATTGTGGCTTTCTTTGTGGCTTACCGGCTGCGCGAGTCGCGGCTGGGGCGGGCTTGGATGGCTATGCGCGAGGACGAAGACGTGGCCGAAGCCATGGGCATCGACCTGGTGGTGACCAAACTGACGGCTTTCGCCTTTGGCGCCTCGTTCTCGGGCCTCTCGGGCGCGATTTTTGCCTCGTATGTCGGCTCCATCTTTCCCCATAGTTTTAACCTGTTGATTTCCATCAACGTGCTTTCGCTCATCATCGTGGGCGGCGTGGGAAGCCTGCCCGGCGTGGTGGTGGGCTCGATGGCGCTGGTGGGGCTGCCTGAACTGCTGCGAGAATTTGCCGAGTACCGGATGCTGATGTATGGCCTGGCGCTGATTGCCATGATGCTGCTCAAGCCCGAAGGCTTTTGGCCGGAACCCATTCGGAAACGCGAACTGCGCGTCGAAGAGACGGGCGATTAGGAGGCGTTTTATGGCTCCCATTTTGATTGCAAAAGGTGTAACGAAACGGTTTGGCGGGTTGGTGGCCGTCAACAACCTGGATTTCACCATCGAGGCCGGCAGCATCGCTGCAGTCATCGGCCCCAATGGCGCTGGCAAGACTACCTTCTTCAACTGCATTACCGGCTTCTACACGCCCGAGGAAGGGCAGATCATCTTCGACGGCCACGAAATCCAGGGCTTCCGCCCCGACCGGGTGACGCGGATGGGCATCGCCCGCACTTACCAGAACATCCGTCTGTTTGCTAACATGACGGCGCTGGAAAACATCATGGTGGGGCGGCACCCGCTGATGCGCCATAACTGGTGGGATGCCATCTTGCATACCCCCCGCTATCGGAAAGAAGAGCAGGAAGCCCTGGAGGAGGCCCAGCGCCTGCTCAATTTCGTGGGGTTGAGCGGCCTGGGTGACCAGCTTGCCCGCAACCTGCCCTATGGCGCCCAACGACGCCTGGAAATCGCCCGTGCCCTTGCCAGCAAGCCTAAACTCCTCTTGCTGGATGAGCCCACCGCTGGCATGAACCCCAACGAAACCGGTGAGATGATTCGCTTCATTCGCCACCTGCGGGACGAACTCGGTTTGAGCATCTTGCTCATCGAGCACGATATGAAAGTGGTGATGACCATTAGCGAAAAAATCGCGGTGATGGACTTCGGCAAGAAGATCGCCGAGGGCAAACCTGAGGAAATTCAGCGCAACCCGCGGGTGATTGAAGCCTACCTGGGGCGGGGGGCTGCCTCTGGCTTGGGAAGCAGCCAGGCCGCGGCAACGGCGTAAAAGGAGTGCGTTTATGGCTATGCTTGAACTTCACGACGTCCATTCCTTCTACGGCAACATCGAAGCCCTCAAGGGCATTTCGTTGACCGTGGAAAAAGGCGAAATCGTGACCCTGATCGGCGCGAACGGTGCGGGCAAAACCACCACCTTGCGCACCATTACGGGCCTCATCAAGCCACGGCAGGGCACGGTGATCTTGGAAGGTGAAGACCTGACCGCCTTCAAACCCCACGAAATCGTCTACAAAGGCGTTTCGATGGTGCCGGAAGGTCGCGGCATTTTCGCCCGCCTGACCGTGGCCGAGAACCTGGACCTGGGCGCTTACATCCGCAATGACAAAGAAGGCATCAAGGCCGACCTGGAGCGGGTGTACGAACTGTTCCCACGCTTGAAAGAGCGCCGCAACCAGGTGGCGGGCACCCTTTCGGGCGGTGAGCAGCAGATGCTCGCCATTGGCCGGGCCCTGATGGCGCGCCCCCGTTTGCTGTTGCTGGATGAGCCCTCGATGGGGCTGGCGCCGGTGCTGGTGGAACTCATCTTCGACACCATCGTGGACATCAACAAGCAAGGCACAACGGTGCTGCTGGTGGAACAAAACGCGCTCATGGCGCTTTCCATTGCCCACCGTGGCTATGTGCTCCGCACCGGTGAAATTGTGTTGGCCGATACGGCTGAAAACCTGCGCACTAACGAAATGGTGCAGAAGACTTATCTCGGTATGGAATGAACCATCGCTTCTCCGTGGTACAATGCGCGGGCTGGCCCCGCGCATTTGCCTTTAAAGGCGCTGGCGCGGGAAATTCCTCGCGTTCTCGCAAATGGTGGAGGATGTATGCTCGACCGTGACGCGTTGCTCATCGACCTCAAAGGCGCTGCCCGTATTGGCAGCCCCGAAGCCTTAGACATGGCTTTGGAAGGGCTGGCGGCGTGGAAGGCGTTTACGGCGAATGCCCGCCTGGCCTCTGAGGATGTTGCCCGCGTGCTGGTGCCGTTGGGTGAAGTGCTGGCCGCCCCCACGGTGCCAGCGGATTATTTGCGTTCCCTGGCCCAACACCCGCTTGCTGGTGGGCGGGCGCTGGCGGCGGTGGCGCTGGCTTTGCGGCGTTTGCGAGGGGAGGAGGCATTCTCGGCACCACTCACGCGCCTGGCAGGCGACCCACGCGCCGAAGTGCGTTTTGCTCTGGCGACCACTGTGGGGCGGCACGGTCGTGATGAGCACCTCTCGGCAGCAGTTGCTTTGTTGCACACCTGGCTGGAGCCGGCGCGTGGCCCTCGCACGTGGCAAACCGCGCTGCAGATTGCGGCAATCCTGGCGCAACCCTATCCGCGCCAGATGCTTCGCCTGGCCGAGCGGCTTACCCCCACCCAGATCGTGCGCCCTGAGGTACAGCGTCTGCTGGCGGACATGCTGAAGCAGGTGGGCGCTTTTGGCGAAAACGGGGAACGGATGGCGGTCGTGCAATTGCTGGAAAGGTGGCTCCCGCAAGGCGGCGATGAGGCAGCCCACCTTGCCTTGCAGGTGTTGCATGCGGGCTGGGCGCGGCAGATGGCCGAGCCAGCCCTGGCGTTGCTCGATGCCGTGGAAGCCGTGAGCGGGGTGTCCCGCTTGTCGCGGCGCACCCGCGCTTTCATCCGTCGCCAGGGGAGGGTTGAGCGCAAAAGATGATCACTCTGGGCCTCATTGCCGATACCCACGTGCCTGACCGCGCTCGCGCTTTGCCGCCTGAGGTGCTGGCGATCTTTCGGCAGGCCCACGTGGCGGCGATTTTGCATGCCGGCGACGTCATTCACCCCTCGGTGCTGACAACGCTGGAAGCCATTGCGCCCACCTATGCCGTGCGAGGCAACCGTGATTGGTATTTTCTGCGGCGTTTACCGCCGCGGCGCGTGTTGCTTTTCGAAGAGGTGCGGGTGGGAATGTGCCACGGCCA
>Ga0256833_1003787_pt1 | contig 10267 bp, 7 predicted proteins | sample 356284metaG_FD_190535 | JGI IMG/M metagenome (GOLD analysis project Ga0256833, IMG submission 190535) | Hydrothermal vent microbial communities from Mid Atlantic Ridge, Atlantic Ocean - 356-284 | ecosystem: Environmental > Aquatic > Marine > Hydrothermal vents | place: Atlantic Ocean: Mid...
CTGGCTGAGCAGCAGGTAGCCGGGCGCCCAGAATTGGCCGCTGGGGTTGGCTTCGGCCAGGCGAGGGTAGGCGGCGAAGATGCGCTCGGAGGTGCGCCGCCGGACGGTGCGCAGCACCTCGGCGGGTGAGGTCTCCGGCGGGGCCTGTACGACCCATTGCATATAGGCCGGGCGGATGGCAAGGTGTTCAAGCCGCCAGCCGAACGCGAGGGCAATCTGCGGCATCCACTGGCTGAGGTCGCGCGCCAGGTCGCCGCTCAGGGTGTGCTGGGGGAAGCGGGGCACCAGCACACAGGCGTAAAAAACGGCCGCGCGCGCCGGCGGCGATCCAGGCAGCCCCGCCACTTTCGGGGCAGGCTGGTCTTGCGCCTGCCTCACAAGGGCCGGAGCATCCCCCGCCTGCGGCGGTGCGGCCACCTCTACGGGGGCCGCGGTCGAGGCCAGTCTTTCCTGAGGGGAAGCAGGGGCCGTGGGCGGCGTTTGCGGCTCCGGCGGGGGAATGTCGTCGAAGAGGGGCTCAAACGCTTCAGGGGGCAACCCGCCCTCCGCGACCCCGGCAGGCGGCGGCTCAGCCTCGGCGGGCGTGGCGCTTTCCGCGGGCGGGGCAGGGGCCAACGGCTCCGGAGGCAACGGCAAAGCGCCCTCCGGCAACGGAAGGCCCTCGGAAAGGGAGGCAGACGGCGCTTCAGCAGGCGCGGTCTCCGGCGGGGCAGGGGGCGCGGCTGCCGGATCGTCGCGGGTCAACGCCTCGGCAAGGCGCGCCGCCTGGGCGCGAATGCGGCTAAAGGGCACGCGCACATCGAACAACATCGCCAGGACCAAATCAGCAGTCACCGCAGTGGCATAAAGCAGATAGTCTTGCTGCACTGCCTCCAGCCGCAAGAAGCGGACGAAATCCACCCCTTCCCCGGCTTCCCAGTAATGGGCTGCCAAGCGTGCCAGTTCTTCGGCTGCGGGTTGAGGCAGTTCCCCCGCATACGCCCACAGGCGGCCCTCGGTGGTCACGAGGGCAGCAGCCTGAGCGGCAGTTTCCAGGCTCAGGCGGGTGAGATGCTGGGCAGCCAGAGCGACATCGCTCAACCACGGCGGACGCGGCGGCAGGGCACGCCCGCCCGCCTGGGAAGCCCCCTCGCCCAACCAGCCTTCCACCGCCGCGAGGAAATCGGGCAAATAGAACGGCTTGGCAAGGGTCAGATCGGGGGCCAAGTCCGCCAAAGCAGGGGGAACAGCGGCCTCGGGGGCCAGGAGCACCACCCGCAGCGCAGCATGACCCTGCCGAAAGGCGTTCACGCTCGCGCGCAACCGTTCGGGCGAAGCCACATCGGCATCGACCACCAGCAAAGCCAGGGCTTCTTCGGCAAAGGCATCCTCCGCCGGGAGGGCAGCCCGCACCGTGGCTTCCACACCCAGGGAAGCCAAAGCCTCCCGTAACAGTTCGCCCAGCCCGCGCTGGGGCGTGAACACCATCGCACGCGTCATTTTAGCGCATTCATCAGGGTAAGGAACTCCTGCCACTCTTCGGCAAAAAAGTGGACGGTCAGCGCGCCGAGTTCCAGATGATAGGTCACTTCACCATCCGGCTCTTCGGCTTTCCAGGCAATGTAGTTCTTGGTTTCGGCCAGCACTTCGGTTTTGGGTTCAGGAAAGTCACTCATAGCAGCCTCACAAGGAGAAAATGGCACTCACATCACGAGCGTGCAGGGCGCAAACGGCGGTAAAGCCGCCGCAGCCAGCCTGCCAGCCCGCCCGTCAGCGAGTAAGGGGGCACCGTGTGCCAATCAGCCCACGGGTCCTGGTCGAACATTTTACGCATGATGTAATGCCCAAACAAGCGCAAGGAAGCCAGCGTCGGCGCGGCAAAGAGCAAACCCAACACGCCGAACAATTTCGCGCCCACCAGGGCAGTCACCAGCACAGCGGCAGGGTGCACCCCCAGGGCCTCGCCAAGGATGCGAGGCGTGACGAAGTTGTCGATGATGTTATCGCCCACGAACATGCCGCCCACCGTAACCAGCGCCATTTGCCAAGGCTGCAAGCCCCATGCCGCCGAAGGCTGGAACAAAACGACCACAGCAGTGATGGTGTAAAGCACAAAGGGGCCCACATAGGGCACAAAGCGGGCAATGGCCGCGAGGGAAGCCAGCACTAAGGTCATGGGCGCACCGACCACGGTCAGCCACAGCCACGCCCAACCCATCGCAATCGCCGCTACGGTCAACTGGCCGCGCAGGAAGGCATTCCAGATGCGCCCCAGTTCCTTGCCCATGCGCTCCAGATCATGCTGGTAGCCCGGGATGCGGATGGTTACCAGGTTGGAAGACATTCGCCCTGATTCGGCCAGCAAAAAATAAGAGGTCAGCCAGATGAAAGCCAGCCAGCCCAACACCTGAAGGGTAGAAGCCGCCAGACGGCTGACCAGGGTGCCCAACTGACCAATGAGGGGCTGCACCGAGGTCAGCAATTGCTGATTGAGGGCATTGAAATCGTACTGACGGAAATCAAGCACCCAGGGGCCAAAAGTGTAAGCATGGGTGGAAAGGTACTGCAACCAGTGGGGCAGGTCGGTGAGCAGGAAATCCTGCACCACGCCATAAAGCCCTTCGGCCTGCTGCACCAGGGCAAAGCCGCCGGCAGCCAGCAGCGCCAGCACCACCGCGGCGAGGAAAAGGTACACCACTGCCACCGCGGTACGCCAGGAAATCCGCGTCCACCGCGCCAGCATCGCCGCGAGGGGGTGCATCAGATAAGCCAGCATCAGGGCCAGCACCAGTGGGCCGATAAAATCACGGAAAGCGATCAGCAAGGCGGCCAGCGCCGCCAACACACTCACGCCCACCACGATCTTGGTGGCGGGGCTCCACGGCGGCGAGGGGGGTGGGGAAGCCGGTGCGGCAGCCGGGGAAGACGAAGGCGAAAGGGGCGTTGAAGGGCTCATGACATTCAACGGCGGCGCACGGGGCGACGGTTGCGCCTCGCACGCCAGTTCAGGCGGCGCAACACGGGCGTCTTCTGCCACCAATGGGGGTCAGGGGCAGGCAACGGCTCGGAAACCTCACCGGGGAACGGGTCGGCATCGATCAAATTGGCATACACATACCGTCCCAACACCCGCAACGAGGCAATCGTCGGGGCAGCCAGGGCAATACCCAGCACGCCGCCGATAAGCGCCCCCGCCACAATGCCCAAAATGACCACCAGCGGATGCAGGCGTACCCGTCGCCCGATGATGCGCGGGATGAGGTAATTGGTATCCAGTTGGTCGAACAAGACGTGCAACGCCGCAACCAGCAGCGCAAAAGCCCAGTGGGGCATAGGCCACCACGTCGAGCCAAAAAAGAACGCCAACGTCGCGGCAATGGTCAGCCAAATGCCGTGGCCAATGCTGGGGAGGAACTCCAACAGGCCAGCCAACAAGCCCATGGGCAGGGCGCCCGGCAGGCCAACGAGCAGCGCGAGGGTGGTGATGATGGCCGTGACCACCAGAGCGAGGGTCACCTGCCCCCGAAAAAAGGCCGACCAGACCGCGCCGATTTCCTCACGCAAGCGAATGTAATCAGCCAGGTAGGGGCGCGGCACGAGGCTTTCCACGTAAGCGCGCAGTTGGGCAGCATCTTTTACCAGATAAAACGAAATCACCAAAATGAAACCCGACCAGCCCAAAGTAGCCAGCACGCCAACGGCCACGTTCAAGCCCTGCCCAAGCACCACTTGCGCCATGCTCTGCCACGCGCCCTGCATCTGGGTGATCAAGGTGGTGCCGTCAACCGTGTGGCCGAAAAAGGAAAGCGGGCGATTCAGGGCCTGGGTTGCCAGCGTGACCAGGGCTTCCAGTTTCACGTTGAGCGCCGCGGCCTGGGAAACCAGCAACGGGACGCCCACGGCGAGCAATGCAGCCACCACACCCAACAACAAAAGATAAACCAGCGCCGTCGCCCAGCCGCGCCCCAGAGGAGTGCGCTGCTCCAGCCAGCGCACCAGCGGCGAGATCACATAGGCCAGCACGACCGCCAACACCAGCGGGGGGAGCACCTCGCTGAAACGAAAAACCAAATAAACGGCAAAGGCCAGCAACACCATGCTGACCGTCCATTTGGTCTGCGCGCTCCAGCGCGGCCTGACACGCGGTGTCGTCGATTGCCGATGTCCAAAAGCGGGCATGAAGCGACCTCTCCAAAATCAGCAAGCCCAATCCATAACACTACCCCTGGGCACATTCCATCGCCATGCTGCCTTCATTATAGCATGAGTAAGCCCACCTGCTTTGCAAGAAAAACCTGCACCCTCGCCCCCTTTTTTCCCTTCCCGAGCCGCGTTTTACCAATCGCAACTGCTGTTGTTTTCCCCATTGAAACATGCGTCGTAGCCGCTGCCGCCGTTCAGCGTATCGGTGCCATTGCCGCCATCCAAAATATCGTCGCCGCCGCCACCGTAGATGACGTCGTTGCCATTGCCGCCATTCAAGTAAGAAACCACGGGAAATTTAATAACAATGAGGTTCAGCCACCACCCATCATCGCCGGGACCACCCAAAATGACGTCATTCCCATCACCGCCATCGACGTAGTCCGCCCCTGCGCCTGCCACAATGCAGTCATCGCCACCATTACCGTTGATGGTATCATCACCGCTCGTACCTAAAATCAAGTCATTGCCACCTGTACCATTGATCGTAGCACCATTGCCCGAACCAACGAGCACATCAGCAAAGGTGATACCGTAACATTCTGGCGGAGCGAATTGGGCCGCCGAAAGAGGAATAAACCCATCAGCGGCATAGGTGGTCGGCACCGTGTTGGTAGCCGCATACGACCCCACCGCCCCCCACACAATGAGCAAGAGCAGGATCAAAGGGAGCAAGCGCCACCAGCGCTTACGCCGCGGGCCGCGCCTCATCATCCTCATCCTCCACCGAAGGGGCCCCCCCACTTGAAGGGGGCTCCTCAAGCCCAGCTGCCGGAGAAGACGCCTTAACCACCTCATTGAGAAAAACTGTCACCACATGTGGATCATACCATTCCCCGGCTTTTTGACGGAGGAAACTTGCGGCTGCGCTTTCCGGCCAGGCTGCCCGGTGGGGACGGTCGTGCCGCAGGGCATCCCATGCGTCCACTACGGCGAGAATACGCGCGCCCAACGGAATCTGCTCGCCGCGCAAGCCATCAGGGTAACCGGAGCCATCCCACCGCTCCGTGCGATGATAGGCAATCTGCAAAGCATCCGCCAGGGCTTCTACCGACTCAAACCGCACGTTCAAGCGCAAAACGTGTTCTCGCAAGATCTGTTTTTCTTCCTCGGTCAAGGGCGCTGTTTTCTGCACGATCTCCGAGGGAATTTCCATCAAGCCCAGCCCGTGCAACAACGCAGCCAGACGCAGATCACGCAGGGCATTTTCAGGCAACCGCAAGGCTTTACCTAACTCCACCGCCAGCCGCGCCACCCGCTGGGAATGCCCAGCATCGCGCACCACCTGGCTATCGACCGTATGCGCCCACTCTTCCAACACGCTTTCGCACACGCCCGCAGCCGAGGCAGGGCCTTTTTTCCGGCGCAAAAAGTGCGGCCGCGGCAAGGCCAGCCGGCGGGACGGCAGTTCAGGCGCCTGCCCTTCAGCCACGTAGTGATATACCGCATCGGGCGTTTTGAGCCAGAAGTGCACCACGAGGTCGTCTTCCCGCCAATGGAACACCGGCGCGCGACGCAGCACTGCAAGGGCAGCCAGATCCGAGAGGCTGCCCACCTCAACCACAGGCAATGTGTGGTGCGGCATGGCATCGAGGGGCACAGTGGTCACACCGTCGAGCAAACGCAACTGTGCCACCGGGTCCCTTTCCACAACGCGATGCTCGTAGGACAGCGCCCCAGCCAGCAGTGCCAACGCGAGCATCCCTACCACCACCGAAAGCGTGCGCGCCAGCGGCACTGGCACGTGAACCCCCAAAATCAGCAAGGTGTTGACGCGCGGCACCGTGTGCACAAGCGCATTCTGGCGCACCACGTGAAGGGGGTCGGGGCTCTTTTCGCCCAATGGCACGCCACCGGAGGTTTCCAGTACCAATGCATTGCCATTCCAGCGAAAACGCAAGGCTGGCTCGAAAGTGTCTTGAAACGCTTCGCCTCCCACCGTGCCGCGGGCCTCGATATGGGCAATCACCGAGAGCATATAGGCCCCGTGGCGGCCTGTGATCTGCTCGAATTCATCGATGAAGCGACGCATGTCTTCGAGGTGCAGGGTAGCCTGGGCAGTAAACGTGCCGTTTCGGAAAGCCGTGGGCTCCGTAAGGGGAAGTGTGCGCTTCCATCCCGTGGCATCGCTCACCCGCGCCAGCAGGCGATAAGTGCCTTGCAGTTGAAAGGGCGCTGCAGCAGTGAAGCGATAAGTGCATCCCACCGTAATCGTACCCGTCAATTGCGTGAAAATTGGCTCACCGGGCTGCACCTGGGGCAAATCGTAAAGCCCTTCAGGAGCGCGTGCGGTGTACGAAAACGCCGCCGTTTCGGTATAAGAAATCGGCTCCTGGGCCTGCACCACCTTAGGGCGGGTAAAAGCCACCACCCCTAAAAGCACCGCCAGCACCAGCAGCACGGCGAAAGCAATCATCCAATCGTAAAGCGTATCCCCGCGAGGCATCACCACGTTTTCCTCTTCTTCATCCGAATCCATCCGCAACCAATCGCCCAACAGCAGCAAGCCAATCAACACCACCAGCGCCGTAATGATCCACGGCGAGCGCAGGTGCCGGAGCACTTTCCCCACCGCCGGGATGCGGGCAACGTAACGCGCAAGCACTTCATCCGGGCGCGGATGGTAGGGGTCTTCCCAGGCATTGTGATCACCCTTGAAGCGGAAACGCCCCTGGGCGTCATAGCCCACAATCCGATGGAAGACAAAGCCAATGCGCGGATGGCGATAGATGGCAATATCGCCGGGCTGGTAAAACGGCGCGCGTCGGGCCAGTACCAGGTCGCCGACGTGGAAGTGGGGTTCCATGCTGGGGCCGGTCAGGATGACGTAGTACATCTCGCCCCCCAACCGCGCGGGCAAGAAGAACACCCCCAGGGCGACCAGCAAAGCAATCAGCCCTGCCCACACCGGCCAGCCACGCCTGCCCATCATTCAGCACCAAAAGGCGCGGCGGTGCGCCGCGCCCGGTTTCGTGTTTTTTCGTCCAGCCACCGCGTGGCTTACTGCGAAGCAATTACCCGCAGTTGGATAATATCCAGCACCTTGCGGTCGTTCGCGCCGGTGTAATCACAGGTCACCGCGGTTCCACCGCTCACGCTGCAAGTCACCCATTCCCACGAGTCCACCGTGCCATCCTGGTTGGTATCCATACCCAACGCCGTGTGGACCTCGGTCGCCGCTTGATCCAGGCTGAAACTCACGCTATCGATAATTGTGGGGTTCGAACTGTTCAAAGTGTAATGGACATTGGAAACCACATAACCGTTGACAGCGGCCTGGCCATCGCCAGCGTAACTCGCCGGCACTGTATTTTGAGCAGCAAAACCATAAGCCAGGACGGCCAGCAACACCAGCAAAGTCGTAAGAATCAACAAACGGGCTTTCTTCTGCATGAACCACCTCCAAATGGATCAACAAATGCCAACACAATGAAGCAGGGGATTTTTGTGTGGCGGGATTATAAACCTATTTGGTCATCTTTTTTCGTTACAATTTCATAACAGTTTCGTTGTAGCCATTGCCCCAGCCGCCCCCTGCTTTCCAGCCCTCGGAACGCTCACGGTGCACAAGCCCCCGGCGTGGCTTCCCCCACCTTTTTCATACTTTCCGACACTTGCCGCCAGCCATTAAGCGAGTATAATGGGGAAAACGGTGGGGCATTCGCGTGCCTCGCCAATGCGTTAGACAGCCCCACCCTCTTGAGGTGCTTCATGAGTAATAAAAAGAAGAAAAACACACCGCCGGCTTCGCCGGACGACACCACACCTGTCGAGCCTGCCAGCCAGGAAAGCGCCGCGCAGGCCCCACAGCCGCAACAACCTGCCGCCCAGGAACCCACACCGGTGGCCCCTCCGGAAGCCGCCCCGGCCGCACCTTCTGCGCCGCCCCAACAGGCATGGTTGCCCTTCCTCCTGGGGGCGCTTTCGGTGGTCTTCGTAGTCGTCGGCATTGTGCTGGTGCTGGCCTTTCTGGGACAGGGGCGCAGCATTCCCCTGCTGAGCAGGCCGACCGCCACGCCGACCGCTACCCTCACACCCACCCCCGCCCCCACCAACACGCCTACACCCACCCCCACGCTGACGCCGACCAGCACCCCTTCGCCAACCCCCACGTTCACCCCCACGCCTTCAGCGCCTTTCCAATACACCGTTCAAGAAGGCGATAGCCTGGTCAGCATTGCCAAAAAATTCAACGCCGACCTGGTAACCCTGATGCTGCTCAACAACCTCAACAACACCAGCACCATTTATGTCGGCCAGCCCTTGATCATCCCTGCCCCTAACACCAAGCGCCCCACCCCCACACCGCTGCCCACTTTCATGCCGCGGGGATTCAAAATCCAATACTTCGTGCTGCCGGGCGATACGCTGCAAGGCATTGCTGCCAAGTTCAACTCCACCGTTGAGGCTATCATCAAAGCCAACGACACCTTAGAAAAAGCCACCGACCCGATTTATGTCGGGCAAATTCTCATCGTGCCGGTCAATCTGGTGACGCCGCGGCCAACGCAGCCCGCCACGGCAACGCCAACACCCACACCCTGAGCAAAACGCCGCAAGCCGCGGCCTTCTTACCTCCAGCACATACAAAGCCAGGCGCAACGCCTGGCTTTTGCTCATTGCTCATCACTTTGGCCCGCCGCCGTCACACGGCAATTCAGCCGCGCGCCTCTTTCTCGGCTGCCTTGGCGCGCTGCCACGCAGCCTCCATTTCGTCCAGCGTCAACGCCTCGACTGGCTGGCCGCGGTCGCGCGCGGCCTGCTCGATGACCGCAAACCGCCGTCGGAAGCGGGCATTGGCCTTCCGCAACGCCAGTTCGGCATCGACCCCCAGCCAGCGGGCCAGGTTCGAGACCACGAAGAGCACATCACCGATTTCATCTTCGCGCGCTTCAGGGGTCTCGGCTTCCCGCACTTCTTGCAATTCCTCGGCCAGCTTATCCCACACGCCTTGAATGTCAGGCCAGTCGAAGCCCACCGCCACCACCTTATCTTGAATTTTTTCCGCCTCCATGAGTGCGGGCAACCCCTTCGGGATGCCATCGAGCACGCTTTCGGGGCGGGGGCGGTTGGCTTCCTGGGCTTTGATGGCCTGCCAGTTGCGCACCACCTCGTCGGCGTCGGCCACCTGCACCTCACCAAAGACATGTGGGTGCCGCCGCACCATCTTCCGATGGATGCCTTCCAAGACGTCGGTCATGGTAAATTCCCCGGCTTCGGCGGCAATCTGGGCGTGCAGCAAAATTTGCAGCAGCACATCGCCGAGTTCCTCGGCCAGGTGGTCCCACGCTTCGGCATCGATGGCTTCCAGCGCCTCGTGCACCTCTTCGAGGAAATAACGGCGCAGGCTGCGATGGGTCTGCTTGCGGTCCCAGGGGCAGCCATCGGGGGCGCGCAGGCGGGCGACGACTTCCTGGAAAGCCTCGAAAGCGGCTTCCGGGCTGCGGGGCGGCACGTAAAGGGTGGTCAGCAGGCCAATATCGGCGTCGCGATCGATGGCGTAAAGCGGCATCCAGCGGACGGTTTCCTGCGCCGTGCCCGCCGCGTGCACCAGCGCCACCTCGTGCTCGTCGGCATAGGTCGCCATCAGGGTGAGTTTGACCTCCGAAGCAATCGCGCGGTCGTAAATTTGCGCCACCAGCGCTGGGGCCGAAGGGGGAAAGGGCGGCACATGGCGCACGGCCAGTTCCAATGCATCGACGAGGGCGGTGTGGGGGAAGGCATCGCGCCCCAGGGCCCGGAAGGTGGGTTCCAGAAAACTCAGCCCTTCCACCACCCGCAGGGAAATGCCGGCCTCGCGAGCGCGGCGGGCGATTTCCCGCCCGGTGATCTCGGCCACGAAAGGATGCCCCGGCACAGCATAGAGCACGCCTTCAGGGCGCTGCGCCAGTTCCAGCACCTGTTCCACGATGGCCGCGTAAACTTCCTCAAAGCTTTCAGCCTGCTCATAGAGGTAATCGAACGAATGCACCACCCAATCATTCGGGAAGGCCGCCACCGTGGGGTGCTTTGCCGTGCGCAGGTAAATCTCTCTCGCGGAGGAGAGCACCTCCCACGCTTCGCGGGTCAACTGATTGGGATTACC
>Ga0256833_1003788_pt1 | contig 10265 bp, 12 predicted proteins | sample 356284metaG_FD_190535 | JGI IMG/M metagenome (GOLD analysis project Ga0256833, IMG submission 190535) | Hydrothermal vent microbial communities from Mid Atlantic Ridge, Atlantic Ocean - 356-284 | ecosystem: Environmental > Aquatic > Marine > Hydrothermal vents | place: Atlantic Ocean: Mid...
ATAGTTATCTTGTCACCTACCTTGACATCTTTTGATGGTTTTGCCTTTACGCCATTTATAAAAACTACTCCACTCTTAACCATATCTTGTGCAATTGTGCGTCGTTTTACTACATTTACGCTACTTAGCCACTTATCAATTCGCAAGGGTAAACTCCTCTTTGGCTTTTCTTGCCTCAATCTCACCAAGCATTGTCAAAGATCCATCTTTTATATAGCCATCTCTCTCCAACTCGCCATATAGCTCTTTGGCTCTTTTCATATCAAACATCTTTGTATCTACCAAAGAGGCAAGAGCCTCCTCTACACTCTCGTTTGGCTCTCTAAGTAGCATCTTTAGCAAGATTACTTTCTTTTCTATATCTGCTTCACTCAAACTCATTAGTGTAACTCTTCGTTTAATTTTACCTCTCGTGTGCTTCTAAGTGCCATTACTTCACCAGTTAAAGAGTTTTGGCGATAATGAATGCCATTTAAATTAGCAAGTTCAGCACCTTTGAAATACTCTTTATCTTCCAATTTAGCATCTGGATTTGCCTCTTTTATTTTAGCAAGTTCTTCTGGTTTAATGTGTATTTTAGTTCCAGCCAAAATTGTAACACCAGCATCAACAATACAACCATCTCCCACAGGAAGCCCAGTTACAGAGTTCGCACCAAGCAAAGTATTCTCACCAATACTAATTGGGTTACCATCTGTTCCACTAAGCACTCCAAGAATACTCGCACCTCCACCAACATCACTACCACTTCCAACAATTGCAGATGAGCTAATTCTACCCTCTACCATCACAGGTCCTAATGTTCCAGCATTAAAGTTAATATAACTTGCCCCTGGCATTACAGTAGTTCCGGCAGCTAGTTGAGCCCCCATTCTAACCTTACTTGCATCTAAGATTCTTGTATTATCAGCAGGGATAATATGTTGCAAATATCTTGGGAATTTATCTACACTATCAATATTAGGGAAAGTCCCTTTTAGCTTCATCTCAATCTCATTCTCTCTTAAATACTCAAGCTCATATGGCACTCTTCCAACCCAAGCAACATTACTCAAAATCCCAAAAGCACCATTTAAGTTAATACCTCTAAGCTTAGCTTTACCAAGAGATAAGGCATAAAGTTTTAAATAGACAGCCTCCACACTCTTTGGTGCATCATCTTCAAAAAGGAAAGTAATTGTATAATCTCTAGCAATATCACCAATCTCATTTAATACTTTTATTACTTGAACATTCTTATGTGCTTCTCCAACTGCTTCGCTAACAAATGGAGCAAAAGCATTCATTGCATTAGATACAAATTTATCATCTATAGTTGTTACAAATTCAGACCCACTAAAATCAACTTCTACCCCACTCTCTTGTAAAGCTTTAATAAATACAGCCGCACTACCAAAGTTCTCATCCCAATTTACAACTGCAAAGTTAGCCTGCAGTATCTTATCTGCACTCTTTTGCCCTCTATCAACTCTTGCAATGCCAAATGCTAATGGCTTTTTGTATCCACTGCTACTTTCAACATTTGATACTAACTCTTTAAACTCATCTATACTCTTTACTATTTCTATCATATTATCTCCATACTTTTTAATTGATATTATACTAAATTAAACTAATGCGCTTCTTATCTTGGTAGCTGTTAAAAATATATAATCTTTACCAGTGATTGTTACTCTATATCTCTTTTGCTGCAAATACTTTTTAGCAAAAATCACATCATTAAAAAGATGCCCCATCTCACTAAAATTATAATTTGGAACTTTCGCACCATAAACCATCTCACCACCAACCCACCTACAATTTGGAAACCCTAATATAATTGCACTATCTTTTTCTAAATAATTTATTACTATTTTCATAAGTAACTCTTTATAATTAATTGACCTACTCTGCATTGTCCCAATAGATATAAAGGCGTCAAATTTACCCAAACCTAAATTATCTATTCTATTAATATCCTCGCAAAAAAAATCTATATTATCAGCTTTAAATCTACCCTTTGCAAACGCTATAGCACTTTTAGAGTAATCTATACCTACAAAATTAATCTTATTAAAATTATCATCTTCTAACAACTCTTTAATTACATCAAACTCATCACCACCATTTATACCTAAATTTAAAACTCTTTTTCTATTATATATATCTACTCTTTTGAGTGCCTCTATATAGTAGTATATAAATGATGGCTCTTGCATCTTATCTATCTTAAAAAATTCAGAATCTACACCATATTTATCATCTAAATTATCTAAATGAAAACTAAACTCTTCTAACTTTTTAAAAGTTATCTCTACTAAATTGCCTAAATTCTTAGGAGTTAACATTTTACACTTTAATATTTGAGCTAAATCTATCCAACTCTTATATCCTCTATAAATATATATCTTATCATTTATATATACTATCTCTCCACTATATAGATTATCCTTTATATCAGGATTTAAAACCCTAAATATCACCTCATTTGTATCTTGTAACTTATCTCTTAAAATAGTTATAATATCTATAGTTAATTCGTTAGAAAAATGCAATATTATCCTTTATTTATTACTTTTAAATTGCCTTATTATACCTAAGATATAGCTCTAATAAAAAATATTCAAAAATTTTTTTATACTATTAAGCTATTTTTTATAGATTATATGCAATTATTTTAGTAAACACTTACATATGGCTACAAAAAGCATTTTAATATTAATTAATTTAAGGTTCATATTAGTTAATGTTAAGTATAATTCTCTTATTAGGAATGGTAAAGTTGCTCTACAATAAGAGCTAAAAACATTCATATTTAAAAGGTGGAAAAAATGAAAACTATATCTAAATTATTCAGTGTTGCAATAATTGCTAGTAGCTGTATATTTGCAGGTGGACCTTTTACTCCAACACCTCAACCAGATGTTGAGCCAGTAGAACCAGCAATTGCAGAGATTCCAGATACTGCACCAGCAAAAGATATTCAACCATATTTTGGTGGGGCACTAGGCTCTATGAGTACTGATGTAAAGAGTCAAGCAAAAGTTTGTGGTGGTTGTCAATATGATAAACTAAACCAAAGCACAAGTAAAGCACCAGATAAAATTTTAAATTGGGGTGGTAGTGATAGTGCAACTAACCTTATGGTCTTAGCTGGGGTAGAAGTAAATGATAATTTAGCTGTTGAAGCTCGTATTACTAAAGCTGTTTCAGATTTTGAAATTAAAGACCATAAACCAATTAGTTTCTCTAATGCTGCACTTTACTTAAAACCACAAGCTAAATTTGAAGACTTCTCTGCATATGCTTTATTAGGCTATGGTATCTCTAGTATAGACTTTATGGGTAAAAATACAAAAACTAATGGCTTCCAATATGGAGCTGGTGGTAGCTATTCAGTAAATGACCAACTTGCTGTTTTTGCTGACTATACAAAATTAATGGGTTCAAGTAAAAAAATATCTAAAGCTAGTACACTTCAAAATGTAGATAGTGTAAATGCAGGTATTATATATAAACCATAATTGATTTACTCCTAATATTTTAAGAGGTTTTAATGAACCTCTTAAAAATATAAAATTACTTTAAACTCTTTTTAAAACATAAATAACTTTATCATTACTATCCATATTATACAAATTAATGGGGAAGCTCTCTATAACTTCCCATCCACCTAAAAGTTTAAAAAAATCTTTGGAATAGTAATATTGAGATATATACTCACTAAATTTATTATAACTATCACCATCTTTTTTAAATAGCGTAAACTTAGAATCATATAATCCCACCTCATAGAAGCTCTCTATTGCTAAAAATCTACTACTATCTTCTGCTATAAAATTACCTACTGCTACTTCACTTAAACCAAATTCACTATTTACATCAAAAATAAAGTAGCCACCATCTCTAACAATATCTTTTAAATCCTTAAAAAACTCAATGAACTCTTGTGGAGTTAAATAATTTACCATATCAAAAGTAGCTGTTGCAATATCAAAAATATTATCAATCTCTTTTAACTCTTTATTAAAAATAGAATTCAAACCTTTAGATTTAGCAACTTCAACCATTTTAGAGCTTCTATCAATACCATAAATAGTATCTATCTTGTAACGACTCTTAATATCTAATAAGAAATCTCCACCACCACAACCAATATCAATTAAACTTTTAAACTCCAAATTATCTAAAATATTAAAAAAGTAACCATAAAGTTTAGGTGCATACTCTTTAATACCTAATAAATCCTCCACCTCAGCATAAAGATTTAGAGCCTCTTTACTATTACTATTTTCCAAGCTCTACAACCTCTTTTAATTTAGAATATAAAGAGAGTATCTCCTCTTTCTTTTCAAAAAAACTATTCTTATTTGCAATTAAATGAGCACTTGATTCCATAATTACTTCAGCTTCTACTAAACCATTTTCTCTAATTGTTGTGCCTGTTTCAACAACATCTACAATAGCATCTGCTAAACCAACTAATGGTGCTAACTCAATAGAACCATTAAGTTTTATTACCTCTACACCAACTGCTTTACTTGCAAAATATTTTTTAGTAATATTTACCATTTTAGTAGCAATTTTAATATCTGGTCTGCTCCAATCTAACTTATCTTCTTTTTTTAAAGCAATAGATACTCTACACTTTCCAAACTCTAAATCTAAAAGGTCTAATATATCTAATCCCTGCTCTTTAATTACATCTAATCCAACAATTCCAATATCTGCTGCTCCATACTCTACATATGTAGCTACATCTTGGTTTTTAACATTTAAAAACTTAAATTGCTCATTTTGAGAAATTAACTTTCTTCCTTTAAACTCAAATTCACTATTAAAAATTTTACCCATTATAGCTAAAGTATCCTCTGCAATTCGCCCTTTAGGCAAAGCTATAGTTAACATTTAATCTCCTTAATTACTTTTTGCATACCTTTAAATATCATCCCTTTATCATATTTGGCATTTAAATATTGTGCTAAAATTTTCCCATCTCCACCTGTGCAGTATATTGGTAAATCCTCATTATTTATACTCTTCACCAATGATATAATTGGTGCAATAATTCCATATAAAATTGACTCTTTAGTATTACTTTTAGGTAATTTAGTAATATCTATATGCTCTATATCATCAACTCTTAAAATACTAGATATATCTAAATAAGCTTTTTTAACACTATATAAACCAAGTAATATTGTTCCACCTATAAAGATATTGTCAATCTTTTTATCAATTGTAATTGCACTACCAGCATCTATATAGATACCATCACCATAAGAGTGTAAAAGAACTTTTCTATCAACTCCCATTCCCTTATACTCACCATCTATACTCACAAAAGGCTCTATATTAATCCACTTCTTTTGACTTTGTAATTTTTGAGTTAATTTTGGGTTGACATTAATATAGTAGAGTTTATCATTTTTAAATTTATCAAATAGCTCGATATAGCTTAAATTTAAAGCCTCTCCATCTAAAAATAGATGAGCTCTACTATTTCCTATATCTACTAATTTCACTTAATTAGCCAACTATTCGTTAAATGAACCCATAGAAGTTAATTTCTTATATCTCTTTTCTAATAACTGCTCTTTAGTTAAAGCTTTTAACTCTTTAAGAGTATGTAAATAATACTCTTTTATCACATCAGCAGCAACTTTTTTATCTCTATGTGCTCCAATTAGAGGTTCATCTATAATATCATCAATTAAGTTATGCTCTTTTAAAGTATCTGGAGTTATCTTTAGTGCCTTTGTGGCTTGTTCTACTTTAGTTGGGTCATTCCAAAGTATAGCACTACAACCCTCTGGTGAAATTACAGAAAATACAGAATATCTCATCATAGCTAATTTATCAGCTACACCAATTGCTAAAGCACCACCACTTCCTCCTTCTCCAATTACAATAGAGATTAAAGGAATAGTGACATCTGATAACTCAAAAAGGTTTCTAGCAATTGCTTCACTCTGACCTCTCTCTTCTGCACCAAGTCCAGGGTAAGCACCTGGAGTATCTATTAAAAATAGAACAGGAATATCAAATTTTTCAGCTAATTTTACAACTCGAAGAGCTTTTCTATATCCTTCAGGATGTGGCATACCAAAATTTCTTTTTAATTTATTCTTAGTTCCACGACCCTTTTGTTCTCCTATAATAACACTCTTTTGACCACCTATCCAGCCTAAATAACAAATAATTGCTTCATCATCGCGAAACTGCCTATCTCCATGAATCTCTTGAGCATTATCCATAATTAATCTAACATAATCTAATGCATATGGTCTATCTGGATGTCTAGCAAGTTGTAATTTTTGGTAATCATTTAAGTTACTAAATGTCTTCTTAACCTCTTTATCTAAATCTTTTTCTAGTATCTCTACTGCATCTTTATCGCCTCTTGCTTTTGCAGATTCTATTGCAGTTTGTATATCTTCAATAGACTTTTCGAAGTCAAGATAGTTTGCCATTTATAATTACCCTTTATATTTTTTAAAAATTACAACCCCATTTGTTCCACCAAAACCAAAAGAGTTACTCATTACTACATTAAGTTCTGCCTCTCTAGCACCATCTGTTACATAATCTAAATCACAATTTTCATCAGGAGTTTCATAGTTAATTGTTGGAGGCAATACTCCTTTTTCCATTGCCATAATAGAAATTACTGCTTCTGTTGAACCAGCTGCTCCTAAACAGTGACCAATTTGACCTTTAGTAGAACTAACTGGTGGGCAATTCTCTTTGCCACCTAAAAGCTCTTTAATTGCAGCTGTCTCATTTTTATCATTAACTGGAGTTGAAGTTCCATGAGCATTAATATAATCTAATTTTGGATTACCAGCCATACTCATAGCAGCTTTCATAGCTCTTAATGGTCCATCCATAGTTGGTGTTGTAATATGATTTGCATCTGCACTTTCACCAAATCCAACTAACTCTGCATATATTTTAGCACCTCTTGCTTTAGCAACTTCTAAATCTTCTAAAACTAATGCACCAGCACCCTCACCCATTACAAATCCATCTCTAGCTTTATCAAATGGTCTTGATGCTTTTTGTGGGTCATCATTTCTAGTTGATAATGCTTTCATAGATGCAAAACCACCAATCCCAACAGGACAAATTGCACTCTCAGCACCTACAACTAACATTGCATCTGCACCACCTAGCATAATAGTTTTAGCGGCTTCACTAATTGCATGAGTTCCAGCAGCACATGCAGTTACAGAACTTAAGTTTGGACCTTTTAAATTTTCGTAAATAGATACAAAACCACCTAGCATATTTACAAGAGCCGATGGAATAAAGAATGGTGATATTCTTCTAGGACCTCTAGTTTCACATACTAAAGAGTTTCTCTCAATTGCCGGTAATCCACCAATTCCTGATGCTGAAGATACACCAAATCTTTCACTCTCAATTTTACCTGAAATATTAGCATCTTCCATTGCCTCTTTAGCAGCTTTTAGACCAAAATGGATAAATCTATCAGCTTTTTTAACCTCTTTAGCATCCATTACAGTAGTTGGGTCAAAATCCTTAACTTCTCCAGCTATCTGAGCAGAAAGCTTAGAAGGGTCAAATATTGTAATTGTATCAATACCACATTTACCTGCAATAATAGCATCAAAAGAGCTATCTTTATCATGCCCTAAACTATTAATCATACCTAAACCTGTAACAACTACCCTTCTCACGGCAACTCCTATTAAATTAATTAAAGATAACAAAACTCATTTGTAAGTTCTCTTATCTTTACCCCAAAATAGGGTAAAAGTAAAATTAAGCTTTAGCTTCTTCTATAAATTTAACTGCATCTGCTACAGTAGCAATAGATTCAGCTGACTCATCTGGAATTTCAATATCAAACTTCTCTTCTAAAGCCATAACAAGTTCAACAACATCTAAACTATCTGCACCTAAATCTTCAGCAAATTTTGATTCTTCCTTAATCTCATCAAGATTTACACTCAATTGCTCTGCTACTACTTCTTTTACTTCATCTAAAATTGCCATTTTAACTCCTTATAAAATATGCGCTAAGTATAGCTAAAAATCGTTAAAAATAGTTAATAAAACTTGAATTTAAACTATACTTTTTATAAAAAAACCTTTAAAAACTATAGAAATTACTTTTCTTCCTCAATACCAATAAATTGAACCTAATTTTATTACTTAAGCCTAAAAACATAAAGCCAAAAGCTTATTTAAAAACATTAGATTTCTTAAAAAACTCATGAATTGAGAATAAAAAAGCTTTATACTTTTAGCAAAGATATTAATTAATTTCTATAATTTTCAAATTTATTATAAGTAGTAACATAAAATTAAAATCGAATATAATATCAAGGGGGTATAGGTGTAGAGGTGTGAAGGAGTAGAGATAAAAATTAATAATATGATATTACTTTCTCTACACCTCTTCTCCTATACTCCTTTGAAAGTTATTAGTGTTTAATTTTTACTAGCTACTTAAAACCAAACTTTTAAAATTTAAAATCACTTTTGTTCCTATACCTTTTTTTGATTCTATTTTTAATAAAATATCCTCTTTATCACAAAAAGTTTTAACTATTTTCAAACCTATTCCTTCTCCTTCAAATAGGTCAGATTCTCTATAGTATCTTTGATAAATTAAACTAAGTTCATCTTCTGATATGCCTACTCCATAATCTTCTATAATCAATTCAGAACCCTTAAGAGTAATATTAATATCACTATTTCTATTAGAATATTTCATACTATTTTCTATAATATTATCTAATACTTGCTCTAAACCTATATTATCTACTAAAATATATAAACTATCCAACTCTAAATTAAAATTGTTACGATTTAACTGCTTAAAATAACTAACTCTCTCTAAAATTAACTCTCTTAAATCTATTTTCACCTTCTCTATTGGCATAATATCTTTTTTAATCTCATATCTAAGCTGCTCATATAATCTATTTAATCTATGTAATGCTGCATCAATTCTATTTAACTTTTTTAAATTTTTACTATCTTTTAAACTTTTAGATAACATCCTAACATTTGCATCTATAGTGCTAATTGGTAAATTTATCTCATGTAAAGTCTCTCTAATTAAATTCTCTAGCACTATATCTTGCCTCTTTTTAGGTTCAACTAAATAGTTATAAAGCACTATTCCAATTGTTATAATTACAGGTATTGTAGCTAAAAACGAGAGTATATAATCACCTTTAAAGAGTTCAACACTATGTAAAACAAAATTGTAAAATATAAATATCAACCCTTCTAAAGCAATAAATATAATTAAATACCAAAACTTCATTATAATTCATCTACTCTAAATCTATATCCAATACCTCTAATACTCTCTATTTCATTTGGAAGTATCTTTTTTAAATTGCTAATATAAACTCTTAAAGCCCTGCCATTTGGCTCATCTAAACCCCATATTTTATGATAAATCTCATCATAAGTTACAACACTCTCTATTTTTTCTAATAACAGTTCAAGTAGCAAAAACTCTTTAAATGTTATCTTTTGCTCAACTCCTTTTAGTGTTACACTTTTCCTATCTCTATCTAAAATCAAATCTCCTACTTTTATAATATTACTTTTGCTAAATCTTCTCTTAATTACCTCTATTCTAGCTATTAACTCATCTAAATCAATAGGCTTTTTAATATAATCATCTGCACCCACACTAAAACCATTTAATAAAGACTCTTTATCATCTCTTGATGTAATAAAAATAGTAGGAGTATTATCTTTAGCATCTCTTAAAGACTTAAGAGTTTTAATACCATCTTCGAAAGGTAAATTAATATCAAATAGATATAAGTCATAATTTTTTTCGTAAGATAAATCAAAAGCACTATAAGGGTCAAAAACACTATCTACAAAAAAACCCTCATCTTCTAAAAACTCTTTTAAAGTCTCGTTAAATAATCTATCATCCTCCAAAAGAAGTATCTTCAAGAAAGTCCTTTTTTAATAAATAGTGTTAAGTGCTATGTGTTAAGTGTTAAGATTTTTTTAAGTTGCACAAAAATTCAAAATTCTTAGCACATAACACATAGCACTTAACACTCATTGATGATGCAAAAGCAGAGCTTTTTACATCATCATCCCCCCATTAACCTTTAATGTTTCGCCTGTAATATAGGTAGAGTGGTCACTTAAAAGAAATGCAATAGCCTCTGCAACCTCTTTTGGCTCACCAAATCTACCTAATGGTATTTTAGATATAAAGGCTTCTTTAATATCATCTTTTAAAACATCTGTCATATCTGTTGCAATAAAGCCAG
>Ga0256833_1003789_pt1 | contig 10263 bp, 12 predicted proteins | sample 356284metaG_FD_190535 | JGI IMG/M metagenome (GOLD analysis project Ga0256833, IMG submission 190535) | Hydrothermal vent microbial communities from Mid Atlantic Ridge, Atlantic Ocean - 356-284 | ecosystem: Environmental > Aquatic > Marine > Hydrothermal vents | place: Atlantic Ocean: Mid...
ATAAAGTAAAAAGTAAACTTATTAAATTTCTAGATAAGAATAACAATAAACTTGTACTACACCCAGCAGGTGAAACTCAATTTGGATGGGAATGTTATGTTTATAATGATTGGGAGTCATTATATAATTGGCTTATTATTCCAGCATATAGATTTTATTATCACGAAGATGATACTGTTAATAATAAGAAAATTATGGGCAACTTAATCAATAAAATTAAAGAATTTACAGGAATTGAAAACATTGACATTTATACTTTTAATGAATACGATGAGGAATTAAACGATAATAATTGGAGTTATGTAGACCATCAGTCTGTTGATATTCCTATTGATTATATTTTAGACCAGAACGTTGATCTTGGTGAAATTCTTACCGGAGAATTACATACGGATAATGATAATTCCCCTTGTGGTGATAATTACCATTGGCTATGATTGTAATAGGTAAAAAATTACTATTTGATAGGTTTAAACCATTATGGATAAATATTTACAATAAGAAAATATATAGAATTGCATTATTTTATATAAGAGGTTATTATGATGGCGTAATAGTATACGAATTATTCTCATTATTTCATTACGATAATATGGAACATTTATACCCAACGATTAAATTTCTAACTATTAGGGACACACCATTACTGGAAATAGTTATAAACCGTGGAATATCAATTTATATACTAAACAGATTTGGACTTGGGAAAAAATTTAAAAGATGGTTCATTTATTATAGGAGTTAAAAAAAAAGACCACGGTAGAAATATCTACCGTGGTCTTTTTTTTTTAATTCATCACTTGAAATATCTTACTTTTATCTCTATAAATAGTTCCGCCCTTTACTCTCTTATCGTACATATACATAAATGCTTTTTCTACATCCTCTGGGGTTGCTTCATAAGGCATATTAATTGTTTTACTTACAGCATTTGAAATATTATTCTGCCATGCTGCTAACATATTAATATGCTCTTCGGGGGAAAGTTCTTTTGCCGTAACAAATACTTCCTGAAGTTTCTCTGGGACATGGGGTGCATTTCTAAGCGTTCCATTTTCCAATACATGTTCTTTCACTTCGTTTATTTGTTCTTCAGATAATCCATATTCTCTTAATTTATCTTCTAATACACTATTCATAATAATTACTGTTTTAATAGTATTATCTTCCCCAAGAGAAATATTTTTCTTATATGCTAAAGCAAAAAACGGTTCTATACCAGAATTTACTTCTCCTAATAGTGCAATACTACCAGTAGGTTGTAAAGCAGTCCATGATACATTTCTTAAGGGCCTATTGAAATTATAATTAATTCCATAACGGTTCATAATTTTCTCTATAAACGCGAAATTTACTTTTTCAGGATTATAGAGAGGAAATGCACCTTTTTCCTCACCGAGTTTATAACTTTCATCTATAGCAATCATAGTAATAAACCAACTAATTCTATCTGCGAGTTCTATTGCTTCCTTAGAATTATAAGGAATTTCCAATATTGCAAGTAAATCAGCCCATCCCATAACACCTAAACCAATTCTTCTTAGGTTCCTAATGGTTTCATTAATTTCTGGAATGGTAGTGTAAGATAAATCAATTACATTATCTAGAAATCTAACTGCGATTCTGATGACATATTCTAGTAGACTGAAATCAATTCCTCCATTTCCATCATAAAATTTAGGTAGATTTAACGCACCAAGATTACATGCTTCTTTATCAAAAAGAAAAATTTCGCCGCAGTTATGGCAAACAAGCCCTTCAGCGTAATTCCAAGGTTTTGATTCATCTTTCATTTTGAAGTCATAAACATCACTATACCCGGCATCCTCAATAGAAACAACTCTTAACTTAGACATATATGGCTTTTCGTTTTTTCTATAATTTTTAAGTTTTCTTTCTGAAATAAATCCGATAGTCTCTATAAACTTATGAGCATTTCTAGGAGAAATTTGTAGATTGTACGACTGCTTTGATACATATTCTCCATTATGCCATTGTACTTTATTTGGTTTATTTACCACAATCCAAGATGGAATACCAAATAATAACAATAGTTTCTGAACATCTTTTGCCAGTCCAAGACTTATAGTTTTAAACGAAATTTGGCTATTAACATTTATAGAACCATTAGCCTCAAATAACCCAGATAGAAAATCTCTTATTTTGTCAATTTCCCATGAAAATACATCTTCTGGGATTCTTTTATCAATCGTATACTGTATGAATTTTTTCTTGTCAAACCATATTTTATTCTTACTAAGAACAAATGTTACAGTATTTCCTTCTAAAGAAGATTTTCTAAACCCATGCCTTTGTAATATTTCTGATATTTCAGTTTCAATATCTGGATTAAGTTTTACAAATACTTGCTCATTTCCTTTGTGTAAGAAACCATCTCCGAATAGAAATCCCAATAATAAATCTTTCTCATTATAATTCTTTGTCCTTAACACTTCCTTGTAATCACGAATACCCCATTTTAGTTCTTTCCCAAGAGTATCTTTTGCTTCTATCCATTCTCCGTTTTCTATTTGAATTTTATGGTCAGGGGTTAGTTTAATTTCATATCCAGCGTTTGTAATTAATTTAATTCCTTTTTTATGCCCAGTCTTCCACACATAGAAAGTATCTGCCTCATAAATTGGACTTATACCGTCCTCCACTACGGTATATTCACCGGTAAATTTAAACTTATCTAAATCACCAATTCTCACAATTCTATTTCCATCAATATTAATATTATCTGGAAATTGACATGGATTACTTCCCTTTAGTTCTCCGTAGTAAGGAATTATATTATCCTCGTTTACTCTATCTAAAAATAAAACACCTGGGTCTCCACTTTCCCATGCTCTTTGTGCAATTAGTTTGAAAAGCCCTTTTGCTTTTACTTTTCGTACTACTTTTCCGGTGCTGGTGGAAATAAGTTCCCATTCTTTATCGTTCTTTACTGCTTCCATAAATCTATTGCTAATTCCAACAGAGATATTGAAATGCGTCATTTGAGTATCACGTAACACTTCACTAATTTCTTTTCTAATTTCCTCTGGAAGTTCTTCTTTATTTCTTGCTCTATGTAAACGATTAACAATATCTACGAATCTCTTTGATTTATCAGAAAGAATAGATTTTGAGTTTATAAATTCAATAATATCAGGGTGGTTATCATTTAGGATGCCCATTTGTGCCCCTCTTCGGGAGGCTTGTTCAATTACATCACCAGTCTTATCAAATAATTCCATAAATGAAACAGGCCCACTTGCTTTACCACCAGTACCTTTGATATAAGCACCTTTTTCCCTTAATTGGGAAAAATTATATCCAATGCCACCACCATGAGCAAAAATTTCAGCAGCGTTTTTAAGAGTCTCATAAATTCCTTGACGACTATCTTCCACATCAAGATAAAAACAATTCATCAAATTTCTAATTTCAGTTCCAGCATTTGCAAGTATTCTTCCCCCAGGAATAAAATATCTATTGTAGATGATATTATAAAATTCTTGCACCCATTTCTTATAATCGGCTTCATTTTGTGCTACATGATTAACTACCCTTAGTACAGTATCAGGCCACTTTTCTCTTCCTTTGTATGAATACTTGCTATTGTAAACGAAGTTGGCAACGTCTGTTTTAAACATCCATCTTTCCTCCTTTATAAAGATATAAAAAGCGGGGCAAGAAAAATATTCTCACCCCGCTTAGGGTGTTTTATATTAATTATACCACAACTAAAAGTCTTTGGGGGAATCTACTACAGATAATTTACTTGCCTGAGTAACAATTCCACCTTTTCCAGAACGTTCTGATTTTGCCTTCATTTCTTTCACTTCAATAATTTCTGGGGCGGAGATTTTTACAAGCACTCCTTGGCAAATAGCATCCCCATCTCTAATAGCAATTGGTCTATCATAAGGATTAATAATCTTAACTAAAATTTCACCTGGTTCATAACCAGTATCAACAACTCCAGAACCTATCAACCAATCATTTTTACCTTTTGGCTTTAATAAAAGCATATATCCTTCTGGAATCTCTACTGTTACTCCGGTATGAACAATTTTTGTATTATGTGGCTCAATAATATAGTTTCCATAAGCGTAAAAATCCATTCCAGCGTCGGTAGGATTTTTTCTTGTTGGCAAAAATGCGTCGTCTTTTAGTTTCATTACCTTTACTGTTTCCACTTTTTCCTCCACTCGGAGTATACATAATTGTATCTTCAATCTTAGAAGTATCAACTCTAATAACGGACTTTGCGTACTCCTCAAATAATTTTTTAACTTCATCCTTATCTAAATAAGTTATTCCTTCAATATAAAAATTAATCTTATTGTCATGGTAATCTACAAATACATCTAACCCTAAAAATTTTCCAACCCAGTGGCGCATCTTATTTCCCTACATCCAAATCAAAGTTTGGAATAATTACTTGTGGATTGAAAATCATTCTATAATGATGAGAACTAGCATAAGAAGGACTTAATTGAATTACATAGTAGGTAACATTGTCCGATAAACCAAGAAAATGTTTTACGTATGTTCCATCATCTAACTTACAAGTAACAGATAACTCATTTTGAGGGTCATAATTTCCCAAAGAACAATACCCCTCAGTAATAAAAATAACATTGTTTGTAATACTATTATAAAATATAATTCTTCTATAAACCTCAAATTGGTCAGCAGCAGTTGAAATATTTTGTGACACTACATCTGCTTTTTTAGCACAACCACTTAATAATACTACTACAGCCAACAAGATTAGAAACAATTTTTTACCCACTCACATTCCTCCTTTTGCAAATCTATATGCGTCCAATAAATTAGTAAATCGTGGATTAATAACATCTGGGTGTTCAAAAGATTGAACACATAATGCCAAAGTATTCTTGTGGTTAGTTAAGTTTTCTTCACGGTCGTCAAATAATACATCAACTTCATTTTCATAACAGAACCGCTGCTTGTTATTAGAAAAGAATACTGCTTCTGGAGCAGGAAATTTCTCCAAAAATTTATAAGTAATTCTTTTTAGATTTTCAGGTCTACTAGTAAGATAAATAACTTCATTTCCATCAGCATGTATAATTCCAACCTGCTCTACGATAAAATCTAATGGAAGTCTTCTCTCGTAAAGAATGGGTATGCTAAAAATATTGTCTATAAAAAGGCGATTATTATTTTTCAAAAATTTGAAAGCGTCTTTTACAGATGTTCCTTTTTCAATGTGACCATTTTCAATAAGATAGTCTCTTATAATTCCGTGTAATGGATAGAGAACTCCGTCAATATCAATGGCGATAAGCATTTTCTATAAGTTTCCTTTCACAATAGGAAATAAATTGCTCTGTATAACTAATATCCTGCAAAAGTTTCTTGTAAGAAATATCACTAATATAATTAGTTCCATCAAATGAAAGTAAATCATCAATAGAATTTAGTAGATTTTCAAGTAGTTCTAATTTTCTTCTTTTTCGTTTAAGAAGACGTAATATCTCGTTGTCAGACTTATTCTTAAGTTGAACTGACAATTTTCTACCAATATCATTCATAAATCTCTTCCTTTAGTGAGTTATAAAATAAACAATAGTTCCTAAAATAATTAGTAACGACGCCCAAAAAATAATATTTGCAATCACTCCGATGGCAACCATTTTCTTGTAAGTATCAAGAAATTTCTTGTTCATTTTGTCATCAAACACTTTACCACGCTCCTCTTGTTTTTGAGTTCTTCCATAAATACATCGTATGCGGAAATAGCATTTCCAATATATTCTGGATACCAACGGCCAGTTCTCTAATTTCGTATTGGGCATGTTTATCAGTTCTTAAGTCAAGAAAATGTAACCAGTTTCTCAAATTGGCAGTAGCATAAAATTTAGTAAATAATGCAGTAGGTAATACTGCTCTTGCAATTTCTTTTGGAACTTTTTTCTCATTCAAAAGGAAATTATATACATCTTTTGCATGTTCATACACAGATTTCATTAAGTCTAATGCTTCTTCGTCCTTTAATCTAATCTCATCTGGAGACCAAAACTCAATTCCATATTTAGTATATCTACGACTAATTTCGTTAAAAGAATTATGAGTAATAATTCCGTTACCCACAAAATTATGGTATGGTTCTTCTACAACAATATCATAAGTGTCTTCTGTTCCTACAAATAAAATTTTCTTTACTTTTACAGGTTTAGCCCCAAATTTCTTTGGTGGTTTTGGTCTTTTATATGTTCCTAGTTGTTTATGTAGTTTTTTGTGGCATTCTTCGCATAAAGTAATTAGATTATTGAAATCATATGCCAATTCTGGGTGTTCTACAACCGGTTTTATATGATGGGCATGTAATTTACCACCACGTTTGCCACACATCTGACATGTATAGTCATACTTTTCGTGTACTTTATGCGCAATCTGCGTTGCCCACCTAGCAATTTTTTGTCTTTCCGAAGAAACTCCACCTTTCCAGAAATTTGACTTCGACCCACTTCTGGCTTTTCTTATTTTTTCTTTTTGTTCTTCTGTTACAATTCTATTAATCTTGTATCCTTTTAATCCTTTATTCCATGGCGGTTTTCCATTCACACCTAATAAATTTTGTAGGGGGTCAAATTGTAATCCAAATTTTCTAAGGTATGTTCTAATCGTATGATAACTACACCCAGCAGCGTCGGCTATTTGTTGGACAGACCATCCTCTTTCTCTTTTATCTTTTAACCATAATTTATTTCTGTATAATGGTTCCCCATTTATAAGAAACCAACAATCTTTAGTCATAGCCCAGGTTTTTCCTTTCTTTATCAATCCTACAGCGTCTTCTAATGTTTTCCATCCATTTAAAGTCAGAAATTTATGGTCTTTAGTCGCCTTTATTTTCTTTCCATCTTCTAATTCTACTAGAAATACTTCTTTTTTACCACTATAGATAATATCTTTGATGTGACCTACAGTAAATTCTTTATTTTTCTCATCATAGACCCTTAACAACTTATTCTTTATTCTTTTTCTACTGAACTCGTTTTTATAAAATCTTCTGTATAATTCTCTAAGAGTATGAAGGCCTGGCTTTGGTTCTTCCTGAACAACATTGTGCCCATACTTTCTATATCTATCTGGTCTAACAAATGTAATATGGGTATCACCGGACAAACATTGCGTTCTATGTCGCATCCATTGTTTAGAAACAAATAATGGCGTGTAAACTCTAAATGTTGCCGATACGTGTTCAAATGGGCCTAAATGGCCTGCTTCCATTAAATATTTTAGTAATTCAAAATCTTTTTTATAACCTTTACTTCTATCATCAATTCCATAACTTACTCTAGCGGCCTGAACAATTCTATAGTCTGTTCCCATATAATCAATTAGTTCTACCCATGAATTATCTGGATTAATAATTTTCATTCCTTTTGCATCCATATTTTCTTTGTAAAAAGATGTTTCGTCTAAGATTACCATTTACACTTCTCCTCCTTCGCATCCTCCACATAATGCTTTAGCGTCGGTTAAAACTTCTCTCATAAGTCTGTCCTCTAATTGCTTTAGTGTTTCAAATTCGTGGTGTCTTCCACCATGCCCACTTTCACTTAGGTTGAAGACATAAGAATGTGCTGTGTTACATTCAATAACTAACGGGTCATAAGATTTTCCATAGTAACCACCATCTCCGTAAATTCCGTCTTCTACAATTTTCCATAATTTTCTAGCAAACCATTCTAACACCATCTCCTTTTGGTCATTTGTTAATGGTAAATCATCAATACTGAAAAATGGATTATGCCCTAGATTAGAAGCAAGTTTTGACATCGTATACTCCTCCTTTTATACCTGATAATATTCTTTACTTATAAGTTTCATAAATTCTTCAGATGTTCCACCATCTCTAAAATAATCTACAATATCATATTTTTCTTTATAGTTTTCAAACGTATAGATTCTACACCTACTGCCGCCTAATCTTTTGGCAAGTCTTCTTGCTCCTTTAATTCCTGCGGCATCATTGTCAAATACAATATAAATAAGATTTTGCCTTCTAAATTTTACAAGAAAATCATTCCTCCAAGCACCACTACCAGCATCGGTAGTAATGCTGGGTAAGTTATATTGTCTAAGGAGAATAGCATCAACTAATCCTTCAGTAAAAATAACCCATTCACTCTTAGTAAGAATATCATCCCCCCATAAAGAGACACCAGTTCCAGAATACCACTTATGTATTCTTTTTTCTGGATAATCTCTTCTCATCTGTATATTTTTAAGAGTGTACTCTTCAAACACGGGAATCATAAACCATCCATCAAAGTATCCCAGTCTAAATTTATCTATTGTCTCATCGTTAAGGGCTCTGTCATACCAATATTCTCTATGTTCTTTTCCATTCTCCCAAAAAATATCAACTAACTTAGGATAAGTTATAACAGATTTACCCTTATTATATTGAACATGATAATTACTCGGATACTTTTTAGATAATTCCTCTAATACTTCTACGGCTTTATGATGAGATAAATTTTCTACTTTTGTAAGCCACTTATAGGGGCCGCCGAAAATCCCTTCACTATTCCAGAAGAAAGTATTATCTTCTAGATTAAGAACAAGACTATCATGTTCTCTTGTTCTAGCCCATTTCCCACTATTATGTTCAATGGTATATTTCCTGCTTACGACGGCCTCTATAAGTGTTTTCATTACTTTCTCCTAAAACTCAATTTTTAGAAATTCGTTTACATAGATTGATAATAATTCTTTAGGAAGATTTTTAAGACCGAGAACAAAAGCCTTGAATGGTGTGTTCTCAGAAAGAAACTTCCGCCAATCATCCTCGGTATTGATTACTACTTTCTCTCCAGCGTATTCAAACTCGTATAACAATTGAACACCTCCTATTTTAGTCTCATTACCTCTATATTTCCATTATCTGTAGAATAATAAACCTTCTTTACTCCTGCTTCAGATAATAGCATTTCACACACTGGGCACGGCTTCGCAGTTCCCATACTACCATCCTTTCTTTCTCTATATACATAGGCTACTGCTCCGTTTAAATCAGTCCTAGCAGAAATAATTGCTGCCATTTCAGCGTGCAAACTTTGAATATACTTTGCTCTCGGATGATTTACTTTTTTGTAGATAGGGTGTGTTCTCATTTTATTAAATCCTACAGAAATCGGCTTTCCATTTTTTACAAGAACACACCCTATTCTAACCCTATGTTGAGAATGGAAAGAAACATTTCTTGCCAGTCTCATAAAAGAGTTCATCGCAAATTACCCGTCAAAGGAAGAATATACTTTTTATACAATTCATTATTAATAAATACTGAAATACGAAGTTTCTTTTCAATATTAGAAGGTTTGATGGAAGCGTAGTTACTAATTTTAACACCTTTCTCGTTTTTATAACCATAAATAGAAAGAATATTATAAATTTCATAGGGTACTTCAATAATCACCCACAAAGAACGTACTTTTCCATTGTAAGTACTAAGTACTTTACTTTTGAATGTACTAGCGACTTTCCTCAAAATGCCCAGTAAATCCCTGGTCAATTTAAAAAAGTCATCAGAAAGAGAACTGACAAGAAAATCTCCCATATCTGCAACTTCCTCTTCTAACTTTTCTTGGTTATTATAATAAACCTTCACAAATCCATCTTCAAAAGAATACTCCCACATAGATTTACCTCCTTTAGCGCAGAAATTGAAACAGTAATTCGGAAACTAATACTCCATATGCAGTTGAACATAATCCTGGTTTCACACCCAGCGCCCCAGACAGGATTCGAACCTGTAACCTACGGCTTAGAAGGCCGTTGCTCTATCCATTAAGCCACTGGGGCAATATACAGGGGCGCTTTAGACTATTTCTGCTATAGAATAGTTTTATGTAGTTGCTGAAGCGCCCCTTGTTTTAATTTAGAAGTTATAACGTTTTTGCATCACAGTTTCCAACATAAGATTTATAGGGTTAAGTTTGTTTTCGTTCAGAGAAAGCACCATTTCCATAATCTTCGGACTAAACCCACTAATTAATGCTACCCCCTTTTCAGTAAACTTTACCGGAATATTTCCTAGATGTCTTGCCATTACATTCCAGAATACAAGTAACGGTAATTTATACCCAGCATTTTCAAATTTTCTTTTGATTACATCGTAATTAGTATTCCATTTAGGGAATCTTTCCACATTCCATGAATTGTATTGTTGGGCAGCATCAAATTCCATATCACTAATTACAAGAACATATTTTGGCATTTCATCTTGTG
>Ga0256833_1003790_pt1 | contig 10259 bp, 7 predicted proteins | sample 356284metaG_FD_190535 | JGI IMG/M metagenome (GOLD analysis project Ga0256833, IMG submission 190535) | Hydrothermal vent microbial communities from Mid Atlantic Ridge, Atlantic Ocean - 356-284 | ecosystem: Environmental > Aquatic > Marine > Hydrothermal vents | place: Atlantic Ocean: Mid...
TTTGGAATGTCATAGCGACAGAATTGAAATCCCTATTGTATATAATCCGAAAACAGGAATAAACACTATCGACTATTCTCAATCCATAGATATTTTTCCCAATCCTGCAGATGATTATATTATGATAAAAAATAATATATCATCAAAAAAAGATATTTTCATATATAATTCTTTGGGAAAATTAATATTCAAATCGGTATCATACAATAGATTAACAAAAACAAACATAAGCCAATTAAAACAGGGTATATATTTTGTCATTATAAAAACCGGAAATAATACATATACGGGAAAATTCATAAAGGAATAACACAGATTTCATAACAACTACCCCTTTGGAAATTAGTATGGCCTAAAAATCAATAACTTATGATTGGTAATTAGTAATAAGCGATTCGTAATTTGTAATTTTTAATTTTTAATTTTTAATTGATTATATCTTTTTACTTTTGTCTTTTGTCTTTTCTTAGATCCAGTATTACCGGAAAAGGGAGTATTTCTTTTACTATAAAATTTTTCAATCAAATCTTCTCTACCTATTTTTCTTAATTTTGCTATTATCTTACCTCTATTTTCATATTTATACCAAAAGAAAAAGAGATTTTGTTCCTTTTTCTCCTTGAGTTTTTTAGGTGTATATACAGGTTTCAAAGTATATGGATGATAACCTGAATAATAAATTACCGTGGCAACAGTCATTGGTGTGGGTGTGAAATCTTGTACTTGTTCAAGCCGGAATCCAAGATCCTTTGTATCAGCTGCAAGTTCCGCCATTGCCTCATCGTCACTACCCGGATGACTGGAAATAAAATATGGAATCAACGGTTGTTTTAATCCGTGTTTTTTATTGTAGTAGTCATACTTTTCTTTAAATTTCCTAAAGTTTTTAAAAGAGGGTTTCCTCATTATCTTCAGGACCTTGTCAGAAGTATGCTCAGGTGCAACTTTCAATCTTCCCGAAGTATGTCTGGTAACAACTTTCTCTAAATATTTATCAGCTGATTTCTTATTGGTTTTTTTATTAAAATCCGCAACCAACAAATCGTATCTGATACCACTGCCAATAAATGCTTTCTTTATACCCGGAATATTATCAACAGTATCGTAAATATCTATTAAGGGTGAATGATTCGTATCCAAATTATCGCATACAACGGGAGAGATACATGATGCTGCTGTACATTTTGCACAAATCGAAAGATCTTTCCCTTTCATTTTATACATATTGGCAGAGGGTCCTCCGAGGTCGGATAAATACCCTTTAAACCCCGGCATATTCATTACTTCTCTTACTTCTTTTAATATCGATTCCTTAGACCTGCTAACCACAAATTTTCCTTGATGCGCTGAAATAGTACAGAATGAGCAACCTCCAAAACATCCTCTATGCATATTAACTGAAAATTTTATCATCTCCCACGCAGGTATAGAACCTCGTTTTTTATACTTGGGATGAGGCAATCTGGTATATGGCAAATCAAAAGAAGCATCAATATCTTTTTCACTCATCGGAGGGAAAGGCGGATTTACAACAATCGTATCATTACCGGTATTCTGCAATATTCTTTCGGCATACATCATGTTGGATTCCTTTTCTATAATCTTAAAATTAGCAGCAAATGATTTTTTATCCTTAAGACATTGCTCATGTGAATTGAGCTCTACTTCAGTCCAGATATCGCTTTTCTGATAAGGAATTTTAGATTTTAAAAATGCTGTCTGCGGAATACAAAATAAAGAATTCAAATCATAACCGGCCAAGAGAAAATCGATTAATGTTCCTAATGCTCTTTCAGCCATTCCGTACAATAAAATATCCGCTCCTGAATCAATTAGAATTCCCGGTTTCAGCTGATCCGACCAATAATCATAATGTGTTAATCGTCTCAAGGATGCTTCAATTCCTCCAAGTACCACCGGCACATCAGGAAACAATCTTTTTAATATCCTTGTATAAACGATAGAAGCATAATCCGGACGAAACCCCTTTTCACCTCCCGGAGTATAAGCATCATTGGACCTTAATCTTTTGTTTGCGGTATAATGATTGACCATCGAATCCATATTGCCTGCAGTCACACCAAAAAACAAACGGGGTTTACCCATTTTTTTAAAATCCCTCAAATCATCCTGCCAGTTCGGCTGCGGAACTAATGCCACTTTCAATCCCTTTGCCTCTATCAATCTCCCTATAACCGCAGACCCAAAAGCCGGATGATCAACATAAGCATCTCCTGTAAACAAAATAACATCAAGTTCATCCCAGCCACGCTGTTCAACTTCCTTTTTTGTTATCGGCAGCCAATCGGTGATATTCTTTCTTTCAATCATCAAATACATTAACAATCAAAGAATAGTAAAGTTTAAACTCCAACTGAGTTTTAAAAACAAATGATATTATAGAAGACATTAATTATTCTTTCATAAACCGAACTGTTTTACATTGTTTCCTATTATTTTTATTAATAATATTGATAAAATACATTCCTGCCGGGAAATATGATATATCCAATGTTTTTTGATCAGTATTTTCAATTTTTTGTCTCAGCACTTTTTTCCCGAATACATCTGAAATCTCAATATATCCGGTAATATTGTTCCGCATTTCGATAGTTATATTATGCGCCGCAGGATTGGGATAAATAATAAACATATCGCTTTCTTTTTCAGTTTCCGAAACGGAGGTTATCATACCTATATCAGAAGGTTTAAAACATAAGGTAACGGTAGTATTGCCATCGCCAAAATAATCCGATAATCTATTTCCACTTGAAGAAAATATATAATATTGATGTTTCCCTCCGATTATAACATTCCCATTCTCCAACAGGTGCATAAATTGAGTTACAAAAAAATTATTTTTAGGAATGATTTTTATTTTTTTCAAAAATTCGGTTTTACCGGATAAATCAATTTTAACAAAATACAAATAATTATTGATATTTGCTATCTTACTATTTCTCGAACTACCGCAAAGTAAAAAATTACCGTCTTTTAATTTAAGCAACTTATTATTATCAATTCTTTTTCCTTCCACAGAGATGGGGACTTTTTGCAATAAATTACCTTTATAATCAAAAAAATACAATATACTCTCTTTTGATTTCCCCACCTCAAAAACAAACAAATCTTTATCCTGATAAATTATCCTACTGAAAATATAATTTGCTAAATCAAGACTATCCATTTTTTTATCTGCTATCGTATTCATTTTTTTATCAAATACCATAAAATAGCAATCTTGTTTAAAAGTATCGCACGAGCTATCTCTAGTATTAAAATTATGAAATATGGTCCATACCGTATCCTGATTTATGGAATGAAAATTATAAAAATGATTTAATTCGTATTTTTTCTTGATCAACCTAACATTCTCTTCTACTTTATGACCTATTGTATCCAGAATGTAACTAAACAAATTCATCGTATCAGGATTATAAGCAAATGTATCTAGTGGATTCATTTGCTTTTCAGTAGAGACATATAAATACTTATTGTCCCTTAATGGAAATAAAAAACTATTTGTACGGAAAAATATAGATGAATAAGTCAAGGCAGGAGCCAATGAATCATATTCTTCAGGATATATATGATTCAATATTTGTCCTTCATTAGAATCATATATTATTCTCGCAAAACTATTAAACCCATAATTATAAGACAATTTACTATCATGCCTTCTAAAAGCCAATAATTCATAATTCCCGTCTTCATTAATATATCCTTTTGACGGATCTTCAAAAACAGGACTATTGTGCTTTCCTATTGATGAATTCCAATCCAAATCACCCGTAATAGTATTTATTTTCTCCAAAAAAACATAATCTCCCCCAAACCCATTCAAAAAATTAACATACAAGCTATTATTATCAGAAACACTAAAAGAAAAATTAAGACAATTCATACCGTTAACCGTTTCCCCGATAGACTTACTATCAAATGAAATATGTTGCCAGACCGGATTGACATTTTGAAATCTCAATTTCGGATGATAACTTTGGGAATTTATTTGAGAAAGATTTACAATTAAGCCAAAAATAATTAAAAATATTTTTTTCATAAAAAGATATATTTTAATGTATTAATAAAATTTTTTTAACTCCTCTATTCTTATGTTCAATTTTTTATCATTGTGTGAGGAATTATATTCAAAATAAAATTTCCTCACACAATGAAAAATTTTATTGAACGACCTTTTTTCTTAATTAATTGCAACCACCGGTTATACAAAATGCTCCCCCCACATATTCACCTAAACATACTTCATTTGTATTATCATCACAAGTTCCCAATTGAGAAAATATTTTATCTCCAATAATCACTATATCATTAACAGGATCATAACAGTAACTTTGCTTGGACATACAACAAGCATCTCCGCAGGCTAGATAATGATACTCCCCAACCACCATTTCATAATGAGGATCTTTGCACTGATAGTTTCCTATTTGCGGGCCACAAACTTTAATCATTTTAGGTGGCTCAAGACATTTTTTATAACAATTTTTTAAGAACAAATAAGCATCAGCTGAATAATGAGGACAATTTATAGGTGTTGATTTAACCATATCAATCATATATTTTTCTTTTCCCGCATTTGCAACATATAATCTAATATCATCCATCAAATCATTATATGCATCAACATCAGAATTTTCAAGATTATCCAGATATGTATTCAAATCACCACAACCTTCCTCAATGGGAATATCTAATCGGAAATTTCTAAACCCCACCAAATAATCATTATTATTATTATTATTATTACATTCTTTAATGTCAAATACCGCCCAAACCACACAGTCTCCAATAATTTCAGGAGGTATATTGATTTGATTAGGATCAAGTACCACTGAAATACGTATTTCAGTATGAATAACACAACTAAATCCAGGAACATCTTCAAGCCGACAATTACTAACATCTAATACCGAAATATCCTCTTGTATATTATTCTCAAAAGAACTTTGGTTCTGTATAAGCATATTATCATTTTGATAACTGCTCACTTCTGTAGTTTTATTGCATTGGATAAAAAATATAATACCCAAAATAATTCCTGTAAAAATGATTAATTTTTTCATTATACGATGATTTTAATCAGAAAATAATAATATCACCGCTAAAATTAAAATTAAAATTAAAATTAAAATTAAAATTAAAATTAAGCAAATTTTTCGGCATTTATTTTAATTATTTTTACATAAAACAGCTAATTTATATTTATTCTAATTTGATTTGATATTATATTTGTTATTTGGCATTATCGCAATACTTTATTTTGTTTTTAATTTTACTGATTTCAGAAAAACAGATACTATGAATAATAAGTATAAACTGAGGAAATTGCTTTGGTATCAACTGTCAATTTTCTGTTCCAAATAAATTTACGACACCTTTTAGGACTTGAAAGCACGCGATAGCGTGACTTCAAAGCCGGCTTTGAAAATTCACCATTATTCCATTTTATCTTTTTCCTTTTGTCCTTTAAACTTTATAATTTTGCCTTTGAACTTTATACTTTTGCCTTAAAATTAATCTTTTCATTAAAAAGACGAAATTTATTCCTCATCGGGGAAAACCTCATTATGTTGTTCATTAACAAGGATGAAAGTTGTCCTTTTGGTAAGTTCTTTCAATTTTGATGCTCCTACATAAGTGCATGTTGATCTGACACCACCTAAAATATCAAGAATTGTATTTTTAACTTTGCCTCTATATGGGACATTTACCGTTTTACCTTCCGATGCTCGATATTCGGCAACTCCTCCTGAATATTCCTTCATTGCTTTTTCCGAGCTCATACCATAAAACTGTTTATACATCCTACCATCTTTTTCAAAAAGTTCTCCTCCACATTCATCATGTCCTGCAAGCATTCCCCCCAACATGACAAAATCCGCTCCTCCCCCAAAAGCTTTTGCCACATCTCCGGGAGATTTACAACCTCCGTCTGCTACTATCTGTCCACCAAGCCCATGAGCTGCGTCAGCACATTCTATTACAGCCGACAATTGAGGATAACCAACTCCCGTTTTAATCCTGGTCGTACATACAGATCCGGGACCAATGCCCACTTTTATAACATCCGCCCCTGCAAGCAGAAGCTCTTCCACCATCTCACCTGTCACAACATTGCCGGCAAATATAACTTTATCAGGATTTTTTTCTCTGGTCCTTTTTACAAACTCAACAAAAAACTCCGAATAACCATTTGCTACATCTATACAGATAAATTTTATATTCCTATTTTCTTTTAAAATAATATCCATTTTCTCTTCATCTCTTGTTGTAGTTCCGGTGCTAATCGCAATAAAATTAAAAATATCTTCATCTGAATTATGCAAAAAGTTCTGCCACTCCCTTGGACTATAATGCTTATGTATCGCTGTAAATAATTTATACTTAGACAATTCTTTAGCCATTTCAAATGTTCCTACCGTATCCATATTTGCAGCCATGATAGGTACACCCGACCACTCTAAGTTACTGTGCATAAAACTGAATGAACGCTCTAGAGAAACCAATGATCTGGATCTTAATGTAGAACGCTTTGGCCTTATCATTACATCTTTAAAGCCCAATTTTATTCCTGAATCTATTCTCATTTGTTATATTTTTAGAAAACAAAGAAACAAATTAAATTACATTACAAATGTATTATATTAAATTTTAATATATTAATTTTTTCTCGATTTTTTATTTTTACATAAATTGTAACTACCCAAACAAAATCATTTTGGCTAAATATTCTTCTTGTACAGCTCAAAAGCACTCTGTCTGAGTAGCTACTATAAATTTGAAAATTAAATAAATTATCAATTGACTATTCAATTATTTGGAATTTTAAAAAATCTTGTGCAATTTTGTTATTCAAATAAATCACAACATGGTAAATAAAGTAATTTTAATAGGAAATTTAGGCAGAGACCCGGAAGTAAGGCAATTGGAAAGCGGAACAAAAATTGCCAAGTTTTCACTGGCTACCAATGAAAACTTCAAAGACAGAAACGGTGAATGGCAAAAAAGGACTGAATGGCACAATATTGTTTTATGGGGAAATTTAGCCGAAAGAGCGGAAAAATATTTACATAAAGGCAGCACAATATATATTGAAGGCAGATTAGGTACCAGAAAATGGAAAGATGAAAACGGACACGATAGATATACAACCGAAGTAACAGGAATCATATACAAAATTCTGGATAAAAGAGATAATGCGGATTCTCAATATCCAACTGAAAACAAACCGGCTGATAATTTTGTTAAACCTACAGAAGAATCTGATACCGGAAATGAAGAAAACAATCAGGTTGATGATTTACCGTTTTAGAATACTCACTAAATAAAAATTAAAATGGAATTGGACTCAGATCCTCCTAGTTTGTTTATTTCTATTATTTTTCTATTCTCCACGGGCTTTAATTTAAGCCTTGTACTATCTCTATTTATTTTATTATTATTGATAACATCATCAGCGTTGATATCGGGATCGGAAATTGCTTTTTTCTCTATTACTCCGGATCAACTAAACAAATTAAAGCACGAATCTTCAAAAAGTTCCGAAACAATAATAAAACTCAAAGATCAACAAAGCAAGTTGTTAGCAACAATATTGATAACCAACAATTTTGTAAACATAGCGATTGTTTTGGTCTCGGATTATATTTTAAAGAAATTTCTTGCAAATGACTTATTAAATATATGGGCAATGAAATTAAAAGAATATTCTTTTTTCTCTTCATTCAAAACATCATCATTGACCAATATTATTAGTTTCACAATCACAGTAGTTGGTGTTACGTTTATTTTGGTACTTTTCGGAGAGGTCATGCCAAAGATATATGCAAGCGTAAACAATATCAAATTGGCTCAATTAATGGCAAAACCTCTTACTTTTTTAATGAAAATTTTCAGTCCCGCCAGTAATTTATTAGTAAATTGGACCAAAATCGTTGAACGTAAGCTGGAAAAAAGTAAAGTAACATCATCGAATGCAGATAAAGATGAAATAAATGATGCTCTCGATATTACTTTAAACTCGGATGCTCAAGAACTTGACATCTTAAAAAGCATTTTAAAATTCAGTAATGTTTCGGTAAAACAGATAATGAAACCAAGGATTGACGTGGTTGCTATTGAAGATGACCTTGGATATGACGATGTATTACAAATTGTTAGAGAATCGGGATTTTCGAGAATTCCCGTTTTTCATGAAGATTTTGATAATATAATCGGTATTTTATATGCTAAAGACCTTATTTCTCATTTGGACAAGAAAGATAATTTTAATTGGCAAGAGCTAATTAGAAAAAATATATTATATGTTCCTGAATCAAAAAAAATAAATGATTTGCTTAAAGAATTTCAGAAGCAAAAATTACACATGGCGATAGTGGTTGATGAATATGGTGGTAGTGCGGGAATTATCACTATGGAAGATATTATGGAAGAGATACTTGGCGAGATCATAGATGAATTTGATGAAGAGAATGAACCGGAATACAAAAAGATAAACAATAACACATATATTTTTGAGGGGAAAACACTTTTAATTGACTTTGTTAAAGTATTTGATAAAGATATAGATATTTTTGATGAATTCAAAGGAGAATCGGATTCTCTGGCCGGACTAATATTGGAAATCAAAGGAGATATTCCCGATACGCAGGAAAAAATCGAACTTGAAAATTTCACATTTATCGTAGAGGAGGTATCTAATAGACGTATTGAAAAAATAAAAGTTATTATGAATAATGAAAAATAAAATTATTAATTTATTTCTTTCCTTTATCATTGTGTTTAGTTCATTTTATTCCTGCAAAAACAATTCTTCAGGTATACCTAAACCCCGCACATATCCCAGAGTAGAGTTCCCGAAAAAAAAGTATAAAATGTTTAGTCCGGAGAACTGTAATTTTCAATTTGAAATCCCTGTATATTCTGAAATTAAAAATGATAAATCTTATTTTAACGATACCGCTCCCAATAACTGCTGGTACAATATTCTTTATAAAAATTTCAACGGCAATCTTTATCTTACTTATTACCCAATTACCAATAAAAATGAGTTCGATAAACTGATTAATGATTCATTCACACTGGTTTCAAAACACGACATCAAAGCATCCGGAAGAAAAGAAATAAAAATACATAATCAACACGATGCTTCAGGATTATTATTTAAAATAGAAGGGGATGTAGCATCACAAACACAATTTTTCATCACAGATACAACATCGAATTTCATCCGTGGATCTCTGTATTTCAGAAACAAAATCAATAATGACTCCATGCAAATAATCCAAGACTTTATCGATAAAGATATACTTCATTTGATTGAAACTTTTAGCTGGAAATAATCTAATTCCGTAATATCACTATCGAAAAAAATACATCTTTTATATTTCTTAGTTATTCATTTTTATATTTATTTTTTTTATTATATCTTCGTCAATTAAAACCAATATCAATTGAAATTTAAACCGGGTACCATATTATCTATTTTTAGTTTTTCCATATCTTTATTTGTATTAGGCTTTTATCTTCTAATACTGGTACATATTTCAAAATTAATGCAAATAGTTAATGAAAGGACACCGTTTATCATTGAGCTTCAGGATAGTTTAACCGCTAATCAGATAGATATATTAAAAAACGAACTTGCGAAAAACCCTGATATTTTCGATATAAAATATATATCGAAAGAAGAAGGCTTAAAAATAATGAAAGAGGAATTGGGAGAAGATATTTTACCTGCCAGCAGTATAAATCCGCTTAAAGACATTATCAAAATAAAACTTAAAGATCGATTTGTCAAAGCAAAAAAAGATAAAGAATTAATCGAAAATTTAATACAAAAACCGGAAATAAATAATTGCTTTTTTGAAAAACAAGCTGTTTCAGGTCTGAAGAAAAACCTGACAACATTAAATTCTGTTTTCCTCATCCTTGGAATTATTTTTACCATTATATCTTTTATATTGATTTATAACAACTTAAGATTCATACTTCACGCTGATCGATTTACCATAAAAAGCATGGAATTAATAGGAGCCAGTCCCTCATTTATCAAAAGACCATACATCAAATTAGCATTATCGATAGGTTTTTATTCAGGAGCTATAGCCATAGTATTTCTTGTGTTACTGTTGCTATTTTTAAATATAAAATTTCATATATTTCAATCGTTCCTCGATATTGATTTTGTCATTATAATAATGATTGGAATATTTGTTTCCAGTATGATTATACCACCT
>Ga0256833_1003791_pt1 | contig 10259 bp, 9 predicted proteins | sample 356284metaG_FD_190535 | JGI IMG/M metagenome (GOLD analysis project Ga0256833, IMG submission 190535) | Hydrothermal vent microbial communities from Mid Atlantic Ridge, Atlantic Ocean - 356-284 | ecosystem: Environmental > Aquatic > Marine > Hydrothermal vents | place: Atlantic Ocean: Mid...
TACGCCCCACTATCTGCAATAGCCACCAAAAAGATTAAGTACAATACAAGCAAAGGCAACCGAGCATGTAACTCTATAAGAGAAAGCCAAGCAGGGATTAACACCAAAAAAGATGATGCGGGTAAGAGCCATTCTCTACCTTCTAAGCCAGTCTTTTCTTTTGTGTAATTAAAAAGCAAAGAAAGAGCATAAGCCCACCACAAAACACCGACAATAATAAGCGACCAATGAACACCTTTCCATAGATAGCTTATCACTGCAAAAAGCAACAATAAGGCAACAAGAATACTACGCGAGCTATCTTCTTTATAGCCCGTCAAATTAGCCCATTCCCAACCACCTAAGGTAATCAAAACAATCATCGATACAACTGCGAATAAGGAGCTAGGCAAAAGCAACACACCTAATAAAACCGCCAAGGCGAGTAAAACACCTGTCATCATGCGTTGTTTAAGCATCGTTCTTATCCTCTTGTATTTGATCCCCCGTTTTACCAAAACGGCGCTGACGTTGGGAGAAATCATTCAGTGCTAACATTAACTCATCTTTATTAAAATCAGGCCATAACACATCGGTAAAATATAGCTCTGTATAGGCAAGTTGCCATAATAAAAAATTACTAATTCGACGTTCTCCGCCTGTTCTTATAAACAAATCAGGATCAGGTACATTATGGGTAGCAATGAATTTATTCATAGTGACCTCATTCATCTCTGCTTTTACAGGCTGGCTCGCCATTTTTTTTGCGGCCTGCAATATATCCCAGCGCCCACCATAGTTTGCCGCGATTAACAGACGTAAACCTTTGCCCCCTGTTGTTAATTCTTCAACTTGAGAAATTTTTCCTTGGAGCTTTTCAGAAAAAGCACTTCGATCGCCGATTAATTGCAAAGTGATACCATTTTTAGCTAATGATCTGGCTTCTTTCTTTAAAGCAGACATGAACAAGCTCATCAAACCCTTCACTTCTTCTTCAGGTCTGCGCCAATTTTCACTACTAAAAGCAAAAAGAGTAAGGCATTCTACACCAAGAAAATTACACGTTTTAACGATCTCTCGCACTGTCTCTAATCCTTTGTGATGACCAAATAACCGTGGACGACGCTTTGCTTTAGCCCAACGACCATTACCATCCATAACAATAGCAATATGACGTGGAACTATCTTATTTTCTGAATTATCATTTTTATTATTTATCATCTACTCTCCCCAAAATACATCTTGAGACTTCCACATAGAAGCACGGTAAATAAAAAAACACTAAACCAACCGCCACTTGCATGCAAAAATCTTTTCTTAAGAATACATGATTTGAAGCACTAAACTTCCATTAATTCTTTTTCTTTTTTCTCTACGTGGATATCGACTTCTTTCACGTATTGATCTGTTATTTTTTGTATCTCATTTTGCCCTCTGCGTTCATCATCTTCAGAAATATCTTTATCTTTTTGCATTGATTTAAAATCAGAGTTAGCATCACGGCGAATATTACGAATCGCTATCTTTGCACCTTCGCCCTCACCTTTAACAACTTTAACAAGATCTCTACGACGCTCTTCCGTCAACGGTGGCATTGGCACACGAATTACGGTACCTGCACTCATTGGATTTAAACCTAAATCCGAGATCATGATAGCCTTTTCAATAACAGGAACTAAGGGTGCTTCCCATACTGAAATACTTAAAGTACGAGCATCTTCTATTGATACATTACCGACCTGATTTAAGGGTACCTGACCACCGTAATAATCAACGGTAATATGATCTAAAATACTAGGGTGCGCGCGACCTGTGCGTATTTTAGTTAAATCTACTTTCAAAGATTCGATCGTTTTTTTCATTCTATCGACTGCATCTTCAACAATCTCATCAATCATAGTTATACCTCACAATTTTTTATTTCAACAGAACTCGTGTTCCAACAGGCTCACCTGCGATAATTGCAGATAGCGCCCCTTTGTCAAACAATTTAAAAACGCCCAATGGCATTTTATTTTCACGACATAGTACCATTGCAGTTAAATCCATCACCCCCAATTCACGACTAATTGCCTCATCATAACTTAGGCTATCATAACGCTTTGCATTTTTATTTGTCATCGGGTCAGCGTCATAAATACCATCAACTTTGGTTGCCTTTAAGAGTAGATCAGCCTGTATTTCGATAGCACGCACACTAGCGGCCGTATCTGTCGTGAAATAAGGATTCCCCGTACCCGCTGCAAAGATGACAACATCACCTTGGTCCAAATAATCTCTTGCCTGCATTGCTGAATAAGGCTCACCCACTTGGTCAATAGCCAAAGCAGACATGACACGACACTTTACGCCTTGCTTTTTTATCGCATCTTGCATTGCTAAGGCATTCATTACTGTTGCCAGCATTCCCATTTGATCCGCATTGACACGATCAATACCACTTTGAGCAAGACCTGCACCTCTAAAGATATTACCACCGCCAATAACTAAAGCTAATTGCACACCTTTTTTCTGCTGCTCAACAATATCACTAGCGGTTTGCTTGAGAACATCAGGGTCAATTCCAAAATCGAACTGTCCCATTAACGCTTCACCACTTAATTTTAACAATATACGTTGTGTATTTTGACTATCAGGCATTTTTAAATCTCTTTAATATTTGAAGACTAAGGAACGAGCATGAAATTATTTCACGATCATTCCTTAGTCCTCAGTATAGGCAAAAAAAAGGAGCGTTACTACGCTCCTTTTTCTCTATTTAAGCAAGACTTTCTCAAGAATTGCTAACTTAGGAACGAGCATGAAATAACTTCTCGATTCTAACTTGCTTTTTTATCCCAGCTAGGATGATCTCATTCATCACGTAGAACAACTATGCTCTTCATGAGATCATCCTATCTGAAATAAAAATTCTGCGTTATAAGATCGGGAACTTATTTCGTGCTCATTCCTTAACCACCAATTTGCGCCATCACTTCAGCCGCAAAATCTTCTTGTTTTTTCTCGATACCTTCACCCACTTCGTAACGTACGAAACTAGCCACTTCTGCGCCAGCTCCCTCAAGCAACTTAGCAACAGTCGTATCAGAATCTTTAACAAAATCTTGACCTAGTAATGTAATTTCAGACAAGTATTTTTTAATACGACCTTCAACCATTTTTTCTATGATATTCGCTGGCTTTCCACTACCCTCTGCCTGAGCAACAAGAATCTCTTTTTCTTTTGCTAACTCTTCCGCAGGAACATCCGCTTCAGCAACACAAATAGGACGACTGGCAGCCACATGCATTGCAATATCTTTCCCTAGGCTTTCATCACCACCTGACATTGATACAGCAACACCAATACGAACACCATGATTATATGCGTATACTTGCCCCTCCTCCGAGGATAACAATTCAAAACGACGAATTTGGATATTTTCCCCAATTTTTGCCACTAAGTTGGCACGAACTTCTTCAACACTCTCGCCACTATCCAAAGGTAAAGCAGATAATGCCGCTATATCTGCTGGTTTATCCGCAAGAACACTTGCCGCAACAGCATCAACAAAACCAACAAAATTCTCATCTTTTGCAACGAAGTCTGTCTCGCAATTTACTTCCAGAATGGCGGCTTCTTTGCCATCATCAGAAATAACAATAACCACCTTTCCATCAGCAGCAACACGACTAGACTTTTTATCCGCTTTCGCAGCACCAGACTTGCGCATCACATCGATAGCAGCTTCCAAGTCACCATCCGTTTCAACAAGCACTTTTTTGCAGTCCATCATGCCCGCACCAGTACGCTCTCGTAACTCTTTTACCATTGCAGCTGTAATAGCCATATCTAATTATTTCCTAAACTTTTTTATGTGTATATTACGCCGTTAACAGAGACAAAAAAGACATTTATCAATTGATAGAGAGCACTCTCTTCAACTTGAAATTTTTATGTCTTAGACTATTAACTGACTAACTTGCTGACACTTTACCATTACCCAAGCAAGTCTTTAGAATGTATTTTCATGCAAAAAACTCACCCTCTCTAGTTTTTAAAGAGAGCAAGCTAAACACAAGATTAAACTGTACTTCAGTTTGTTACTTTGACTCTTCTGCCACCGCTGGAGCCGCTTCTTCTGCTTTTTCATCTACAGAAGCTGGCGCTTCAACCTTCGCTTCCTCCGCAGGCTTTTCTTCAACTGATTTTTCTTCAGTTTTAGGAGCAACTTGCTGAGTAGCAGCCTCCATATCTTCCGCAGTTTTTGCTGAACTTAGGTGACCATCAGCAATCGCATCAGCCATCGCCGTAGTATAAAGCTGAAGCGCACGAATCGCATCATCATTACCTGGGATAACATAATCAATATCCGCTTGAGAGTTATTTGTATCCACAATACCAATAATTGGAATACCTAATTTTCTAGCTTCTTTTACGGCAATATCCTCATGCCCAACATCAAGAATAAAGAGCGCATCTGGCAATGACTTCAGGTCTTTAATTCCACCTAATGTCTTTTCTAACTTTTCTTGCTCACGAGAGAGCATTAACGCTTCTTTCTTTCCAAGACGATCCATAGAGCCGTCTTGGTGCATTTTCTCTAGATCGTGTAAACGACGCACCGACTGCTTAACCGTCTTATAGTTTGTCAACATACCGCCTAACCAGCGGAAATTAACATATGGCATTTTACAACGCGTCGCTTCTTCTTTAACTGTATTTTGTGCAGCACGCTTAGTACCCACAAACATTACCTTGCCGCCCTTTGCTGCAATTTTACCTGCAAAATTCAAAGCATCGTTAAACATTGGCAATGTCTGCTCAAGGTTGATGATATGAATTTTATTACGCGCACCAAAAATGTACTCGGCCATTTTTGGATTCCAATAACGAGTCTGATGTCCGAAATGAACACCCGCCTCTAACATTTGACGCATTGTCACTTTTACCATGATATTTTCCTTTCTGGGTTAGACCTCCGCGTACCCCATTTAACAACCAACGGTTTAAGTTAGCACCCTGCTATATGTGTCGATACGCGTGTGAAATAGATAAATTCATCAAAATTAATGATTCATCTGTAATTTGCAAAATATTGCGCGCGCTTTATACCATAAATTATTCATTGAAACTACTTTCCTGTTATCATCCGCGCAATAATTTTTTAGACGATAATGAGAAACTCATGGCTATTAGCATAAAAAGTAAAGACCAAATAGATAAAATGCGCGTTGCAGGAAGGCTAGCTGCTGACGTCCTTGTGATGATAGAACCTCATGTTAAAGCAGGCGTCACAACGGATGAGCTTGATAAAATCTGCCATGATTATATTATTGATGAGCAACAAGCTATTCCTGCTCCGCTAAATTATCACGGATTCCCAAAATCTATTTGCACTTCTGTTAATCACCAAGTCTGTCATGGCATTCCTAGCTCAAAGAAGCTTAAAAAGGGAGATATTATTAATATCGACATTACCGTGATCAAAGATGGATTTCATGGCGACACCAGTAAAATGTTTTTTGTTGGCAAACCAAACGTTGCTGCTAAACGTGTTTGTGATATCGCTCAAAAATCCTTATACATAGGCATCAACATGGTAAAACCAGGAATGCATTTAGGAGATATTGGTCATGCCATTCAAACTTTTGCTGAATCACAATATTGCTCTGTTGTCCGCGAGTATTGTGGTCACGGCATAGGCGAGAAATTCCATGAAGAACCCCAAGTTTTACATTATGGAAAAGCGGGAACAGGCGTAGTGCTAAAAGAAGGTATGACTTTCACAATAGAGCCAATGATCAATACGGGCAAGCGCCATATAAAGCAGCTTCCAGACAAGTGGACTGTTGTGACAAAAGATCACTCTTTATCAGCACAATGGGAGCACACGCTGCTTGTCACAAAAACGGGTGTTGAGATTTTAACGCTAAGAGACGAAGAAAGCCTTCCTTCTGCTGAAACTTAAACCAAAAAATGAATAAATGAATTATTTTCATTCTCAATGAAATCTATAACCACACTGCTTAAACAGCATAAAATTCAGCCATACATCATCGCTATGCTTGACTCAAATACAGGAATGCTATAAATTTCCTCGCAGGCTGGCTGATCGTTTGTGATCGCTTTTTCATACAGCCCACACCTATTAGGGTGTTTAGATGTCAAAAAAATTATAACTGGGGTTATAGACATCTTAGAATTTATCTGTAAAGCTTTGGTTTTAAACCCAATTATTTATTCATCAGAAGCTTTTTCTTAAAACTTATATTCACGACCCATGACTCGACATACGCATGTGAGCTTGGGGGAGCCTACCTTTGTCATTTTCAGAATTAAAACTACAAGAAGACTTTGTTACTTCTATTGAAGAAGCAGGCTATCAGTCACCAACCGAGCTACAGTCTCGGCTTATCCCGTTAATTGCCGACAGAAAAGATGTACTTATCTGGAGTCAAACAGCAGCGGGTAAAACAGGTGCATTCCTAATACCTGCGATCAACTATATTCTTGCCCACCCTGTTGAAGAAAAACGAGGCGCACGTATTTTAATATTAACGTCTCGTCGCGACAGAGTAAGCCAAATAAACTACACCCTGAAACGTCTCACGCATAGTCATAATATGCGCTTTGGTTTTGTTGTAAGTGGCAGACCTTACCAACCCCAAATGCGCCTTATGCGTCGCCCTCTTGACCTTATGATCGCAACACCAGGACGACTGAATGACTTAATAGACAATAACAAGGCCGACTTCTCAAAACTTGAAATGCTGATCGTAGATGATTTAACTACCATCTACCATAAAAGCATGCAAACCTTGCTAAACAAAATTCTTAAACAAACAAGTGATAACTGCCCAACTATCGCTTTCATTCGAGATGACAAGGAAGTAAGCCCTTACGTTCGCAACTTATTCCCCAATGCTGAAGAAATAGAAGTTGCTGAAGAAGAAAACAAACCCCGTCTGCCTGCTCGAAAAAAGCAAGAAAAGAAAAAGCAAGCGGTAAAAAAGCCTAAAAAACAACAAAATACAACTCACAAACGAAACCATAAAGTCGAACTTCCGAATACCCCGCACATCGTCCATGTTGCGGATGACTATACTCACAAGATCGCATTAATGGATCACTTACTTGATGAGTTCGCGGGAGAACCGACGATTATTCATACGTCAACGCAGAAATCTGCCGAAAAACTATTAGACAACCTTGCTAATCATGGGCATATCGCAGAGCTTGCGAAAAACTTATCATCCGAAGAAATGCTATCGCCCGACAATGCGACACTTATTATCAGCGACCAATGCAATGTGACTCCTCCAGAGTCCTGCTCACAACATTTACTTCATTTCGAACTACCTTATAAAATAGAAAAATATCAGGAAAGACTCAAAAAACATCCAAATGATCGTAATGAAGCTGCCATTATTCTTGCCGATGGGCGTGATTACAACACCTTAAAAACAATAGAAAAAACGCTAGGAAAACCATTAGAACAACAGGTTGTTCCTGGACTAGAACCATTAAAGCCTTTTGTTTCTCAACCGTCAAATCATCAAAAGAGCCATAATAAAGACAAGAAAATAAATCCTCGACAAGGGAGGAATAAGAATACACGCAATAAACCTCAAGAAAAAAGCAAAAAGCGTGTACGCAAAGGTCCGCACGGGCGACTAGATGGCGGTGCTCAGCGTAAACGCAAACATTTACGTAAACCAACAAAACCTAAAAGTGACGACTGGCAGTCTGATTTTGCAGAACCAAAAGAGCGCACTGCTACTCCTGCTAAACGCGTTGTTATTCGTTATAAAGACAGCAAACGTAGTCTATTGAAATAACAGCTACTTTCATCCTGAAAAATGGTGCAGAATGAAGGCTTAATATCCTGAGTCCTTAGCAATAATATTTTAACTCGCCCGAACAAACCCTATTATTTATGGCATCAAAACATAAATCCAATATTAGCTGGTCAAGCATTCTATTAGCCATATTACTCATTGCTGCTGTTGCTAGTGTTGTCTGGGTTCTTTCTGATATAGCTAAAACTATCCCACCTACAAAAAACACCGAAAAACAAACAGAAACATCAAATATTGCTTCCCTAGAAGACCTATCTAGCTCTCTAGTGAATAAATTCACACCCAAAAACACGCCTAAAAAAGAACAACAAAATGTATTACAAGCCGTAAAAAACACGCTTTATCACTTGCAAGATACTAACAACCATCAAGCACTACAAAACCTACAAGAACTAGCACTTAGTAATGCAATCAATAATTTAAGCAATGCACTAAAAACAGAAGAAAACCCACGTGAAGCCGCTAAAACATGGATTGATATTGGCAATTTACAGCAACTCCAATCATCACAACTCGCCTTATACGCTTACAAAAAAGCCAGCAAATTAGATAATAGCAATATTAATGCATGGAATAGGCTCGGTCATTATTATCGACAACAACAAAAATTCTCTTTAGCTGAAAATGCTTATACCCACGTTTTACAATCATCAAACATGACGACAAAAGCACTTGCCCATACGAATTTTGGCTTATTATATCAAGCACAATCCAAATTTAATGAGGCTGAAACCGCCTATTTAAAAGCACTTGAAATTAATCACACACAGAACGATATCGCCAGTCTTGCGTCTAACAGCGAAAATCTTGCCATTATTTACAAGAAAAAGAATAATTTTGACACGTCTGAAAAGTATTATTTAAACGCACTCTCTCATTACCAAACACTGCGACAACATAGTCAAATCGCTAATATCCAAATATCTCTAGCAAACCTCTATCAGCAACAGCATAAATTTGAGGATGCTAAACAACACTATCAAACCGCATTAAATATTTACCTGAAAAACAATAATAAACGAAAAATAGCCAGTATTTACAGCAACCTTGGCATAATCTATCAACAGCAAAACCAAGCAAGCAAAGCCAAGTCTCTATTTGATAAATCGCTTAAAATCAACCAAAAAATCAAGTCACAACAAGGTATTGCAGAGCAATACGGAAACCTTGGTATATTGTATCGCTCGCAAAAAAACTTCTCCGAATCCGAGTTATCACACCTCGCATCCCTAAAAATTTACCAAGCATTATCACATACTGAAGGGATTTCCCAACAACAAACCAACCTTGGTTTTCTTTATCAAGCATGGAATCAAACAGATAAAGCCTGCGAATACTGGCAAAAAAGCCAAGATACCCTTACACACACCCAAAATACAAACCGTATTAAACGTATTAAAACGTTGGTTGAAAAACACTGTCCAACAAAAAACAAGGAAACAAAGAAAGATTAATCCCCTCACGCACCCTATAGTTAAAAACTATCAAAAGAATCCAAATAACTTATGGATAAAATATTTTTATGATGTATACTAATTGAACAAATGATTAGTAGGGGACTAACTTATGAAAAAACAACATAAAAAACGCATCACATTCATTTCATTCTTAATGTTTGGGGCTTTATTCTGCTCAATTATGGTTGCTGCAACCAAACTAATGGGGGCTGACGAATATACAGGAATGTTTGCAATAGCAGCTGTTGGATTCGCTATTGTTACATTACCTGTCTCCGTTATCACACATACAAATGCGAATAAAACCACGGTTAGCCGTGTTGATTTATTACGCCAACGATTTTTAGAGGAAAAATCTTAGCGATTAAATTTACTAATCGCCCCAAAAAAGCCCCACGAAATTATTTTCATGGGGCTTTTTTTTGATGACCAACGCAACTGGAAAACAGCCAAATACCCAACACGATTTTATAAGTAAAATTTCTTAGCGCACGTCAAGGAAATAAACTGGTTGCAGCACAAGTGATAAGATAGAATCCCCTCCTTCTTAAGGACGTTTACACAATAACGTCCCAGCTTCAGGTTTACATTAAGGAAACATCGCATGAACATCCGCCAATTACTCGACAATCGTGTATCTAAAGCACTTATTACGGCTGGTGCGCCAGACAATAGCTCTGCGGTGATAAAACAATCTAACCGCGCTGAGTTTGGACATTATCAAGCTAACGGCGTAATGGGTGCAGCAAAACAGTTAAAAATGAACCCGCGTGAATTAGCCGCTAAGGTTATTGAAGCCTTAGACCTAAATGATATTGCCGAAAAGGTAGAAATTGCAGGACCAGGCTTTTTAAACATCCATCTAAAAAAAGCGTGGCTCAGTCAGCAATTAGAACTTGCGCTTAACGCCGAAAAGCTAAACATAGACCAAGCAAACCAGCCACAAACCGTTGTTATCGACTACTCAGGTCCAAATCTTGC
>Ga0256833_1003792_pt1 | contig 10258 bp, 15 predicted proteins | sample 356284metaG_FD_190535 | JGI IMG/M metagenome (GOLD analysis project Ga0256833, IMG submission 190535) | Hydrothermal vent microbial communities from Mid Atlantic Ridge, Atlantic Ocean - 356-284 | ecosystem: Environmental > Aquatic > Marine > Hydrothermal vents | place: Atlantic Ocean: Mid...
GTGGTGGCCGGGGCCGTGCGACATTCTGTCATTCGTCTATCCTACTCGTCTACTCCTCGGAGGGCGAGGGCACCAAACATAGAAGGGTGCGATACAACTGTCATCCGGCTGCTTGCGGAGTTCCTCCTGCATCCTGCGCAGCTCTTTCCCAGGCAGGTACTCACGAACAGGTGACTGCTCATCGTCTGGGGGCACCGAAAAACGTTTAACACCGTCATAGTCTGAGTAAAGATGCTTCGGCACAAATCAGCCCTCTCCAGGAGCAGGGGAGGAAAGAAAGTCCCCAAACGGATCAGCTTCTGGCTTCGCCTTGGACTTCGCCTTAGCTTTCGCCTTGGGCTTCGCCTTGGTCTCCTTCTTCGAGGCGCCCGGTGCGTCCGGTGCGTCCGGTGCGTCCGGTGCGTCCGATGCGTCCGATGCGTCCGATGCGTCCGGTGCGTCCGGTGCGTCCGGTGCGTCCTGGGTGTTCGACTGACACCACATGACCTCATCGAACCCATCCAGCTCCGCCAGGGCATCGGTGTATACGTACAAACGCCCCGTGCTCTTCTGGCGCAAAAGCCGCCCCTGCTTGCCGTAAGCCGCTCCACGGCGCCTGCGCTCAATATCTACCCTTCTAATCACCATATCGCATCTCCTTGGTTACAAACCCCAGAAAGATGGGGCGGGCATCCCGCCCCATCTTGTCATCACATCTGATTACGGTCCATGAGCGGCTCGTAAATCTCGCCAGCAACGTGCAGACCGAGACCTTTCAGACCATCCGCAGGCAGAGCCGTAATGGTCATCTGCAGCATGTCATTCTCCTTGAAAAACACAGGAGCACCGCCATGCGCAGAGTACAGGTCATACATCTCCGTCATCTCCGTGGCAGCGGACACGCCGAGCGCAAACGGAAGCGCGCCGCCGATACCGTTACCGCGCACGGCGAGGTCAAACGTCAGCCCCGCAACAGGTTTGTAAACCTGCACGGTCACCGTGTTCAGCCGGGTGTGGATCGGCAGGATCATGATGTTCAGCACATCGCCAACGGCGAGAGGGGTGCCCCCATCGCCCAGGGCCTCGAAGAAACGGGCCTGCGCCGGAGACATGCCATCAGAAATGTACGTCGCACCACGAGGGCGGTTCGGGTCCAAAGTGAACGTGGGCGAGAACTGACAGGACGCCGACCGGTGATCCGGCTGGATGTAATCGGTGGGCGCCGGCTCAGTGGAAGGCAGCATACCCCAGTCAAGGTTGCGCGTGCGCTGCCCGCCCCAGAAAATATTGTGTTCAGCCATGATAGCTCTCCTTCATTCGGCTGGATTACGCGAAGCGGCAGTACAGGTCAACCAGACCTTCTGGCTGCACAACGTCGAAGCCATAGACAGCCAGACCCTGGTAGTAGCGATCCCAGGTATCCACATCCTCCATAATGCGGGTTTCCTGGATTTGCGACGCAAACACCGTAGCCGACGGAATACCGGCCAACACGTGGTAGCACCAAGCATTCACACCCGGGTCCCAAACACGCTGCACGTGATTGGACTGGAACAGGTTCAGCCCCGCCGGGGTAGCAGGCAGCTGCCCGTTCATCAGCGGCTCAGACCGGTTCATGCCCGTAATGTCCGCGCGGCGGAAATCACTGTTTAGCCCAACAGTAACGCCGACCGTCGGCATCACAACAAACCTGTTCTGCATAGGCACAGACCACTCAGACAGCACCGCACCGACCTCAAACAGCACCTCATCGAAATTGGCCGCTGTGATGGTAACCGGGTTACCCAGCGTGCCCATGTTGTAGGCGCCTGACTCGACACCTGCGTTGATGCCAGAGTTGGCCGCGTCCACTTTGGTGTAGACCGTGGACAAAATATCGCGGTCAACCTGCTCCGCAAGGGAATTAGCGGCGTTCTGCAGAAAAGCGTCACGGAAAGAGCTCCAGTTCTGCATCTGGAACTCATCAACACGATCGATCTTGACCGAAAAGCGCTTCGCCTTGTCAACCACCAGCGTGAAGCTCTCGGTCTCGATCACATCATGCTTGATCTTGCCATCTTTGATGTGGTCATGGACCGTGACCACAGGCTCACGATAGAAAGTGATCTGGTCGCCACCCTTGGTCAACTGACCAATATAGTTGGTGTTCGATATCCCTTTGAAAATCGTTGCTTCGTGAAACCGCCCAATGAGCTCGCTGGAAACAATCGGGCTGGTAAGATTGCCGGAATACTGGGGGTAATTCGAGGCCGCCGGCACGGCACGTCGGGAAACAGCCATAGCTTAACTCCTTACATGGCCTCTGGCGTATCATAGATAACCTGACCCTTGGCTTCGGCATCTTGATACAACTTCCTGATCGCCAGCCACTTGGCTGCGGGAAGCCGCCCACGCGAATATGCGTCAGCTGCTTCCGCCAGCTTCGAGGCTAGCAGACGTTTACCTCCCAAGGGGGAGGCGCTCGCTCCGGTCATGGCAGCGACCGAAACCGGCGCGGCGGTCTGCGTCTGCGGTTGGGCAAACGCAGCTTGTGCAGCTTGTTGGGCGGATGTCCCCAGACCACCCCCCTGCTGCATGGCGGAAGAAGCATACTCCTTCCGAAAATCGTCAATGATATTGCGCACCGCGGCGACATCATGTGCTGCATGCGCTTCGGCCAGCACATCGCGCACCACCCGCCCCGTATAGGGCACGGACTTTGCCAAGAAACTGGCGAACCTTGGGTCCGAAGTGATGGTGTTGAGATCAGGAATGGCAGCGTACAGAGCAGACTGGTAGGCCTGCTCTGTAGTGGTCCCGAGCTGCTGCTGCACATCCGCAATACTGGAAGTGGTGCGCTCCTCCAGAGAACGCACACGCTCCAAAAGCGGGCCTAGCGCCCCCTGCAGCGTCTGCGCCACGATCTTCTGAAGCGCCGGCACATGCTGCCCAAGAGCCTGCTGCTCATCCGCGGTCAGGTCCATATTCTCAGGCAGGTTGAGCATGGGCGCCGGAGGCTCTGCAGACTGCTGCGAGGCCTGGGCCTTCTGCTGCAGTTCCGCCACCTGCTGCTGCAGCTGCGCGACGAGCTGCGCGTTCTGCGCGGCCACGGGATCAATGGCAGGCGGCGCAGGCTGAGCCACAGGCTCCGGTTGCGCAACTGGCTCCTGAGCAGATTGAGACACTTGAGCCTCCGCGGCAAGATCATCCACGGACGCTTGGGGCTGCTCAGGAGCCAGAAACTCTGAAATGTCAAGCTCATCAGAAGCCGGCAAAGCAGCGGGCGCCTGCTCCGCCTGGGCAGGCTCCTGCGCCGGATCGGCGGGTGCGCCTTCCTTGCGAAACTGGGTTGGAATAGGATACACGTTCGCTGCTTGCGCCATACTCACATCTCCTTGGTTTTGTTTATGGACGACACGACCCAGCCTCGGATTTTCTCAACCGCGCTTAGCTGCCCCTGTAGACGGCACACATCATCCATTGTTTGCGCCTGCAGCAGCCCCTTCTGAGCCTGCGCAGACATATCGTCAAGGGCGTTCAGCAGCTCCTCAGCTACTGAACGTGCCCTGCCTATGGACGGCAATCGGCTCATTTACCCTTGCCATTCCCTTTCTTGGTGGCCCCAAATCCACCAGAAGACCGCTTCACGATGTTACTGGTCACGACCCTGGGGGAGGACCCAAAAAACATAGGTTTAGGTTGCTTAGCCATGTCAAATCCCTTTCGCCTGCGAAACAATACCACGATAGCCCTAGTCAAAACAAGGTCCATTAGGCGTTATCTTTATGGCTTCCGTATTAGGAAGCGCTTCAAGCAACGCCTTTGGTGACTGAGGCCTACCAACATGCACCCCGCACTTGTTCAAAATACGAGCGACGAACTGGTGGCACACCATATGTCCGCCTATTGTAACCATGCGAAGCCCAAAAAACGCCAAAGCTATATTAAGCCAAGCGTATTTGTAGGTACCAAGGTATCTAAACGCCAGGTGTGCAGCTTCCTGTCGCCATTTTGCTCCGGTCTTAAACAGCCAGAACGGACGAGTAAGAGAGCATAAAGGACGCAGCCTGTAGCCCCCTGTCGAATGACTCTCAACGATGCACGGCACTGGGTCATCTATTGCACTGACCCGCACCAAAACAACCACCGCCACATGGGTAAATACGGAACCTGTAAACCAGGACACAAGCCTAGAGAACCGCCCGTTGCCCTGGAACGCTACCACATCCCCGTTAGTGCATCTATCGAACGTCATTTTCCCTGGCCCACAGCAAAAAGGCTTCCATAGATGCGAGAGCCTCCTGCTCATCCGACGTAAGTGAGTGCTTCCCACGTAGCAACTCGACAGCCGACGCTATCCTTGCGCGAACGCTACTGAAGTAGCTTCTGTCATCACTATTAATGGCCATCTGAAGCCTCCTTCTCAAGTTCAGCGACGCGCGCGGACAGCTCTTTAACCGCCTGCACAAGCACAGGAATGAGTGCCGTTTCCGTAATCCTCAAATGCTCAGGATCAGAGCTATCGACAATGACATCATCATTGACTTCCTGCGCGATAAACCCATACCGTTTCCTACCATGCCGACTATCGTTTTCACGGCTTACCTTGAAATAGTATTCAACAGGGTTAAGCGTTTCCAGAAAGTCCAGCCCTTTACGAAGTGGGGCTATATCACGCTTATCGCGCTTATCAGACGTAACCGTCCAAGCAACCTGTATATGCGCTGCCGTAATGTTACCATTGCCCAGCGTAACGGTGTTGCTCCCATGACCTCGCGCAGCGAAACCAATGACAATCTCATTGTCCGCGTTGTCCGCCAATGCACGCGTGTCGTACCCAATAAACACACAGCTATTGGCAGTCTGCAACTCAGACTGGTCATTGAGATACCGACCCGCGTGCCCGCCATACCCTACATTGTTATCGCCGTGTTGCAGCGACCCTAGACTGTCCCTGCCCTGCGCACTATTGTTGGCCCCATCTATCAACGCAATAAGGCTGTTCACACCAACAGCGTCATTGCGCCCGATACCGAGCTGCAAGTTCATGAGCGCACTATGCCCAACGCACGTATTCGCCGGGGCAGTCGTGTTGTTCCTAAGCGAGTTAGTGCCAACTGATGTCTGCGCAGTGCCCGTAAGGTTGTAATAGCCAGACCTGGTTCCGACGAATACACACCCACTCGTATTAGTGGAACTGTACCCAGCAAAGGCACCAAGTGCAGTCATATTGTAGCTTGTTCCAGACAAGCTACGCAGTGAAGCGCGCCCAAAAGCACTACAGCCCCCTCCGGAGCCACCACCGTTTAGCGCATTATGGCCAAACGCCGTACAATCAGTGCCTGTATGGCTCGTTCCAGTAAGAACACCGGCATACGTGCTCCCACCAGAAGATGTCCCATGGCCAACCACGTCAACCAACCTATCGACATGAAGGAAATGCCGTGGGTCGCTGGGAGCCTGTTCAATACCGTTATTGGCGTCAGGGGCGGGCAGCTGCACAGCATGTTTATGCCCTTCATCTGCATACCTGCCTGTGTTTCCAATAACCCCCACACTACTATCAGAAGCAGGAGACGCCGCTGTGGCATGATCCGGCACGCGCTGGTCCAAGGCCGCTTTCAGCCCCAAAGGCGTGACGGCCAATGTGGCGGAGGACCCAGCCAAAGTTTCAGCGCCCGTAGCCAGCTCAACGGAACCGACCTGAGTTGTGCTAGCAGGAGCACCGCCGACAACGACATCGTTCCCGTTCACAGACACAAGGATACTGCCATCACCACGCACCCGCCTGAACTCCAGCACGTGCGCCGCCGTCTCACCCTTGTACAAGTCAGACCCGGTTCCTACGTTCGCCGCCCCTGCCACTTTCGCATCAGAAGCAGACTTGACCTCAATGATGGCATCATGAACGTTTGTAGCTGCCATGCCAGAGGCAGAGAAATTAGGGTTTAACGACGCCAAATTAGCATCAACATTGTGCCCATCAGCATCGACGAGGCGAAGTGTGGTATGGTCCTGCCGAACAAAAGCCTGGATAATAACATTGTCGCTAGCTGGAACCCATCTATGAGAAGACGCATCCCACGTAAGGACATCACCATTATTGGGCGCCGCCGCATCAACATCGCCGATATCAGTCAGTTTAGCTCCTGGCAATAGCGCGTTGGATATAGCGTCAACAAGCGCCTGCACAGTATCAACATAATACGTGCCGGACATGCCATTACCAGGCGAACCACCACGGTTAAGCGAAATATAATCTGAAACCCGAATAGCCATCGAACTACTCCATTACCTGTCACCACCGGGCGACACCATTCGCCGCAGGGCATCTACAAAAGACGTTGCACTCTGCGCCGCAGTCCATATCCGGCGCAGAAGATGATACCCCAAAAGCCCCAAGAGAAACGCCAGAGCGTTCCTGTACGCATGAGGGTCCCAGCTGAACCAGCTCAACACAGGGTCAGTGAGAAGAACTGACGATGTTACACCAGCAAATGTTGACGTGACAGCCTTCCACAGGCTTCGCCTGCGGGCGAAGAGGAAATCCAAAGCTGACCCAACCGCCCCGTAAACAGCCAGCCCCAGGCCATCACGAATAGCATCAGAAAGAAGAGCCTTCATACTTCAACTCACATCTCCAGACCTGCGCTACATCAACCAGCCGGCCCTTTTTGTTTTTCACTGTTAGACGCATGAACCAGCTTTTCATTAGCCTCCATTGGAGGAAGCCCCACAGCTGCCTGCGCTTGCGCATCTTCAAACCGCTTCCGCAAGTTAGCCAGCTCAGCCTGCAACTTTTTCAACGCCTGGGCCATTCCCTGCTTTTGCTTCTGTGTTGCCACATCGCTCTCCGTTAAGTGACCACACCATTGCTAATCAGGGCGTACCCATATATAGCAAGGATGTAGTTGTCCCCACCGCCACCTTGATGGCTAACACGGATGCTGCCTTGTGTAGGATCAGCCCCGGCAAAATCACTTATAACCGTAGACTGCCCAACATGATCGACCACATCCCGCATAATGTAAGTGTCTCTACGAACACCAGTGCTATTAGCTCCATGCGTAAAAGACCACCGCGGGTAAACAGGAAGCACATAAACCCAATTACTGGTAGGAGCATCCGAGTACCCAATGACAAAATCCAGCTTCTCAAAGGCCGTTAAGTCCGGATTATTAGGGATAGTCACAGTCGCAGGCGATGCGGGGATCAAAAGCCCGCTACCACCGTTGTTCACATAAGCATCGAACACGACACGCTGCTGCATTATGTCAGTCATCGTGATGGACGACGCCATCTCAGGCACGAAAGAACTCTCATCCGACAGCTCAGTGAAACGAATGAAATCCACCCCAGGAGTAAGCCTTGCCAAAACGGACGGTGCGATCCTGTAACTACCAGAAGCCAGAATATACCCCACAGTATTGCTCGCAGGAAGAAACACCTGCGCCCCGGCAAGCTTGAATGGCAGCCATACAGGGTTACCACCATCTACGGACAGCAAAATTTCCAGCGGGAGGTCCGCGGAAACCGTATAAACCAACTGCATAGGAGACTCTTTGACAACAAAACCGCCACCATTGTGAACACCGGAGCTATCAAACAGAAACCCCTGCCGAATGCCATTTGTACGAGCCATGGCCCAAACCTTCTCTTACGGCGCCACAGGAGCAGCCATCCAATGCACAGGCGTCTGCACCAATGCCCAAGCACCGGCAGCAAAAATATACGCCCTGTTATTCGCCAAGTCGATGTACCAAGGCGAGTTCTGCGAAAGATCAGGCGCAGCAGAAGGCGCACCAGCACCAACGAGCACTGGCTTCGCCTCAGGTGTAACTGTCGGGCAGCAACCCATCATTCTCTCCTAGTCTTATGGCGCCACTGGCGCCTGCATCCAAGATAACGCAGTCCCAAGTTCCGCCCACGAACCGGCGGCAAACGCATAGGACGACCCGTCCAGGCTCGTATCCACATACACAGGCTGATTGGCAGACAAGTCTGGCGCAACTGTAGGCGCCCCCGTCCCCACCATGTTTGGCCTTTCCTCAATCGCCAGCGCAGGGCAGCATTGGTGGAACATCTGAAAAGGGGAAAGATCAGCCCCAGTGGTGTTTTCCCGGAAAGTCACCACAACACGGCCAACCGGCGGGTCAAGAGGGTCAACGCCCGTCATCTGCAGCCTATACCGCCCCTCAACAATAATAGGCATGGCTGTATGGCACTCAGTAAGCATCGCCACCTTGCCAGGCTCCATAGAAAACGGGGCGAACTCCTCGCCCTCATAATCGCCCCAAGCCTGCTGGAGGCAAATAACATCCCCTGCTTTCAGCCCCCAAGCTTGAATAATGCCGGGATATTCTGTTACCTGAAAGGTGCCAGAAAATTCAGATGTGCTTCGGGAGTCGAACAGGACAACATCATCCCGCTGCTCCTTGCCATAGGAGTTTGATGCGTGCCCCAGATGTCCGGTATTAGCCATGGGCTACCCTACCACCTTGAACCGGCCTGCTCCAGCACCAATGGCACCGAGGCTACCAGGAAGAATGCGCTGTGCGCGCGCGATAAAGTACCCCAGATTTGCCCCTGTATACCTCAACCTATACCGTCCTGGCAAGAGCAAAAGCACCACATTGTTGTCGCGGTCCATAAACTGCTCCTCGCCGCCGATGCGAACAGCTTCAAACTCCGTGCCCTCATTGTCACCAACGAGCTGCTCCACCACCAACCTGTCACCAGCGGCCAGGCGAAACGCGCGAATGACATACCCATCACCATCAACCCCCACAACCAAATCATGGGAGCGCGTGGTGCTGCCGGCGTCGTATTGGCTGCCCGGCCCAAACAGATCGCTCTCTGTCCTGGTCTCAGAGTCATCAGCGGTGCTGGAGTGAGAAGACAGCACCCGCCCGGTGCTCAGCTCTCGAAGGCATGACATCACGACACCCGTGCATTACGAAGGGCCTCAACAACCGCTCGGGCAATGGCCGCCGCGGTGCCCCAAAGCGTATCGCTCTTCATGGGCACAGCCACGATAGGGTTGTGCCAAAACACCGTCTTGTTGGCGAAATGATGCGTAACGCCTTCTGGCGTATAGACATGGTACGACCCATCGGCGAAGCGCACGCGAAACCGGTCATCAACCAGCAGCTCCGTAACCTGACCGGAGCCATAGGCCACGTCATACACCGTGTCACCAATAGCAATAGCCTGCCCGTCAAGATTTGCCATGTTGCTCTCCTATAGCTGCGGCGGCACCTGGTCCGCTGCCCCAGGTGGCGGCGGCGTCGCACTACGATTATCAAGGGTTGGGGGAGGGGTCGCAGGTATCTGCGCCCGGAAGTCAATCGCCCCTGGCTTGGCCGGAGCCTGAATAGCTCCTCCCCCTCCCTGGGCGCCCTGTGCAGCCTGCGCCATGATCTGCGCCTGCTGCGCCTGCAAAGCCAACGCGTTCTGCCGGTCAGGATCAGGCACAATCTCATTATCCGAATACCCAAGGCTCTGCATGATCTGACGCAACAGCACCTGCAGCCCGATGGGAGGCACGATACCCAGCTGAACATATGGGGTAAGCATCTGCAGGGTCTCGACCGCCCGGCTCTGAGACAGCTCGCGCTGCAAGATACCAGACGCACCGCGCGCCACGACCTTGGCATCCGCCTTTATGGACGTATCCGGATCAAACATCATCAGCAGCTCAAACAAACTGCTTACCAGGGGCTCGATAACGTCCCGATCAATGTTCCCGATGACCTTCTTTACACCCTTCGCTGCATTGCCCATGAGCAAGCTCAGCCCACCAAGCGTACGCCCGGCCCCAGCCACATTGGGGTTACCGATGACATACGCAGGGATACCAGACACGTCATCCGCCAGCTTGGTGTAATAGTCCTGCACCTTAAGCAAAGACCCCGCATTGTCAGGGATTTGGTGGAAACGAAACACCGGCTGATTGCTGTTCACCACTGCGTCATTGGATGTCAGGTAGACCCGGTACGGAGTGATTGAAGTGATGTCTTCTTCGTCAACGAGGCGGTCAACATCGACCTCCGACACTGGAGCAGAAGAAAACGGCATGTTTCTGGCCAGCGCCCTGGCCGCTGCATTCACCATGCGCTGCGGGTCGGAGAGGATGGATGGCAGCGACCGCCCCCAGAAGGACCCCGGAATTTTGTCGAATGATGTGGCATGGAACGGACGCCGTCCGAGAGGGTGAGGGTTGAGAATAGCGCGGAGTGTGTACCCCGCGCACACCCACACTTCTGCCTCATACATGGCTGTCATGTCAGCCACATCTATA
>Ga0256833_1003793_pt1 | contig 10256 bp, 7 predicted proteins | sample 356284metaG_FD_190535 | JGI IMG/M metagenome (GOLD analysis project Ga0256833, IMG submission 190535) | Hydrothermal vent microbial communities from Mid Atlantic Ridge, Atlantic Ocean - 356-284 | ecosystem: Environmental > Aquatic > Marine > Hydrothermal vents | place: Atlantic Ocean: Mid...
ATATGTTATCTCCAGAGATCTTCAAAGCTCCCAGCATAATTATAATTCCAGAGGTAAGAGGGACAAATGAGAGAAGGGTGTGTTTTATGTTTTTAAAATGAATAAATACTATTGAAAACACAAATATCAAAGATAACCAGGTGGATATTGCAAAGTTTCTCTTTACAAGCCTTTTTATTTCATTTATAACAACATCAATTCCGGTTACAAATGAGCCAGTTTTTGAATTATTCTTTAAGATTAAATCTATTTTTTTTACCATTGTTTCCGTAAATTTCTTATGCCACAACCCTATTTTCGGATAGATTTTTATCACAGCCACGAACTCTTTTTTCTTGTTTAGATATACAAGGTAATTCTTTAAAAGTGGGTATATGGAGGACTGTAAAAGATCTTTAAATGATATGGGGGAAAGGTGATTTAACCCATCCTCAATGGATTCAATGTATGTTTTGTAATAATCTGTTGTCTCAAACCCTTCTTTAGAGAGGATTTTAAAAAAGTTTTCACTTATTTTATCCGGTTTTTGAATCTTTGACAGGTAATCAATATTTTTTTCCTGTTCTCCTTTCAGTGGCAAAAAGGAAAAAATAGAGTCAATTTTTGATATCTTCTGGTTTTTGAGGCCATTTTTCAAAGCCATGAATTGCTTTTCTATATCTTTTTCATCTTTTCCCTTTAGGATAACGATAAATGACCTGAGTGAACCTCCTAATTTTTTTGTTAAAAATGTTTGAGTTTTTAAAGCAGGGTTTGTCTTGCTTCTTAATTCTCTTAAACTTGTATTGAATTTAATCTGAATTAAATTAAAAAAGAAAAATAGAATGATCAAAAGAGAGGAAAAAACCACTTTTTTAGGATGTCTGTCAACTATTGAGTGAAAGAATCTGGTACCGAATCCTGCTATTTTCCCTGGTTTGTATATGTTTTTCCTAAAAGCAATAATCAATGGGATTATTAGGAAGCAAGAGATTAGAGTTGAGACAATGCCAATTGAAGACACTATCCCGAACTCTCTCAACCCTTTAAAATTGGAAAGAATCATTGATGAAAATGCGGCTGCAGTGGTTAATCCACCTGCGATGGTTGCAAAACCAGTTTCTTCAATTGTTTTTATTAATGCTTCTTTTCTGTCTCTATTATTTACCTCTTCTTCAAGGAACCTTGAATACAGGTGTATTGAGAAATCTATTCCAAGTCCAACCAGTATTGCCCCAACGATTGAGGTAAGTATGTTTATCCTTCCAACAAGGAGGTAACTTAATCCAAATGTCCAGATCTCTCCAATTACAAGCGGGAAAATTGCATAGATGAAAGATAGAGGATTTCTAAATCCAATTATAAAGATGAGGATGACGAGTACGAAAGAAAGCCATAATGATGAAAACATGTCGTTTTGTGCCACATTTTTGTCATAATAGGTTATCGGGTGAGGACCTGTAAATCTCACATCAATTTCAATGTTTTCATTTCCTATTTCATTTTTAAACTCTTTTTCTGCTTTTTTTACAGTTTTAAATAAAAGATTCATAACGGATGTTGTGTACTTTAAATTGTCAGCATGGCCTTTGGTTTTAATGAAAAATACTTGAAGGGTTTTATCTTTTGAAAAATAGTAACCATCAAAAAGAGATATTTTAAGTTTACCCTTTATTTCCCTTGAATAGGATTCGAGAAATGAAAGTATGTTTAACGGATCTTTTTTTATCAATGTAAAACTGCCACTCCCTGTTTGAAGTAGCATTTTGTTTTTTTCAATTGTACTTTTCATGCTGTTATAATTAAAAGTTTTAATGAATTCTGGAAGATTTTTAAAAGGGACAATAACCCACAGTTTTTTTAAAAAAAATGGAGTAAATATCATTTGAAGTTTGGTATTTATATTAAAGTCCAAACCGTCAAAGTATCTGGTGAACTCTTTACTATGAATAAGGTAATCGGTAAATATTTCAGAGTACAGTTCAATGTTATCTGGATCGGGTTTTCCGTCTTTTCTTGACACAACAACTATTATACTGTCAGTTAATCCTATTTTATCTATTGCAAAAAGGTATTCTGAAACCTTTTTGTTTGTTGGAGGTAAAAGATCGGTAACCCTTGCTGAGTAGGTGAGCTTGGTGGATAGAAACAATAAAATACATGTTATTATGAAAATAAAAGTGCTTATCCCTATTCTGTGTGCGAATATAAAATTTATATATTTTTTGCTAAATTCTCTTCTGTTCATGGCATGTTAATTTTATCAAAATATCAGGATTGTTCTGGAAAAATAATCATTGTAATGGCAACTGTTTTGGTATTTTCATCAATAGTGATGGGGGAAAAAACAACATTTGCCTTAAATTCTTTATTCTCTCTGTCTTTGAGTTTTATCTTTTCACTTATGGTCTTTTTTTCTTTTACCACCTTTTTTAATATAGTTTGAGTGTCGATAAGGTTATCCCTGGGAATGATCTGGATGAAAGACATGTTTTTGGCCTCAGTAACAGAATACTTAAATCTTTTTTCAGCAGAGTGGTTCCAGTTGGTGATCTTTCCTTTAAGGTTAAATGTAAGAATGGGAACACCAGCATTTTGAAATAAAGATTCAAGAAATTTTTTCATATATTCGTTTTCTTTTAAAAGTTTTTCCAGCTGTTTATTTTTCTGTTCAAGTTTTCGTTTTAATATCTTTGTTTCATTTAAAAGTTCTGCTGTTTTTGTTGATGTTTCAAGGGCAGATTTTAAAACTTCGTCATCTTTTATCATACCTTTTGAGCCTTTAAATATGAGTTTTAACAGTTCATCGTTTTCACTTCTGTTTTTTTTGGTAGAATACCCCTGTTTATCTTTTAGTTTTGCAAGTTCGCTCTTTATTTTTGAGATTATTTCTTTTAATTCATTGTTTTCGACAAGTCTATGCTTTTTTGCAAAGTCTTTAAATGTTTCAATTGCAATTGCTTCAAATGTTTCCACCACCCCTTTCCCTTCAATTGCGATTGCTTCAAAGTATGGCACTTTACGAAAATTTAATTTGTTTTCAAGTTCTTCAATGGGAGTAACATTTTTAAGGTCTCTTTTGTTGTATTGAAAGGTAAGAGGGATAGTTTTAATATCCAGCCTGTTTGCCTTCAGGTTTACATAAAGGTTGTTGATGCTTTGAATATTCTCATTTATTTTATGTGCCTGGGAATCGGCAACGAAAACAACTCCGTCTGCGCCGGCAAGTATTATCCTTCTCGTGGAATCATAGTGTACCTGGCCAGGAACGGTATAAACCTGAAATTTTATTTTTCTTTTCAATGCCTCAATTTCAAAAGGCATTAAATCAAAAAAAAGAGTCCTGTCCTCCATCGTATTGATGGAGAACAGTTCAGTAAATTGGATTTTATTTACCAGATGATGTAATTTCTGCAGATTTGTTGTTTTCCCTGATAGCCCCGGACCGTAATAGACTATCTTTAAAAGTATCTCTCTTGTTTGAGTGTTTATTTGTACCAACTAATCTCCAGAGTGATTTTTTTGGGATCAGTATTCACACCAGTGTTTTCCGGCACCGTCATTGCCGTTGCTGTTGTATCTGATATCACCTGTTGATGCATTGTAAAGATAACCTGGATTATTGTCAACATCAGAGCATGTAATCGGGTTTGAACTGGATTCAGTTATCATATTGGAGCCATCAATTGGAGATTCTGGCATGTGACCTTCAACAAATATTGATGCTGCCCCTGTTGCCTGAAGTTGTGCTGCAGTTGGGAAAACAGCATAGCCATTTAAAGCATTTCTTGCATACTGGATCGCCAATGCTGACCTTATGCTGTTGATAGTTGCTTTTGCTGAGGCCCTCAATGCTTCCTGCCTCATATCAACATACTTTGGCATTGCAACTGCGGCCAAGATACCCAGGATTACAATTACCATTACCAGTTCAATCAGTGTAAAACCCTTGTTTTTTTTCATAATCCCCTCCTTTCAAAATCTGATTAAAAATATAACACTTTTGCGGCTTTTGTCAATAACATTTATCCAAATCCCTCCATATTTTGCTATAAATTATAGGATTTTTTGAGTATTTTTCAATTAAATTCTCAAACTCTTTCCTTTTATCAATTTTGTCGTACAGGCAAAGTAAGAAAACTGTTCTTTTAAAGTTTAAAAAGAAAGAAAAATTGTCCATTTTTTTAAACCTGATTTTCTTCAATGTTTCAATTGCTCTGTTATACTTTTTGTTTCTTATGTCGATTAAAGCATTGATGTAATCTTCAACTTTTTTGTTGTAAATCCCATAGATTTTCAAAAATTTTATATCCTTTTTTATAAATTTTTCAAGGTTTATTCTTATTTTGCATTCAATTTTTATTAACATGATTTTTGAAACGAAAATTTTTGAATTAAATATGTAGGATAAGATCTTGTTTTTTGTGGAGTGTGCTTTAAGTTTTTTCTGGTATTTTTCTGTCTCAAAAACAATTTTATCATACATCTCATTCCGATATAGTAAATCTAAAAACTCAAGTAATTTTTGAGCGGAAAATGATTTATTCAATGATTTTTCGAAAAGATCAATTGCTTTTTCCATATCCCCCATATCTCCGTAGGCATGCCCGAGTATTCTCAAGATCTCGGGGTCTTTTTCAGGTTGGATGTTTGCAATTGCAATCGCTTCTTTGTTGAATCCAGATTTCTGAAAGATATTGACTGTTTCGATAAATGGCCATGTTCTGTTGTATGTTTTTAAAAGTTCGAGATAAAGTTTCAATGCTTCCTGATACTTCCCCTGTTTTTCAATTGAAAGGGCATAGGTTGTTTCAGCATCAATGCTTTGCGGGAAACTTTTATAGTTCAATTCCGTGTAATAAGTTTTGTACTGCCACTTTAAATTGTGAAACATGGTTGCCCACATTGCATTTAAAATAAGGATTGAAAATACAAAGTATCTGAAAAATGGTTTAAGATAAAATATTATTTTTGCAAATGCAAGAATTAAGAAAAAGGATGCAATATAGTTTCTATGAAAGAACACTCTTAGCAAAGGGGGAAAGGTTGACTCAATTGAATGGAAAAGGAAGAATCCTAATATTCCAAGTGTTATTACTCTGTCTTTTTTTACAGAAAAAATTGATATTGCAAATAAAAAAAGTAACAATAACAAAGAAAAAAAGGTTGTGATAGGGTGAAACAATCCCCTTGATGCTTTAAAGTCAATGAACAAGAATATATCTTTATTAAAGGGGATTAAAATGTTTTTAATGTAAAATACTAAAACTCTAAATTCTGTAAAAAACCTTTCAAGTGGGCTGGTTCCCCTTCTAATGTATCCTGTAATAAAATAGTTTTTACAGAAGAAGTACCAGAAAACGAGAAAAAGGAAGCCAGTTATGTACAGGGTCAAAATATCTTTTTTATCCCCGTTTTTAACATAGTAATGGACTAAAAACAGCCCTAAAAATAGTACGCCACTTTCCTTTGAAAGAGTAGAAAGTATTACGAAGAGAATAGCGAGAATAAGATATTTCACATCTCTTTTTTCTTCCCATTTTAGATAATAAACCGTTCCTATTCCTCCGAACATTGCCATTAAAGAGGTCATTCTTTGAACCAGATAAGAAACTGCAAAGAGATTTACAGGGGAAACAGCCCAGAATAATGCAGCAAAAAAGGACAATTTCCTGTTGTCTGTTAATTTCAATGCTATATGAAAGAATATAATAGTGTTTATGTAATGGATTATTACATTTACTGCAATAAAAGAGTGTATTTCGCCATTAAAGATGTGGTGGTTAAGATAGAAACTCAAGTAAGAAATTGGTCTGAAACCACCGACATGGAATTTTAAAGCATTTAAAATAGAGTGAAGATTAAAACCATCTCCCACAAGTTTAAATGAAAATATATTTACAAAGTCATCGTAATATATCTGGGGATGAAGAAGGGTGTTGTAATAACAGATTAAAATCGCAATCAGAAAGATAAAATAATCAAGCGAAGTGAGGTCTTTATTAAAAAAATTTTTCTTTTTAACCATTTTTAACCCATTTTTATTTAAACAAACTCATCATGTTCCACATTGGCAGATATATTGCCAGTGCAAAGAATAGCACAATTACGGCGAGTCCCGCAATTAAAAGGGGTTCAATCAATGTTGAAAGATTTTTGATGGTGTAATCGATCTCTTTTTCATAGTAATTTGCAACCTTTAAAAGCATGTAATCAAGTTTACCTGTATTCTCCCCTATGGTTACCATCTGCACCACCATATCGGTGAAATACCTGTTTGCAGCCATTGGCTCTGCAAGGGTTTTCCCCTCTAAAATTGAGTTTTTGACCTGAATTATTGCATTTTCAACCACAACATTGTTTGTTGTTCCTGCCACAATATCAAGGGCCTGGACAATGGGTACACCTGACTGGATCATCAGTGCAAGTACCCGTGTGAATCTTTCAAGGTATATTTTCAGAAAAAGAGGTCCAAAAATAAAAACTTTCAATTTGAATTTATCGAATTTCCATCTGCCACTATCTGTACTTACCCATTTTCTGAAAACGAGATAAAGGAGTAGCATAATTAAAAGTAAAAGCCACCAGTAATCCCTTAAAAAAGTGTAAAATCCGAAAAGCATTCTGGTAGGAAGAGGCAACTTCTTCCCGAATTTTCCATATATTTTCTGGAATTGAGGTACCACAAACCACATTAAAATGAAAAACGCTATGCTTAAAGCTCCAACCACCAGTTTTGGATACCTTGTTGCCGTTCTGATCTTATCTTTTGTGTCTTTTTCATTCTCCAGGATTATTGCTATTCTATCGAGTATCTCAGGCAATACACCCCCCTCTTCTGCAACGAGAACCATATTTATCTGCATTCTCGTAAATATATCTGGGTGCTCAGCCATTGCTTCCGAAAGTGAACTTCCCTCTTCAATCCTCTCTCTAACTCTGGCTATTGTTTTTTCCAGTTTTTCGTTTGTTAATTGTTTTCTAACAATTTCAAGGGATTGAATTAAGGGGACACCTGCATCGATAAGAGTTGAAAGTTGTCTGAAAAAAAGGATCTGATCCGTTGCCTTAACCTTATCAGGAAATACTTTTAGGCTTAAAATACCGCTTTTTTTTATCTCCTGGACCTTTATGGGTATAAGTTTTGCAATTTCAAGTTTATTGTAAAGTTCCTTTTCAGTTTCAACATCGTATGTGTTTTCAAACAGGTTCCCGGATTCGTCTCTTGCTTTTACATAGTACTTTGGCATATTATTCGCCTATCCTTGTCACCCTCAAAACTTCTTCAAGAGTGGTTATCCCCTTTAAAACCTTTTTAAACCCATCCTGCTGCATGGTTATATATCCCATTCTTTTGGCCTTTTCAATAATTTCGTCCGGTGTTTTTTTCTCAACAATCATTTTTCTAATTTCAGAGTTTACCGTTAAAATTTCATATATCCCTGTTCGTCCCTTATACCCGGTTTCAGAACACATGGAACAGCCTCTTCCTTTTTTGAGTTTAAGGTTTTCATTTAAAGGATAACCAAGAACCATTTTTTCATCATCTCTTGCAAGGTAATCAACTCTGCAATTGGGACAGACTTTTCTGACAAGTCTTTGACCAATAATTGCTCTTATTGACGATGCAATCAAAAATGGCTCTATATCCATTTCTATCAATCTGGAGATAGTTGATGAGGCATCGTTTGTATGTATGGTGGAGAGCACTAAGTGTCCTGTCAGTGCTGCCTGAACTGCAATTTCAGCAGTTTCTTTATCCCTTATTTCACCAACCATTATAATGTCAGGGTCCTGTCTTAAAATAGCCCTGAGCCCGTTAGCAAAGGTAACACCAGCCTGAGGGTTTACCTGAACCTGATTGATATTGTCAAACTGATATTCAACTGGGTCTTCAATGGTAATTATGTTTTTTTCTTCTGAGTTTAACTCTTTTAAACATGAATAGAGAGTGGTGGTTTTCCCACTTCCTGTTGGGCCTGTAACCAGAATAATACCGTTTGGTTGCTTTAAAAGGGTTTTAATAATCTTCAGCTCTCTTTTATTTAATCCCAGGCTTTCAAGACCCACAGAGGAAGATGATTTGTCAAGCAATCTCATAACTATCTTTTCTCCGTAAATGGTTGGAAGGGTTGAAACCCTTATGTCGTAATCTTTTACTCCTAATTTTAACTGGATCCTGCCGTCCTGCGGGCTTCTTTTTTCAGCAATATCCATGTTTGCAAGTATCTTTACCCTTGAGATGATTGCTGAAGTCATGGAAAAAGGTATGTTAAAATCCTGCTCCTTTAATATCCCGTCAATTCTGAACCTTATCCTGATTCTTGATTTCCCTGGCTCAATATGTATGTCACTCGCATCCCTTTGAGACGCCTGCAAAAGAATATTATTAACCAGTTTAATAACTGGTTTGTCAACAAGTTCCCCTTCACTTTCTTCCTCAAGGTTTAAAACATTTATATCTCCTTTTGCATAAAAATGCTCAAGTGCACGCTCAATTTCTTTACCTGAGCTTACAACAACATTTATCTTTTTGCCTGCAATTGAGGCTATATCGTCAATTAAATATATATTTAAAGGGTCTGAAACTGCCACAGTTAAAGTATCATCAACCAGAAAAAGCGGAATAACCTTATTCCTTTTGCAAAAATTTTCTGGAAGGAGACCCACAACTTCAGGGTCAAAGAGCATATTCCCGACTTCAAGGTATGGAATATTTAATTGTTTGCTTATAGCCTTCAACAGATCATCTTCGGTGATATAATTGAGTTGTATTAATGCTTCCCCCAATCTTAAGTTGTGTTTTTTTGCATAAGATAAAGCTTCTTCAAGTTGCTCTTCTGTTATAAGCCCGTTTTCCAGTAATATTTGACCTATCCTTTTTCTTTCTGTTGCCATATATCTCCTTATTTTTCCATATTAAAAGTATAAGGTAAAATAAATTTTGTTGTCAACAAAACTATTGCTATAATATGATTGAATAAAAAAAGGGAGATGGCGGATGTTATATGTAGATGTTAATCCCGATAGTTTAAAAGAAGAGGTGATCATTTCTGTAAAAGGGAAAATAGACACAATAGGGAATGACATATTTAAGAATAAGGTTGAGCCCTTTATTGAAGACCCCTCTTTCAAGAAAGTCAAGGTGGATTTAAGTGATTGTGATTTTATAACATCCGTTGGGCTTGGTGCTCTTGTGAGTTTACACAAAAGAGCGGAAAGCTTAGGCAAAAGGATAGTTTTTACAAGGTTGCACAAAAATGTTGAAAGCATCTTTAAAATAACCAATCTGTATAATTTTTTTAACATTGAGTAATAATATGCTGAATTTTAAAAAAAGTGAATTTCGTGATTACTTTGAAACAATTTTGATAGGCATACTTGCAGTAACATTTGCCAAAACTTTTGTTTTTCAGAATTTTAAAATTCCCACTTCATCAATGGAAAACACTTTACTTATAGGGGATCATCTTGCTGTTAACAAATTTATCTTTGGTCCCGTAAGTTTTGCGTGGGAAAAAAAGATATTTCCTCAAAGGGATGTTAAAAGAGGTGATGTTATTGTCTTTAGATCTCCTGAAAACCCTGATATTGATTTTATCAAAAGGGCAATTGGATTACCTGGTGATATTATTCAAATAATTGATAAGCAGGTTTTTATAAATGGAAAAAAACTAAACGAACCTTATGTCGTATTTAAAGATAAATACAACATATACAGAGACGGTCCTTTAAAAGTGAGAGACAATTACGGGCCTGTCAGGGTTCCTGAAGGCCATATCTTTGCAATGGGGGACAATAGGGATAATAGTGATGATAGCAGATTCTGGGGTTTTGTCCCCCGTGAGTATATAAGAGGCAGGGCGGTTGTTATATGGTGGAGTTACCCTGAGGCTAAAGGGGCTTACCGTAAAACTGGGTTGTTGAACTTTGTCAGAGATGTTTTTGACAAAGCAATCCACTTTTTTACAAAAACCAGATGGAATAGATTTTTTATGGAAATCAGATAATTTTTTTAAAAAATGGTTGACTTTTTTTAATAAATCATTAAAATCATTTCTTGCCTGTTTTTGGAGAGCGAAGTTCTTTAAATAGATAAAAAAGGTTGACATTCTATTGATTTGAAGTTATATTATTTATCCCGCAAGAGATTTTCTGGCTCTTTGACAACTGGATAGAGGAGAAGGGGGAAAGTTTTGCGGCCTATTTTGTTAAAGGAATAGGTTTATTTGAATAACGCAGGAAAGAGCTTTTATGTTGATATTAACATGAGGGTT
>Ga0256833_1003795_pt1 | contig 10254 bp, 9 predicted proteins | sample 356284metaG_FD_190535 | JGI IMG/M metagenome (GOLD analysis project Ga0256833, IMG submission 190535) | Hydrothermal vent microbial communities from Mid Atlantic Ridge, Atlantic Ocean - 356-284 | ecosystem: Environmental > Aquatic > Marine > Hydrothermal vents | place: Atlantic Ocean: Mid...
GGCGATGGAAGCCACCATTACTGTGGTCAAATTGAGTGGTATATGTGCAATGGCCATAAATGATAGTCCGGCAAGAATGGGAAAGATGTTGGGAAGAATTGTGAGAATGGCTACTCTTGCACTTTTAAAGAAAATGCCAATTATGAGGAATATCATCAGGAAGGCGGTAAAGAAACTCTCTATCTGGCCCTTCACAATCCTGTCAGCAACTTCAACTATAAGGGAAATTGTTCCGGTAAAGTGAACTTTTATGTTTTTTGTTCTCCATCTCTGTTTGAGATAATCTGTAAATCCCTTTTTAAGTTCGTCAACCTTCTCGGTATTTACATTCGCTGTCATAACCAGGGATCTGGCAAAGGAATATTCCTCGTTGACTGTCATATTCAGAAATTCGCTTCCCTCCATCAGAAGGAGATACTGGGCTATGAGATTATTATTGCGGGGAATTCTGAAGTATGCCGGGCCCCCCCTGTGAAAAATTCTGTTCACTTCTTTAACGATAACAGGAAGTGATATTATTTTTCTTACCTGCCTGTAATGACCTATGAATCTTTCAAACCTGTCCATTTCTGTTAAAGCTTTTTTATGCTTAAAGGTATTTGTCTCTCCCCTGTAGGTTATCAAAATGGGGGCTGATCCCGAAAGATGAGTATCAATAATTGAGTATGCCACCCTGACAGGATCTTTCGGTGAGAAGTATTCTCTCATGCTTGATTCAACTTTGAGAAAGAATACAAAGGGAAGCATGAAGATTACTAAAATAAGCGAAATCAGAATGATTACATTTTTCCGCCTTTTTATAAAGGAGGGTAAAAATTCCAGAAAATTGTCAAGTAATCCCCGTTGAGTTCTTTTTATAGATACCTGGCTCCTGTGGGGAATTATCATGAGAAGAGAAGGCACAAAAGTTATGGTGTAGAGATAAGCAACCATTACTCCAACAGCAGCAATTTCTCCAAGTTCTTTTACCGTCTGAATATTGCTGAACATGAGAGAGGAAAATCCAAGTGCTGTAGTAAAGCTTGTCATAAAGCAGGGTCCTATCATTCTTTCAAGGGTGTTAACAAGAGCTTTCTTTTTGTCGTTGAGAATCGTAAATTCTCCTTTGTAGTGGTTGAGAATGTGTATGACATCTGTCAGTCCAATTACACTTATCAGTGTTGGCAGGATTGAGGTGGATATGTTTATGTTTTTTCCCGTCAGGACGAGATATGCAAGGGCAACAATCATGGTGGACCATACTGAGAGATTGGGTAAAAGGATGAAGTAAAAGTTCCTGAATATGAAAAATAGGATTATGAAAACAATTATTACCGGGAGAATTGTGAAGATGTAAATGTCATGACGAACCTTGAAGTAAAGCTCCTCTATCATTATAGGTGCACCTGCAAGGTAGAATTTCTTAAAGTTTTTACGTAAAATCCTTTTTATCTGTTTCACAACAGATACAATTCTATTCTCATTGTATGCCTGTTCTGAGAGGGTTATATAGATAGCTGTGTATTTCAGGTCATCTGAGACAATATAGTTCTGAAGAAGATTTGAGATTAAAAGAAGCCTTTTTAGTTCTTTTATTTCTTTTCTTTCAGGCGGTGTGTGTGGCACTATTGGACCGGTTGATATTGTATTTCCCGAGGTTTTGATGTAGCTGAAATTTGTTATTCCAGAAACACTTTCAATGTATGGAATTCTTTTTAAATCGTTTATGCACCTTTCAATTGCCACATAATCAGCAGGGTCATTGATATTCCAGGGAATTGCTGCTGTAATTAGTCTGTCACTTCCAAATTCTTTTATTGTTTCTTCAAGCACAGAAGTATCAGACACATTTTTCAGAACCAGTTCTTTCAATGAATTATTGATCCTGAGATCCGGTAGATAGGTTGATGAAAAGATGACAAGAATCAGATCAAAGAGAAATAGATAGGGATAATTTTTTACTATGAATCTTGCTAACCAGCTTACCACATGTTAATTTTAAAACTTTGAAGGGAAAAAGGAAAGGAGTTAACCCCTTTCCTTTTGATATCTGAGTTTCTTATAGAAGAATGGCAGGAGGATCATCAGGAGAAAACCTGGCAGAATATTTCCGTTTCCACTCATGTCACATCCACCTCCACCACCTGAGTGTGAACCTGGAGGAGGTGGTGCTGTTACATTTATTGTGAAGTGCTGAAGCATGAAACTGCTGCCGTTGTCCACTTCCACAATTACATGATAAAGGCCGGTTTTTGGTGGATGCCACTGAATATACCCGCTTCCTGAATCTATACTCATTCCATCAGGAGCATAAAGGAGACCATAGTGAAGTGTCCCTGATCCCTCAGCCTGTACATCATATATGTAGTTGTTGCCAAGCTGTACACTTCTGGGAGGATAACTTGTTATATTGGGAGAATTCTCATTGAGATACATACCATTGAGAACAAGCAACGGATGACCGGGGGCTCCTGTTCTGGAATCACCATAGTAGAAGGAGTAGTCCTGATTTACAATGACATGTGCATTAAAAGCTCTTGTGGGATCGAAGAACCAGTCTCCCCTCAGAACAGATGAACTGTCACCGTAATCGTCAAAGAACCAGGGAAGAACTTCACCCGGGAGGTAGTTGCCATTATAGAGGGCTGATTTCAGGGTCTTACCGAAATTTCCGGGCCATCCAAGAATGTATCCATAGTAATTGTCGGTGGAGTCAAACATTTCTGGATGTGAAAATTGCAACTCCCAGATTCCCCTTGAAGAGGTGATGTCTATAAGTTCATAGGGAACAGGATTGAGGTTGTTTATGTCTCCTCCAAGGTCATCGTTGGAAATGGATTCATCCCCTGCTGCTGGAGCAGTGAAATCTGTTGCATTTGGATCAAAGTAATAGGTAAGCATGTGTAGAGACTCAGTTTTTATTCCTTCAAGCCAGTTCCTCAAATCATGGCCTTTGCCGTCATGTGCATAACTTGCAAATAACACTGGATGATTACCATACATACCTGCAGCAGAGTAAGAGTCATCGTAGAAATCGAGTCCACCACTTATATTGAGGCTTCCACTTTCTATGTCGTTACCCTGTTGTTCTTTGTAGACGGAAACTCTGTTATTTGTCATGATTTCAAGGGCAGTGAAGTCACCGTAAGTAGAACCATCCTTGTAAACCACCACCATTATTCCGTCAAACTCGTGTGAGTATGGTGACAGACCACCTTCATTTGTCCATACGTGGTAGAGGAAGTAGTAGATGAAAAAGTGAGTTTTACTTTCAATAACGAAGTAGTAAACCGCAGCAGGTAACTGTCCATTGTCATTCAGGGCATTCTGAATATTGTTGGTGGGATCAAAATCTCCATCAAAGTCAACAGAAGTGATTCTGTCAAATGCGCCGGTTGAGTCGGGGTAGACCTCCTGGTAAATTACAGGAGCATAGTGTTCCGCTAATTCTTTGTATGAGGCGTATCCAGAAAGTCTGCCTGCCCACAGGCCCCCTAAAAATAAAGTGATGGTTAAAAATACCTTCACCTTTCTCATGATGCACCTCCCTTCTCTAAATACCTTATCACAAAGAATTTTTAAAGTCAAGACGCCAGTTTTGGCACAAATAAAATTTTTGCGAACAAAACTTGACAGTACCCCTCCTTTTCTCTGTTTGTATTTTGTGTATTTTTCTGGTAAAATATTCCTGCAATGGAAGAGAGAGAAGTAAAAGTTGTAATTGGAGGGAAGGTTTTTACGATTTTAACTTCTGAGAGTGAAGAAGTTATCAGAGCTGGTGAAAGATTGATAAATGAAAGATGGAAGGAGCTTGCAGGAAAGCTGGAAAATCTTGATAGTTTCTCCAGATGGCTGCTTTTATCTTTTGATCTTGCAGTGGATCTGGTCAAGGCTGAGAAATTGCAGGAGAATTTGAAACTGCTTGGAAATAGAGCTTCAGAAGTACTTGAAAGATTTGGGGAGAGAGGCGGGGATTAAAATATAAGGAAAGGGGAAAGAAGAGGAAGCAATGGCAAATTCATATATAAATTCGTCGGTAAGGACTTATTACATCCCCTTTAAATCAAGATAATTTTCGTTTCCTCTCTTTCCCCTTACAGGTGTTATTATGAAGTTTGACATAAGGAACTTCTGTCTGGCATATAGATTTTCTCTATCATCAGAAGTTAAGAGAATTATCGAATTGATTTTTCTCCACAAAACAGGCAACCTTGTGAGGAAATCCGGTGTTAAATTTGTGGGTATTTACTATCCTGTAAAAAGAGAGCCTTCCCTTCTCAAGTTAATGGAAGTTGCTGAAGAAATTAGGTTTTACTTCCCTGTAATGAAGGAGAAAGATCTCTGCTGGGGTAGTTACAGGGGGTGGAACCGGGGAAAAATTAACAGATACGGAATATGGGAGCCTGAAAGGTGTGATAATGAAATACCAGAACTGATTCTTGTTCCAGGTGTCGCATTTGATATGAAGGGTTACAGAGTGGGATATGGAGGAGGTTTTTTTGACAGATTCCTGGAAAATTACAGCGGGATCAGTGTTGGAATTGTGTATGACAGGTGCCTCTTCAGAGAGTTGCCTGCTGAAGAGCATGATATTCCCGTAAAACTTGTTGTTAGTGAGAAGAAAGTGGTAGGAGAGAGGGTGTCTGTATAAAAAAGGAGGTTGAAAATGTCAGGTATTTATCTTGTGGTAACTGGTTTGATCGCTTTGATAGCAGGAATAGGTGCTGGATACTTAATTTTTAACAGACTTTCCACCAAAAGGGTGGAGGATGCCAGGAACCTTGCTGATCAGATTATAGAAGAGGCAAAAAAAGAGGCTGAGAACATCAAGAAAGAGGCGGAGTTAAAGACAAAGTCTGAATTGCTCAAGCTTCAATCTGAAATGGAAAAGAAGTACAGAGAAAAGGAAGAAGAATTCAGAAAGAAAGAGCAGAGACTGATTCAGAAGGAGGAGGTGCTTGACAGGAGAATAGATCAGGTTGAGAAGAAGGAGCAGGAACTTATAAAGAGAGAAAGGGACATTATTGAAACTGAGAGGAATCTTGAGAGAAGAGTTACCTATTATGATCAGCTGGTGGAAGAGGTTAAAACAAGGCTGGAGCGGATAGCGGGGATGACAAGAGAAGAGGCAAAGGAGGAGCTCAAGCAACAGATCATTGATGAAGCAAAACTGGAAGCTGCCAAGACTGTGAAACAGATCATTGAAGAGGCAAAAGAAGAGGCTGAGAGGGAGGCCAAGAAAATAATAGCACTGACAATTCAGAGGTACGCTGGTGACTACGTCTCTGAATCCACTGTTTCTGTTGTGACGCTTCCCAATGATGAGATGAAGGGAAGGATAATTGGAAGGGAGGGTAGAAACATAAGGGCAATAGAGGCTGCCACAGGGGTAGATGTGATAATTGATGATACACCTGAAGCTGTTATCATATCGGCCCATAACCCTGTCAGGAGAGAAATAGCAAGGCTTTCTCTTGAAAAACTTGTTGCTGATGGAAGAATTCATCCTGCAAGAATTGAGGAGGTGGTTCAGCAGTCAAAGAAGGAAATTGAAAGGGAGATCAAGGAGGCTGGAGAGAAGGCTGTTTTTGATCTTGGAATTTCAAAACTTCACCCTGAATTGGTCAAACTTGTGGGAAGGTTGAAATACAGAACGAGTTTCGGGCAGAATATTTATGTTCATTCTATGGAGGTGGCTTTTATCTCGGGAATGATGGCTTCTGAACTGGGCCTTGATGTGAAAATGGCACGAAGGGCGGGACTTCTGCATGATATAGGAAAGGCTGTGGACCATGAATTTGAAGGTACCCATGCTCAGATTGGTGCAGATCTTGCCAAGAAATATGGAGAACCCCCAGAGATAGTTCAGGCTATTGCTCAGCACCATGATGATAATCCTGAAAGTATCCTTGCTGTTATTGTTCAGGCTGCAGATGCTCTTTCCGCTGCAAGGCCGGGTGCAAGAAGAGAAATGCTTGAGAATTACATCAGGAGACTTGAAGAACTTGAGAACATAGCAATGCAGTTTCACGGGGTTCAGAAAGCATATGCAATTCAGGCTGGAAGAGAGCTGAGGGTAATAGTTCAGAGTGACAAAATAAGCGACGAGGAATCCCTGATGTTATCCAGGGATATTGCAAAGGAGATTGAGAAAAATTTAAACTATCCCGGTCAGATAAAGGTTACTGTTATAAGGGAGACAAGAGCAATTTCCTTTGCGAGGTAGATTATGAAGATCCTTTTTCTTGGCGATATAGTTGGGAAACCGGGAAGAAGAGCAGTGAAGAAATTTTTATCAGAATTCAGGGACTTTGATTTTTTGATAGCCAATGTTGAGAACAGTGCCGGCGGTTTTGGAATAACGGGACCGGTCTTCAACGAGTTGAAAGAAATGGGAATTGATGTGATGACATCAGGAAATCATATATGGGATAAGAAGGATGGTGCAAAGGTTCTGGATGAGTATCCTGAATTCATACTGAGACCCGCTAATTATCCCCCGGGAGTGATGGGTAAGGGTTACACCGTAAGAAAGAAAAATAACTTTAAAATAGGTGTGATAAACCTTCAGGGAAGAGTCTTCATGGATCCAATTGATGATCCTTTCAGAAAAGCGGAAGAGATCCTTGATGAGATAAGGAGTGAGGCTGATATAATTATTGTTGATTTTCATGCTGAAGCCACTGCCGAAAAGCAGGCTCTGGGCTGGTTTCTTGATGGAAAAGTTACAGCTGTTATAGGTACACATACGCATGTTCAGACTGCCGATGAAAGATTATTGAAAAAGGGAACATTTTATATCACCGATGCGGGAATGTGTGGATCCGTTGATTCAGTGATAGGAACTAAAATAGAAGATGCTCTTTACAGAATCAGGTTTCAGATCCCTGTAAGATTCAATGTTGCAAAGGGGGAAGAAGAGGTCCAGGGGGTTTTGATTGAAATTGACAATGCAGGCAGAGTAGTTGATTATAAACGTATAAAGGAGAGGATTGAAAGTGAGTGAAAAGGTGAGATCTGTTGAAGAGGCTTACAAATTTTTGATGAGAGGTGTTGTGGAAGTTATACCTGAAGATGGTCTCCTCAAAAAGCTTGAAGAGTCCTACAGAACTGGCAGGCCCCTGAAGATAAAGGCTGGTTTTGATCCAACTGCACCAGATCTCCATCTTGGTCACACTGTGTTGATCAACAAATTGAGACAATTTCAGGATCTGGGACATGAGGTTTACTTTCTAATTGGAGATTTTACAGGGATGATCGGTGATCCCACTGGAAGAAGTGAAACGAGGAAAGCTTTGACTCGTGAAGAAGTATTGAAAAATGCGGAGACCTACAGAAGGCAGGTTTTCAAGATTCTTGATCCGGAGAAAACAAAAATTGTTTTTAACAGTGAATGGAATGAAAAGTTGACACCCAGAGAATTCATTGAACTGCTTGCAAAATTTACCGTGGCGCAGATGCTAGAGAGGGATGATTTTTCAAAGAGATTCCGGGAAAATAAGCCTATTTTTCTGCATGAATTACTCTATCCCATAATTCAGGGATACGATTCTGTGGCTTTGAGGGCGGATGTAGAACTTGGAGGTACAGATCAGAAGTTTAATTTGCTTGTTGGCAGGCAGCTACAGAAAGAATTTGGACAGGAACCACAGGTTGTCATGATGATGCCGCTTCTTGTGGGGCTGGATGGTGTACAGAAGATGAGTAAATCCTATGGTAATTATGTGGGAATTGAGGAACCTCCCCAGGAGATGTTTGGAAAAATCATGTCTATTTCAGATGAATTGATGATTACATACTATGAGTTGCTCAGCAACTGCAGCAACGAGTATCTTGAAAAAGTGAAAAGGGGTGAAATCCACCCCATGGAGGCAAAAGAAAATCTCGCCTTTGAAATTGTAGAACGATTTCATGGAAGAGAAGAGGCGGAAAGGGCAAGGGAAACTTTCAGAAAGCTCTTTTCAAAAAGAGAGATTCGTGAAGAGGATCTTCCTGAAATAGTTTTGCCCGCATCCAGGGATGAAGAATGGTTGCCCTCAATTTTGAAAGAAGCAGGAGTGATAAACAGCACTTCTGAAGGTAAGAGATTGCTTCAACAGGGAGCTGTGAAAATAAACAATGAAAAGATAACCGACCCAGATTTCAGATTGAAGCGTGAGGGAAAATACATTTTCAGGGTGGGGAAGAAAAAATTTTTTCTCTTGAGATTTGAGTAAAGGATTTTTTTGGGCTAAAATAAAAGACGAATGAAAAAGTTCACGAAAATTATTGCTGCAGGTATTGTATTTCTTCTTGTTTTTACTTATGGCTGTGGCGAAGAAAAGGGAAACGGGACTTCTACTTCTTCTTCAAATGGGGGAACGCGTTTTACAGGATATGTTCCGGGCAAAAAGTCGGAAGGTAAATCAGGGGAAACTGAACTACCGGAAGCCCCTGAGGAGAATGGAATCTCTTTTACAGTTAGAGACAGTAATGTAACCATACCTCCGGAACAGATAAGCATAGTGGAACAGCAGGCTTTTATTTACATAGGTGGCAATGTGGAGGTAGATAATGTTACATACAGCATAAGCTTCACTTTCATAAAGTCGGTTTCTTATCCTCACACATACAATCTGGTTACTGGAAGACCCCAGTCTCAGGATGATGCAGTCTTTTTCTATCAGGAAGCGGTGTCAGGTGGGACAGTGAAAACCATTCAGAAGGTAAAGGATGGATTACTGGTGGTCAAAAAGCTTAGCGACAGAGAAATTACAGGTGGATTCTGGGCAAGAATAGGACTTGACAATGGTGAAGATCTCTATATCCACGATGGAACAATAAACCTGGAGAGGTGAAATGTTTAAGAAAATTCTTGCAGTAGATGATTCTGAAGTTATTCTTAATCTCCATAAGATGACCTTCAAGAGATACCCCAATGTTGAGCTAATTACGGCAAAGAACGGGGTGGAAGCACTTAAAAAACTGCAGGAGATTGAAGGTATTGAAGTTATATTGCTTGATATTAATATGCCCCTGATGGATGGCATCACCTTTCTTGAAATTGTGAGGAGAGAAAAGGATAAGTATGGAGATATCCCCATAGTTATTATCAGTACGGAGGGGGAGGAGGAGAGTGTTCTGGAGGCTCTCAGAAAAGGGGCAACGGGATACATAAAAAAGCCTTTCAGGCAGAGGGAACTTCACGAATTACTTGAAAAAATCGAGATGAAACTCAAACAGGGAAAACAGTAAGGGGTAATGCCATTCCTCGTATGGCAAAAAATTACCAGAGAGTGGGGATCTTTTTTCTGGAAGGATTTCATTCCTTTTGAGACTCCCGATGGTTTACAACTGAGAATGATCAGAAAATGGCATCCTGATTATAGGGGTAAGGGTGCCGTTCTTCTTATACATGGTTTTGCTCAGAACAGATATTCATGGCATCTTCCTGATAGAAGTTTTGTAAACTATCTCGCCGTAAATGGATATGATGTGTTTAACCTCGAATTGAGAGGACATGGTAGAAGTGGTTTCAGGAGCTCTCCCCCTGAGTTGTTTGAAGATTATGTGGAAAAAGATGTTCCATCTGCGGTAAAAAAAGTGGTTGAAGTTAGTGGAGAAAAAAAATTATTTGTAATTGGACACAGTCTCGGAGGAGCAATAATCTATGCATCTGCACCTTTTTTTAAGGATCACATAAGGGGAATCGTTACCATTGGGGGTGTATTTCTGTTTGGGCAGGGGCAGAAGATTTTTAACCTTATATCAAAATTGGCAGTTACTCTAGACAGGAATTTAAGATTCCTGGATCTGCTGGGTTATGTTCCTTTTCACATTGTGGGTGAAATTCTTGAGAAGACCACAATAATTCTGAATTCACCTCTTTTCCGTGACTTCCCGATTACTCCATGGTATCCTGGAAGCATTGAGAGAGAACTTGCCAGATTCAGATTGAAAGAGGGATTTGATAAGACGGGAATCAATATACTGAAAATAATGATAAAATGGGCATCGGAAGGAAGGTTTACAGATCTGGAGGGTAAGAAGGATTACTGGTCTGAGTTCGTAAAACTGGATGTTCCGCTTCTTGTGATAACCGGTGATAGAGATACTCTTTGTACCCATGCAGATGCGTATCCAGCATATTTTTTTTCACAATCAAGGGATAAAGAATACAGAATTTTCACATTTAAAGATGGAAATACTCACTGGGGTCATATTGATTTGATCCAGGGACAGATGGCTCCATATATTGTCTGGCCATACATTCTACACTGGATGGAAGTCAGGTGA
>Ga0256833_1003796_pt1 | contig 10254 bp, 11 predicted proteins | sample 356284metaG_FD_190535 | JGI IMG/M metagenome (GOLD analysis project Ga0256833, IMG submission 190535) | Hydrothermal vent microbial communities from Mid Atlantic Ridge, Atlantic Ocean - 356-284 | ecosystem: Environmental > Aquatic > Marine > Hydrothermal vents | place: Atlantic Ocean: Mid...
TATTATCAAAAAAAGTAAATATTCCTTCTTTCTCAATGCGTTCATTTACTGCATTGGCATCATACCCAAGCTCTTTTAGACGCTCTAAAACAGGAGGATGTGTATAGTAAAAGAAGGCATAAATGCCATGAGATTTAGGAAAAGCTTTATTTTCTTCTACAAGCTTCATTAATGCTGAGACCAAATTCTCTTTTCCTCCAAGTTCACTTCCAAACTCATCGGCTGCATATTCGTTGTGACGGCTTACAGCTGAGAGTATTGGCGTAAATAGAAATGATAACAGAGGTAAAAGAAGCATCATCATGGCTATCTCCACACCTGCTGTTTTTTCAATACCCATTTCTATAAAAAGTGAAGAGGGTAAATTACCTAAAATAAAAAATGAAGCAAAGAGTAAAGCCCCCATCATACCGATGTTTTTCCAAATATCTCCATGAGAGAAGTGACCCAACTCATGACCGAGTACGGCTAAAAGCTCTTTGTTGCTAAGTTTTTCCATAAGTGTGTCAAAAAGAACAACTCTTTTAGACTTGCCAAGCCCTCCAAAATAAGCATTTAAACGACTATCTCTTTTTGAAGCGTCCAATACAAATACGCCATCACTTTGCAAGCCTACACCATGCATCATATTTTCAATATCTGTTCGTAATTCACCCTCTTCAAGTGGCGTAAACTTGTTAAAGATAGGTGCAATAATCGTAGGATAAATAACATTAATAAGTACTGCCAAACCAAATAATAAGACAAAGCCCCAAAGCCACCATGATTGAATGTTAATAACAATCCATGCTAAGGCATAAAAAATTGCCCCACCAAATACAAGAAACATTCCCATTGATTTCACTTGGTCAATAAGGTAAAGTTTTGGTGTTGTTTTACTAAAGCCATACTCTTTGTCAAGCTTAAATGTTTGGTAAAGCTCAAAGGGTAAGCCAACGACAAAGCCAACGGCAAGAAATCCAAAAAGAAATATTACTGCATTTAGTACTGAACTATCGGTATTTAAAACACTTGTTAGCCACGCAAACCCAACGGTTACCCACCAAACAAACATGACATAATCAGCCAAAGTAGAGAGCAGACTCAAACGCTCTTTTTGAATGGCGTACATACCAGCCACGGCATATTTAGCTTGTGACATAAGCACTGCTTCTTTGTTTTTCTCTTCAGAAATATAGCCTATTTGCATCACTGAGATATAAATTTTAAGAAGGGTATAAATGGTAAAGAGTACCATGATGATTTCTAACATAAAAGACCTTTTAAATATAATAAAAGAAATATATCTAAAAAGCCTTAAGGCAAACTATTTCTCTACTGCCTTATTGACATAAATGTAAACAGAAAGTCCTACCATCAGTGCCGTAACCCCTAAAATAAGATAGACAGCAGAGATAAGTTTTTCAGGTTGCGTAATGGCAAACTTAAAGACCAACATCAAGGCTTCAATAGAGAGTGCAATAATAATTGAACCCAAAAAACGTATCATTGTTTGATGCCCCTCACCTGCACCCTCTTTTTTCTCTTTTCCCAGTACCTCTTCTTCAAAAATGGCTTTAACCAAATCAAAAATGGCTAAAGAGAGGGTTAAAAGAATGGTTGCTTTAAACATCTCATTAATATCAATACTATTAACATCTAAGCCCAATTTTAAAAAGCCACTTAATCCTTTTACAAAAAGTAGTAAAGAGACCAATGCCAAAGCAACAGAGAAAGAGGTATAGACAAGCTTAGCATACTTAGAAAAATTGGAATTAAAAGAAGAGGGATAAACCATTTTTAAAATATTTTCAAGGCTAATATCCACACAAAGAATATAAAGTAAGTTTTTTGCCTCATCATAGACAGGATAAGAGGCCGTTACCACCATATTATTTGTTGCTAAAGAGGGGTAAGGGTCAGTTAAAATACAACGTTCCTCTTTAATCGTTTTGTAAAAATAAGCCCTATCACTTCGGTCTATGCCTTCTCTTTTTCCATGAAGTCTTTTATTGTTAGAAATATTTGTCCCCAACTGAACCCCATTAGGACTAATGGCATAAAAGACTTCAGCTTTTGGAAGTAGTTCTTGTAAGCTTTTTAACTCTTTGGCAATATGTTCTTCGAGATTCGTCTGTGTTATCGAAAGATTAGATGCGTGACGGCTAATAATGTAACATAGATAAGCCCGTGCTTTGGTTCGTACCTGTGCATACTCTTGTATCTCTTTTATAACCATAAAATCTCCTTAAGATTAATCTCTATTTTTCTTTTAAGGACCAATAATCCAGCCCTTTATGTATTGCTGTCAAAATACCAAATATAAGCATCGTACTGCCCATGCAATAAGGAGCTTGTTCCATAAAAGGTGCAGACATTTGAGATATTTCATAAACCACACTAAGCCAAAAACCAATGGCTAAGAGTGCAACAAAGCGTTTTATCCATAAGACTATTTTTTCTTTTTTCATGGTTTTATTTTAGCACAAATTATATTATCTTCTCTTGCCCCAAGCGATAAAGTGCAAAATCATATTTAATTGGGTCATTTTCATCAAATTGTTGAAGCGTTTCACTCAATTCAAGCACTGCTTTTAGGTCATAACTTTTACGCTTTAACAGCCCCAATTTTTGTGAGACTTTAAAGGTATGGGTATCTAAGGGCATGAGCAAATCTTTTTTATCTATTTTTGTCCATAAGCCCATGTCAAGTTCATCAGAGCGTACCACCCAACGTAAAAACATTAAGTAGCGTTTGTAGGTTCCTGCACTATTGAGTCTCTTAGGAACTGAACCAATTAAAAATTTATAGCCTCTGCTCTCTCGTGGATAGACGACCTTAAGTGTTGCAATAAAATGCCATAGACCATCTAAAATATTTTGCTCTTTTTTATAGCCCTTATAAAAAATATTTTCAATGCTATCTATCTCTTTTAAACGTTTAAGTGCTATAAAAAGTGCCGATACATCTTGGGAATTTTGAAAACGGTAGTAGTGTGTGGAGAGTTCTTTTTGTATTAACTCATCAGAAGCGTCTAAGAGAGAAAAATCTAAACGCTCCAAAAATTTAATAATCGCCTTAACGTTACCATAGGCAAACAAAGCACAAATAAGTGCAATGCTTTCATCATTGTGTCGTTTAGCAATGAGTAGTGGGTCAGGTCTTTCAGAAGAGATTTCTAAACCATTGTTTCTAAAATTGACCTCTTTATCAAGTCTTAACTTAATATTTTTTAAGCTGATTGATTACTCTTTTTTTCTTTTTCAAATTTCTCAATGGCTTCATAGTTACCCATTAACTTAACATTAAACTCACTAAACAAACTATTCATTTTTTCAAAAAAATCTGTTGCTTTTTTCTTCGCTTGCTCTAAATTATCATTCATAATTGGTCTCCTTTTGGGTTTACTATAAATATTATAGCATCTTTTTAGCTATAATTCTGTAATTATTTTCAAGGATTTTCCATGGCACTTGTCGGTCTTTTTAACATCGCTAAAAATTATGACGTAAAACAACTTTTAAAAGGAGTTGATTTTCAACTCAATGAGGGTGAACGCGTTGCCATTGTCGGACAAAATGGTTGTGGAAAATCTACCCTGCTTAAAATCATCTCTGGTGAAGTAACAGCCGATGAGGGAACACGTGTTTTAGACAAAAGCGTTCTTATTGACTCCCTTGACCAAAACCCTACTTTTAGTGAGGGGCTAAATGTGCGTGATGCCATTGAAAATGAACTAGCAGACCTTAGCCATGCCAAACAGCGTTATGAAGAACTCTCCAATCTCATTGCTGAAGATTTTGAAAACAAAAAACTCTTAGATGAACATGCCACTATTAGCAACTACCTAGACCACCACAACGCATGGAACTTAGATGACAAAATAGAGCGTGTGTTACAAGAGTTTAAGCTAAAAGAGTACGAATACCGTGATGTCAATACCCTTTCAGGTGGCGAACAACGCCGTGTCGCTTTAGCCTCACTCATCTTAAAAAAACCCGATGTTTTACTACTCGATGAACCTACCAACCACCTTGACGTGTATATGGTAGAGTTTTTAGAGGAGATTTTACTCAAAGAGAAGTTTACGCTACTCATCATCTCTCACGACAGACATTTTATTAACTCCATTGTTACACGCATTGTAGAGGTTGAGAACATGAACATCTACTCCTATGAGGGTGGCTATGACCAATATTTAGTTTTAAAAGAAGCACGAATGCAAAGCATGGCAAAAACCCACAATACTTTGTTAAAATTTCTCAAAAAAGAGGAAGAGTGGTTAAGCCGTGGGGTACGTGCCAGACTCACCCGAAACCAAGGACGAAAAGCAAGGGTGTTTGAGCTTAGAGAACAAGCCAAAAAAGACCCTACACTCATTAGAAAAATGCAGATAGATTTAGAGCGTGAGAAAAAGAGCTTTAACCGAGGTGATGACAAAGGATTTTCTAAAAAGAAGATGCTCTTTGACATTGAAAATTTACACTATAAAATTGCAGGTAAAAACCTCATTGAGAACTTTACAACCAGAATCTTACAACGTGACCGAATTGCCATTGTGGGACACAACGGTTCAGGTAAATCTACCCTACTCAAACTGCTCCTAGGGCGAATAAAACCGAACAAAGGAAACATTGACAAAGGGGAGTTTAAAATTGGCTACTTTGACCAACACCGTGAAATGCTCAATGAAGAGAAAACCATTATGGATACCTTTTGTCCAGATGGTGGTGACATTGTTGATGTAATGGGAAACAATATGCACGTTTTTGCCTATATGAAATCCTTTTTATTTCCAGAAGAATATATGCAAAAAAAGCTAGGTCAGCTTAGTGGTGGCGAAAAAAACCGTGTCGCTCTTGCCTTACTTTTCACACGAAAAGTAGATTGTTTAATCTTAGATGAGCCTACCAATGACTTGGACATTCAAACCATTAACATCTTAGAAGAGAAACTCCTAAACTTCCCAGGAGCGTTAATCTTCGTGAGTCATGACCGTTATTTCATTGACAAAATCGCCAACAAACTGCTCATATTTAAAGGTAATGGCGTGGTAGAAGAGTCTTTCCAAGAGTACAGTGAGTATCTGTTAATTGAAAAAAATATCAATGAGCTTTACGAGATAGAAAAAGAGGTCAAAACCATCAAAGCCGTAGGGGGCGATCTCCCTATCGACCCAAAGCCTGAAAAAAAGAAAACCAAATTAAGCTACAAAGACCAAAGAGACCTAGAGCGTCTGCCTGAGCTTATTGAAGCACTAGAAACCAAAATAGAAGAGCTGAACACCTGTCTTTACGACCCAGCGTGTTATGAAGAAAAAGGCTTGGTCAATGTGGCTGATGAGCTTAAAAAAGTAGAAGCCGAATATGAAGAGATGAGTGAGCGTTATTTGGAGGTTTTGGAGATGGAAGAGGAATACTCTCAATAACCCTTAAAATACTGCTTAATTCCTCTTGCTACCCCCTTCATCATACGGGTTTGATAATTAGGATTTTTTAATTTTTTTACTTCATTTTTATTGGTTAAATATCCTGTTTCAATTAAAATAGAAGGTATTTTCGTGGCTAAAAGTACCCAAAAATCTTGGCGTTTTATCCCTTTATCATTAAGATTATATTTTTTATGGACATAGGAGAGTATGTTTTGATGGACACTTTTTGAGAGTTTTCTTGATTCTGAAAATTTCCATTGGCTAACCATAGATTCATAAGCCTTTTGAGAGTAAACTTTTTTTCCTCTATAAATAGCCCTTTTATTTTTAATTCTGCTAGAACTTTGTAAGCCTAAATAGAAGACTTCCATACCTTGATAAAGCACCCCTTTTGTTTTATGCTTTGGTTCTGCATTGGCATGAATAGAGATAAAAATTGAACCACCATGACGAAGTGCATAATCGGTACGTTGCTTTAAATTCATAAACTTGTCTTTACTTCTTGTTAAAAGAACACGATAGCCCATCTTCTGTAAAATACTTTTGAGCTTCAAAGTCATACTTAATGTTAAATCTTTTTCACGTGCATATTTAGAAGAAGCACCAATATCTCTTCCTCCATGACCTGCATCTAAAATAATGGTTTCATATTTTCTTTTTGTTCTAACTACTTTTGTCTTGCTTTTTTTATTATATTTAGGCAATAAAAAGAGTAGCTTACTCCCTTGTATTTTTATGCTTATTTTAGAATTTAAAGCAGGTTTAGTTTCAATCACAACACGTACTACTTTTTTACTATATTGGGCTATGCGAAAGGCTTTAACTCCTTTGGCTTTAAATTGAGAAATATTTTTTGTCTTAGGTAAAGCAACATTTTTAATGTCAAAAATATGTTTGACTCTATCTCGTTTTTTAATGGTAAAATATTTAATGTCTTTTGCTTTCACATGGTACTTAAACACTAAGTTTAATTGATTATTCCAGAGGCTAGTTTTACGCAAATAGTTATCGGTAAGGGCTGTAAGTTTCATGCTAAAAATGCTTAACATAAAAAGAATAATCGTTATATTTTTAAAGATAATCCACTCCTATAATTTTAATAATTTTTTTCAAATCTCATTCTAACATAAATAAATACTTTTAGCTAGAAAGAAATTCTATCATTATTACTTTATTATCTAATTAACAGAACCTGTTAATTAGATAATTTTTTTTATACTTTTTTAAACTTGTTAAGAATTCTCACTAATTTTTTACTATAAAATCTCTGCAAAACTAGAGAAACAAATTAAGAGGTACACTATGTCAATATTACCAACTAAACTTTTTAGCATCGATAAAACAGATTATATTACCTGTACAGAGTTAGCCTATCATTTTAGAATTGAACCTCGACAACTCAACCAAATTTTAACCAATATGGGTTGGATCAAGAAAAAACATTTTATCTGGTGGATAGCCACTGAACTAGGTAAAGAAAATGGGGCAAAAGAGTATGTTGCTAACTATAGCCGTCTTAGTTATGTTTATTGGCATAAAGATATTATGCAAAACGAAGAGCTTCTCTACACCATAGAAAAAACCGTACGCTCTTACATTGAAAATAGCCTTTATGAAGAGTTTATTAAAGAGTATTACACACAACAAGAATATACTGTTTGGCACTATGCAAAAGATAAAAAACATTGCGATAAAAATAAAAACATTACCCTTGTCGCTAAAAAAAATAGAGAAATCATTTTAATTCACTGTCGCGATAACCAACTCGATATATCAGTTGATGAATTAAAAAGTTTTCAAAAACAAAGAGATGAGTTTAAAAAAGAAAATCCCGTTTTTAAAAATTATGATTTAAAACTACATTATTGTATGTCAGGCTTCTTTATGACAGAAGAGGCATTTGAGTATGCAGAAGATTTTCAAGATGATATCTCTTATGAAATCATTAAAGGTGATTCATCAAGCACTTGGCTTGACTCTCTTTTATTAGATAATCAAAAAGCTTAGTTGTAAAAACTAAGCACCTCCTCATCTACTCCTCTAATAAGTTCTTCATTACGATTTTCATAATTTATATTAGACAAGATAAAACGAATTAAATTTAATCTGGCTCTTTTTTTATCGTTAGCATCTAGCTTACACCAAGGGGCTGTGGCTGTACCTGATTTTTCAAACATTTTATCTCGATAAACTTCGTATTTATCATAGTTTTGATGTGATTTATAATCCAAATCAGAGAGTTTCCAAGACTTTAAAGGGTCATCTTCTCGGTCCTTAATACGTTTGGCTTGTGTCTCTTTTGAGATATTGAGATAAAATTTAAACAACATCACACCATCATCTACTAACATCTTCTCAACATCATTTACTTGATTGTAAAAGAGTTCATGTTGTGCAGGAGTACAAAAGTCAAAAATAGGTTCAATACCTGCTCTATTGTACCAAGAACGGTCAAAACAGACTATCTCCCCAGCATTGGGAACTTGTTTTAAATGACGTTGAAAATACCACTGACCAAGCTCTTTGGAGTTGGGCTTAGAGAGTGCCACAGAACGTGCTTCACGTGGATTCCAAAAACGGTTTAAAGATTTAATAGAAGAAGATTTTCCCCCTGTGTCCATACCCTCAAAGATAATAAGCAGACGCTTATCATTCTCTATAATCCATTTTTGTAACTTAACCAACTCTAAATGAAGCTTTAACAGCTCTTCATTGTAAAATTTAGTCTCTATGTTCCCATTTTTTTTAAAGACTTTTTTGGGATTAAGTTTATATTCTGCTAACTCTTTTGTATAGATTACTTTCATCTTTTCTCCTGCTTTATTTTTAACTATTTTACCAACTTAAACTGTTTTGCGTATAATTTTTACGATTTTGCCACATCATTTTTGTGTAATGACTTCATCACAACTTTAAAAACTTTCTCTTCATAAATAGAACGCTCTTTTTTCTCCTTTGAGCATTTTCTTCTTGGTCAAGCAGATATTTGAAATATTTTTCAAAGTTTTTATTGTCTATTTTGCTTTTATATCTATTGTCAATATCTAATTTTTTTTCATCATTTTTATAAAAAAGAGTATCAAGCTCTTGAATAGTATATTCCATATTTTCATTATTGATTTTCCCTTTTTTAGTATAATTTTTTTAAGCTTATTATATAATAACTTCTCTACAAACCAAACATAAGGCTAAATAATGAAAATACGCGTCTATTACGAAGATACCGATGCAGGAGGTATCGTTTATCATACCAATTACATAAAATACTGTGAACGAGCAAGGTCTGAACTCTTTTTTTCACGTAACTTAGACCCTACTGATGGAGAAAAATCTGGGTTTGTGGTACGACATATTGATGCAAATTTTTTAGGCATGGCAAAACTGGGTGACATGCTCCACGTTACGACTACTTTGGTCAAACAAAAAAATGCATCTGCTGTCCTTAGACAGACGATTACACGAGATAATGACAAAATCTTTGAAATGGACATCACGCTTGTGTTTGTACGCAATGCAAGACCTGCCATTACCCCTGAGATTTTTATTGATATTTTAGAGCAACTCTAAATCGGACTAAATTTATCCGACTTATGCTATAATTAATGATGAAATTTTTAAATAAAAGAGTCATCATCTTTGACTTAGACGGCACACTCATTGACAGTTCACCAGACTTGGCATTAGCCATTAACCACATGCTTACCACCATTGGTAGAACGCCTTTTACCTTAGATGAAATCCACCATTGGGTCGGTAATGGAGCAAGCACATTGGTTAAACGTGCCTTGTCAGGTTCGGCTACGATTAGTTCAGAGATTGATGAAAAAGAGTTTGAAAATGCTTTAGATATTTTCTTACAGTTCTATGCTAATCATTTGGCTGTTGAGACGGTGGTTTACCCTAATGTAATTCAGACGCTCACACAACTCAAAAAACATGGCTACCAATTAGCCATTGTGACTAATAAACCTTTTGATTTTGTAGCCCCCATTTTAGAAGCATTAAAACTTAAAGAGTATTTTGAGTTTTATTTGGGAGGAGATTCTCTTCAAGAGCGAAAACCACACCCTGCTCCACTGCTCTATGTTTGTGAGAAATTTGCTGTTAGCCCAAAAGAGTGTATTATGGTTGGTGATTCTAAAAATGACATCTTATCTGCCAAAGCCTCTCAAATGCAAAGCATCGGTTTAACTTACGGCTACAATTATGGAGAACATATCAAAATCTATAATCCCGATGTTTACTTTTCTGATTTTGCAAATATAGGAGAGGCTTTATGTTAAAAAACAATATAAAAATCGCCATCATCGGTGGTGGTGTAGCAGGAAGTACCACGGCTATTACCTTAGGACAACTTGGTATGAATGTGACCCTTTTTGAAAAAGAGTCTTCACTTGTTTCTGGTCCTCCCTTTTGTCATTTACACGCAGGAGGAAACCTCTACCGTGAAATCTCTAATGAGCAGTGTGTAACCCTACTCAAACAGTCCATAGACTTTGCAAAGTTTTACCCTTTTGTGGTTGATCATAGACCCACAGTTATTGCACTACCCACAACAGACAAAAGTAGCCCACAAGATTTACTGCCTCGCTTAGATTTATTGGTTAAAGAGTATGAAAAACTTATTACAAAAGATACAAAAAATCAAGTTTTAGGCGAAAGTAAAAACTACTATAAACTCTATGAAAAAGAGAAATTAGAAGAGCTAAAAAAAGCACAAGCCCCAAGCATTCCAAGAACTTCTGATGAGTGGATGATAAGCCTTGCCCAAAATTTAAATTTAGAAAAAATACAATTTCCACTCATTTTAGTACAAGAATATGGCTTAAATCTTTTTCGTTTG